>Ga0326597_10005599_pt1 | contig 17390 bp, 16 predicted proteins | sample RVTome_12_FD_203789 | JGI IMG/M metagenome (GOLD analysis project Ga0326597, IMG submission 203789) | Soil microbial communities from uranium-contaminated site in the Upper Colorado River Basin, Wyoming, United States - RVT100D185 | ecosystem: Environmental > Terrestrial > Soil > Contaminated >... | reverse complement strand
GCCAAGGCCCACGGTGCGTTCGCCAACCCCGGAGGCAAACCCGACCGGATCAACGCCGCGTCCTAAACCCGCGGAGAAGTGTCGTGGAGGTACCGGAGCCAAAGTGTCGTCCGGGTACCGAGACTTCACATCCGCGGGAAAGCGAGCGCCGCATTGGGACGGGAAGGTTCCTGACCCGACCGCATTTGCTACGGGCGTCGGTGCGGGATGCGCGCCGGTTCGATGAGTGGCGATCACGGAAAGAATTTCGCTCCTCTTCCGACGAGCTCTTGGGGCGTCTCGCCTCGCAGGAGGCAGCTGCTGGGCGGCCCGACGAGTTCTCGCTGCACCGCTTTGTGGCTCGCCTCGGCGGACTAGCCAATCCGGGCACAACAAACAGGCCTTTCCCCAAGGCCGCGTGGGATGCTAACATTGGTGTAATTACGCTTTGCGGATTTGCCCAGGACATCATGAGCTCACACATCACCCAGTCTGACATCAAGGCCTTCGCCGACACGAAGGTGAACCTTCCCGCCGGCGATGCGCAGGCGTACCGAGATCAGGTGAACCGCCTCCGGGATCGGTTGAAGATGCACATCGCCGAGAATCCCGGATTCGCGCTGGTGAAGATGCTCCACGCGGGCAGTGTGGCGAAGGGGACGGCTCTCAAGACGGTCAACGATCTCGATGCTGCGGTCTATGTGCGCTCCGACGAAGCTCCCGGCGATGACTCAGACCTCGTCCCGTGGCTCGCTGAGCGAGTTCGCGAGGCGAACCCCAACCTGAGTCACGATCAGATCGTGGAGCAGAGCCACTGCGTCACCATCTCGTTCCGTGGCTCTGGTCTCGACGTCGATGTCGTGCCAGTGCTCTACGAAGGCGATGAGGACGATAAGGGGTACCTCGTCGACAAGAACACCGGTGCCCGGATGCTCACGAGCATCCCCTTGCACCTCGAGTTCATCAGGACACGAAAGGACGCCAACCCGACCCACTTCGCCCAGGTCGTCCGGTTGGCGAAATGGTGGGCGCGGGAACTGAAGATCAAGGACCCGAGCTTCAGGTGCAAGTCGTTCCTGATCGAGCTGGTGCTGGCGCATCTCGCTGACACCGGGGAGATCGGCTTCACCGATTATGGGGAGGCGCTGAGCGGGTTCTTCGCCTACGTCGTGAAGTCGCAACTTAAAGATCGGATCGCCTTCACGGATTACTACCCGGCAAGCGAGTTGCCCGCGCCCACCGGCGCTGCCATCGAGGTGTTCGACCCGGTCAACCCCAACAACAACATCACCGTCCGGTACACCGACCGGGATCGGCAGCAGCTTGTGGATGCCGCAGAGACGGCTGGGGATGCGATCGACGAAGCCCTGTTCGCCGACACCAAGGGGCGAGCTGTCGAATGCTGGCAGCTCGTTCTCGGATCCTCCTTCAGGCCCGGCACATGAGTTACACGACCACGACCACCAGAACCAACACCCGCACTTGGGCGGCGTATCTCGCCTCCAAGGTGGCAGCCGACCTGAAGCGGTGTCAGCGCTACTACGGCAAGCCCACTGATCGTCAGATCGATGCGTACATCGAGGAACTCACCGAGTATCTGGTCGCCGGATACCTCGAGTCCATCGAGTACGGCTTCAAGAAGGCGGGAAAGCGGGTGGTGACATTGCGGTACACGGTCGACTCCGCCGGGAACCTGGGAGACGACCGCTCCGGCGGTGTTTACGCCCACGCCGACATCAGCGGCGCGACATGGTTCTCCTATCTGACCGAGCACTCGAGCTTCTGGGGGCTCACTCCGGCACAGCGTGCGGCATTCGAGTCGAAGTTGCCGATCGATCGGACGCCGAGCGACGGCCCGTCCGACGGCGACGGGTACTGGGTGAGCGACCGCTCCTACTCCCAGGACGGCTCAGGAGTCCGTCGTCAGACCTTTCGTCCGATCTAGGGATCAGCATCATGAACGACATCTTCGACGAAATCATCGATCTTCCCGACCCCGGGCTCGATCGCCAGTACGGCTACCTCGTCGGCCTCGATGAGACCAAAGAAGCGCTCACAAAGCAGGCCGCGCTCCTGCTGAACCCGGCGCTCCTCAATGCGTGGAGCCAGAAGCAGCACGGCAAGGTCGTTCCGGCCGTGGAGCGATTCCATCATCGGCCGCCGCTCATCGTATTCGAGGGCGACGTCGGCACTGGGAAAACCTCATTGGCGGAGAGCTTCGGCAGTCAGATCGCTCGAGAGGAGAACATCTCGATGAAGGTGATGCACCTGAGCCTCACGGCCCGTGGCCGAGGTGCTGTGGGCGAGATGACACAGCTGATCACCAAGGCGTTCGACGCGGTGGTGAATGAGATCGGTGAGAGCAAGACCCGTTCGGGTGGGAAGCCCGGGCGGGCGGTCATCCTCGTGATCGACGAGGCGGACGCTCTGGCACAGTCCCGTGAGATTGAACAGATGCATCATGAGGATCGGGCTGGCGTCAATGCGCTCATCCAAGGAATCGATCGGCTCACGAATCGCGATCAGCCGGTACTGGTCGTGATGTGCACGAACCGCGTGGGAGCCATTGATCCGGCAGTCCTACGTAGGGCCGCTGCCCGCTTCTCGTTCTCGCGGCCGAACGATGCGCAGCGGAAGCAGGTCTTCGAAGATCACTTCGCGGATGTGCTCGGGGAGGAGGACCTCAACAAGCTCGTTGAGATCACAGGGCCGACGGATCGGCGGCCGTATGGATACACGTACTCTGACCTCACTCAGCGACTGATCCCGGGGATCCTGCTCGAGGCGTATCCGGACAGGCCGGTCGAAATCGCACTCGCTGTGGAAGTCATCACCCGGATTCCACCCACCGAACCGTTCAGGGAGGGCAGGCCGGCCGACCAGCCATGAGCGGCTTGAGCAAAAGTGGAGCACGGATTCGCGGGGACGACTTTCAGCACGTCTACGCCGCTGCGCGGGCCATCGAGACCCTTCTCCAGGACAGCACGATCGTCCGGATCGGCATCGAGGATCCTGACCCCGCCGTCGGAAACGCCGACGACATCACGGTCTATCGAGCTGATGGTCTAAACGAGTTCGCTCAAGCGAAGTCGTCAGTTGACGCTCGTGCGCCGGCCAACATCGAGTGGCTGACTAAGCCGAGCCCGCAAGGAGGGCCGAGCATCCTCTCACACCTGTTCACGGCATGGAAAGGTCTCAGGGCAAAGGGTGAGGATCCGCGCCTCCTCCTCGTTTCAAACAAGCAGATCGACCCGAATGACCCTGTGCTCACGATGCGAGAAGGCACCGACGGCACCGTTGCTTTGCGGCTCAGAGCCGCCGCGCCAGGGAGCAAGCAGGGGCAAGCTCGGGAACAACTCGCGAAGCACCTTCAGGCATCCGAAGATGAACTGCTGAACTTCCTCGAACGTCTCTCCTTCAGATTCGGACAGCTGGAGGACGATCACCGTGCCCAGCTCGCATTCCTGCTTGCCGCAGTCGGCCTTCGATCAGATCCACAGGCCATCGAATTGTGCATCGGGATGGTCCGGAGATGGGTGACGTCAGCGAAGCGACTCCTCACGGCTGGTGAGATTCGGAAGGAGATCGATTCACTCGGGATCGAAGCAACGACGCCGAAGGCGACCCTCGTCGTGCAAGCCATCGACCATCGACCGAGCGACGGCGCAACGGTCAGCCTGGACTGGGTCGACAGGTTCTACGGCGATGAAGCTCGGAGCCGGCGCACCCCGGTTGATGCCGCAGACTGGAACGGACTGTTCCGGGGACAGCTCATGGATGCGGCGCACTTGGTGCGGTCAGCGGGTTTCTCCAGAGTGCATATCCGCGGTGCCATGCGCCTCACAACCTGGTTCGCTGCGGGAAATGCCTTCGGTGAGACCGCCGGCTTCGAAGTCGAGGCGTTCCAGAACGGTGAGTTGTGGCCGAGCTTTGGCCCGGTCGTCGACTATCCGCTCGACGTCACATTGGAGTCGACAGGTTCGGGCGGCGAGGCGGTGATCGTCATCTCAATCGCGACGGACATCATCGAAGACGTCCGAGATCACGTGGACGGGCTCCCCTCGATTAGCTCCATCCTTCACCTCCAACCCCAAGAGGGCGCCGGCCCCACTGCGATTACCGGTCCCAATGTCGCCCGAGATATGGCCGTCGCGGTGAGGAACGAAACTCGGACGCTGATGCGGAACCTACGTCCTACCCGAGTGCATGTCTTCCTCGCAAGTCCCGGGGTTTTTGCCATGCTGCTTGGCCATCGGTGGGACCGGATCGCCGACACTCAGCTCTATGCCGATCTTGCGCCGGGATACGCTCCGGCCTATCTGATCCCGAACTAAGCGATGACTGACACGCCCTCCCTTGAGTCGCTGACGGTGTCGATTGAGGACGAGATCGCGGATACATCCATGGGGCGACCTCATGTGGTACTCCTCGGTGCGGGTGCCAGCAGGGCGGCCCTTCAGGACGTCGACGGGAACGGCCTTCCGGTTCCGCTGCTCCGAGACATCGCGCGAGATCTTGACCTGTTCGCTCTGTTCCCAGAAGACCTCCGAGAGCTCGCAGGATCCGACTTCGAGTCCGCTTACTCGCAACTCGTCGAGCGGGAAGACCAGGCCGAGACGATGGCAACGATCAATAAGGTGGTGAGTGAGTACTTCTCGCGACTCGAACTCCCGGACGATCCGAATCTGTACGACGTTCTACAGCTCTGTTTGCGTGCGAAGGACGCAATCTTCACATTCAACTGGGATCCGTTCCTGATCCAGTCTCGCCAGCGACTCGCCGCCCATGGCGCCCGTGGGTTCCCGCTGCTGTTCTTCCTGCACGGCAACGTGCGAGTCGGTTTCTGTGCGAGGGACGAAGTCTCAGGGATGCTCGGGAATCGCTGCTCGAGGTGCGGCGCGCCGTTCGAGCCTTCACAGTTGCTGTTTCCCGTCGAGCGGAAGAACTATCAGGATGGTCATCTGGTCGAGCGCGAGTGGAAGGCCATGGCCGAGTTCCTGGGTGCTTGCTTCATGTTCACGATCTTCGGCTACAGCGCACCCACCACGGATGTCGAGGCAATAGCGCTGCTGAAGGGTGCGTGGGGATCGCCTGAAGACCGCTCGCTCGAGCAGACCGAGATCATTAATCGGCCGGGTGCCGACGAGGACGCGCTCCGGGAGAAGTGGGATCCCTTCATCCATACCCACCACTATGAAATCCACGGTTCCTTCTACGACTCCTGGATGGCGAACCACCCTCGTCGAACCGGGGAGGCGTACTGGAACCAGTACATGGAGGCGAAGTTCATCGAGGAAAACCCCGTCCCGCAGAACTTTGCAGATCTAGGGGCCCTCGTCGACTGGTTTCGGCCGCTTATGGACCTTGAGTGACCTCGCGCGTTGCAAGGCCTCATCATCGATTCGGTTGTTTCGCGTACGGATCGGTCCGGCGTCCTGACCGAGTCCCGTACCGGACTTGACCAGGAGAGCGGCAAGGCGTGGATGGACCGCGACTAATGAGACTCTTGTCAAGCCCTTGGCGCTTAGAGAACCTCAGAGCGATGGTAATTGGCTGTGGAGTAGCGATCACGCGCGAGGCGAAGGTCCATAAGAGTTTGTCGGTCGCCTCGGGCACCTTCACGTTGATTAGGGGGAAACCTGCCACAGCTATGTATCCGGGCGTCGAGCCCACGGACTGTCGATCTCCCTATCGTCCAAGTCCACGATCCGGGCCGCCGACAGCCCGCCCGCTGCTGCCCATTTCCGTGAACAACACCGGGACATGCCCACGCATAACCGCCGTGGTCGCCGTTCTGCCTCTCTGGATGGTAAGTGGAAAGACCGCGTTGAGTCGCTCCGCGGCGGCTTCATCGAGGCCTTCGAACAGGTGCCCATAGGTATCCAAGGTCACCTTGATCGACGAGTGACCTAGCCGATGCTGAATCACTTTCGGATGTTCGCCTTGGGCGATGAGCATCGCGGCATGCGTGTGTCGAAGATCGTGGAACCGGAGGGGCTCACCGACCGACGCTTTCACGGCTTGCAGCCAGATTCGGTCGCGAAAGTTTCTATTGAGCAGCGGCCCGCCTCGTTGTGCAGTGAACACAAGACCCTCAGGGCTGGGCGGCCATTCCCTGAGATACTCGACCAGCTCGTCGCAGAGCCCTCCGGGCAATGCGATCCGCCGGCGACCCGCGGCCGTCTTTGGCGCGGTGATGTGAACGTGGCCATTCACTTCGGCGAGCGACTCGGCCACGGTCAGCGTCCCTCTTGTCAGATCGAGTCGGTGACGACGCAGTCCGGCCAGCTCCCCGAACCGACAGCCCGTGTATGCGGCGGTGAGGATGAAGGCTCGGTACTGGCGGTCGATGGCGTCGGCGAGGTGGGTTACCTCTTCGGTGGTGAGAAACCGCATCTCGGTGGGGAGCGACTGGGGGAGCTTGATGCCCCGGCAGGGTGACCTTGGGATCAGGTCGGATTCGACGGCGGTGGAGAACATGCCCTGGACGATCATGTAGGCGAGTCGGATCGTCGCCGGCGACAGACCCTTATCTTGAAGGCTGACGACGAATTGCTGGACATCGTTGGGTGTAACTGCACCTAAGCGTTTGGTACCGAAGTAGGGGAGGACGTGGTTGCGGAGAAGGGAGGCTTCGGACTCACGCGTCGAGGCCCGAAGGTGGACTCGCCCCGTCTGCCAGGTCGGCAGCCACTCGTTGATCGTGGTCCTGGCGAGATCCGGATCGGCCCATAGACCGCGCAGCTTATCGGCCTCGATCGTGACCATGAACTTCTCGGCGTCGCTCTTGCGCGAGAAGGTTCGGGCTCGCTCGATGCCGGCAGGGTCGAACCTGCCAATTGCCGGCTGGTGTGCGTCTGACGTGAGCCACAAATCGCTCCCGAATCAGGCGACTCGCAACTCGAGCCAGCGTTGCACGTCGCTCCACCGGTACCGGAGGTACCGGCCAACTCGCATGGCCGGCGGCCCCTCTCCCCGATACCGCCAGGCATACAAGGTTGCGACCGGGACCGCTAGGTAGTCGGCCAGCTCGGTGGCGCTGAGCAGTCGATTCTCACCATCCATCGCCTCAGCATCCGTGATGACCCTCTCAGCAGACACTCGAGAACCCTTTCGGCAACCCTTTCGAAACGGTGGATCGGTCAGCGGCGAGGGCGGCGCCCCTGTCCTGGCCATCCGACACGACTTGGAACGTGGGTCGAAAGGGCTCGGCGGTAAGAACCCAGGTGGCCGGCGCTCAGCCCGTGACCAATTGGTCGCCACCGGAACGTCTGCCCCGCACAGTGACCGTCTCCGAGACGAAGGCCAAACAGGGAGGAATGGACTCATTCACCAGAAGCGATCTCACAGAAGCGAGACCGAGCCAAGGAACTGGACCTGATACCGAAGGAGCCCACATGGCGCGCATCAACCCTTTCGATCCTCACGCACATGCAACCAGTTGCGTCTTGTTTACAGATCTACAGAGGGAGGTTCAGTCGAATGGATAGAGCAACCCTTGCGAGAGTCGACCGCAAGCTGGCATCCGGTCTCGGACACGACGAGACATACCAAATGGTCAGGGTGCCGGTATCGGATGCGATCTGGTCAACATGGCGCCGCTATTGCGGGGGCCTCGGCATCCCGATGGGGAGAGCGGTCGCCGAACTCATCCAGAGCGAGCTCCGATCGGTCCTCGGCGAAGCTGATGCCTCCCCGCTGTTGGCGCGTATGAGTCAGGACCTGGACGAACGTGCGGCCTTGCTCGATGCGAGGGAGCGTGAGATCGACGACTGGGAGAAGACGCTGAGCTCCATGACTCGCGCGTTTCTCCTCACTCGAGCTCCCAGGAAGTAGCTGAGCACAACGCCTCACTCGACGCGCTCATCGCCAACCTGGGCTATGGAACGGCGGATGCTATCGAGGAATACGTAGGGATCGTCATGTCGAACTCCGTATACCCCGAGCACTTTCCGGTTGAGCACATATTCACGTTCGACCCTTCAACAGCGGAGCTGGATCTGAAAGCGCTGATTCCTGGGCCAGACAAGGTGTCCACCATCAAGGCCTACAGGTATGTGAAGAAGGACGACCTGATTGTTGAGACGCCGCTTTCGGCGAAAGCAGCGAAGGATCGCTATACGGATGCGACTCACAATGTGGCGCTGCGTACCCTGCACGAGGTCTTCGAAGCCGATCGGCGAGGACTGATCAAGTCGATCACCTTGGAAGTCGGAACTGAGACGATCGATCCGGCCACAGGAATCGAGACATATGTGCCGTTGGTCGCAGTGGGAGCGGACAGAGAGGCATTCATCGGTTTCGATCTCTCGGCAGTCGTTCCGTCAGCCACACTTGCTCACTTGGGTGCCTCGGTGTCCAAGAACCCTTACGGACTCATAGCTACAGACACGTCCGGCGTCCGACGATCGTGACGAGAGCAGGCCTGGTTTTCAATCCGCCGCCCGGCTGGCCAAAGCCACCACCAGACTGGACGCCACCCGCGGGCTGGACCCCCGACCCGTCCTGGCCGGATCCGCCACCAGGATGGCAGTTGTGGATTCCGGCCGATTACGACTATCCCGAAGCGGAGGAGACCGCGGACACTGGTGCCGGAGAGTTGGACTTGGTCGCTCGCGGCGCCGGGTCTCAGCTGATACGCGATGGGCTGGCGCGGGAACGAAACGCCCTAGAGCAGTCGAACGCAGAGGCGGAGTTGAGGGCCCGCGTCACCACACTTGAGGATGAACTATTGGGTCTTCGCAACCGTGCTTCTTCCGTGGCCGGCAACGACGATGACTACGTGATCCTCGATGACGACCGCGTACTCCAATCGGTAGGTATCTACAGGTACCACCATCCTCTCGAGAGTGCCGCCGCATACAAGGATCGCCTCGACGAGCTGAACAGGCGCGTTGCTGAGTGTGTCAAGGGGGGCACTGCGATCGTTGCGTCGAACATGTTCACGTACGACAACAGCCTCGCGAAAGGTCGCCAAATGACAGCAGACCTCTCAAAGCTGATGTTGCGCGCTTACAACGCCGAGGCGACAACGTGATTCGAGCTCTACGACCGGGCAACGTGGTTACGGCAAGGAAGCGTCTCGACGCGACTCGTTCCTCGATCGCGAAGCTCGGAAGAATGATGGAGATGCACATAAGCGAAGAATTCCACTCGCTTCGTATGGAAGAGATCGAGCTCACCGCTGATTGGCTGATGAAGAAACAGGAGGAGAAAGAGGCCGAGCGAGAAGAGCGAGCCCGCCTTCGCGAGGAGCGTCGCGTGGAACGAGAGTTGGCAGCCGAGCGTGAAAGGCTGGAAAAGGAACGGGCACACCTAATCAATGCTCTTGAAGCGCTCCGGGCAGCCGGCGAGAGCGATTCGAGCCTGGACACCAAACTCGCAGAGATCGATGCCGCGATCGCAGAGAACGACTACCGCACAGCCAATATTCGCGCCGGCTACGTCTACGTCATTTCAAACCGTGGTGCATTTGGCCCTGGCGTCGTCAAAATCGGCCTCACCAGGAGGCTTGAGCCCCTCGACCGGGTCAACGAGTTGGGTGGAGCATCCGTCCCGTTTCGCTTCGATGTTCACGCCCTCTTCTTCTCGGAAGACGCTGTCACCTTGGAAAACGAGTTGCACAAACACCTCGCCGATCGAGCTCTAAATCTCATGAACCCACGAAAAGAGTTCTTCTTTGCCACACCTGCCGAGGTGCGCGACATCCTCGCCGAGAAAGTCGGCAACCTGTTGGAGTTCACAGAGCATGCCGCTGCCACTGAGTACCTGCAGTCAGTCGGAAGCTGGCCCAGCGACCTCGATGGTCCGAGCGCCGGCCGCCCGATCAGCGACCAAGCCCCAACGGAGCTGACGACCTAACCCGCAACCTCCGCTTGATCCATTCAAGAGCTTGACAGACTCTCGCCTGTACATACAATGTACGTACAGGAGGTCACCGCCATGACCACAGAACAGCGTGAGCGCAGATGGACATTCCGAGTCAAGCCACGAAGCGATGCGTTGGTTCGTGAGGCGGCGACGTTGACGGGTGTTTCGGTCACGTCATTCGTCGAGGAAAGCGCAGTGGCGCGAGCTGAGTCAGTCATCGCAGAACACAGACCACTGCTCCTGAGCCCTGAAGCGTTCGGTCGTTTCGTCGACGCCCTCGATGAAGCCCCTGTTGCACTTCCTCAACTCGTTGAGCTCTTCTCCCGGCCGAGTCGCATTCCGAGCGAGTGAGCGAACTCCGACCTGTCCGGAGACTCGACAACCGCACCAACCTCGAGGAATTCGATTGTGGCGCTTCGGTGCTCAACGAGTGGCTTCGCCAGTTCGCGTACTCCGACCAACGCGCCGGGGCCTCAGTCACGTACGTCCTCCAGCGAGGTACCCGCGTGGTCGGCTTCTATACGCTCGCTCCCCATGCGATCGAGTCAGGTGAAGTAGGGAACCGGCTCGGCGCTGGGTTGCCTCGTCACCGTCCGATACCGGTGATCCTTCTCGCCAGGCTGGGTCTCGACCTCTCTGAGCACGGAAGTGGTTTGGGAGCGGACTTGTTGAGGGACGCCCTCGCGCGCTCGGCGGCAGCCGCCGACGAGATCGGAGGTCGGGCCGTGGTCGTCCATGCCAAAGACGACCAAGCCATCGGCTTCTACCGGAGGTTCGGATTCGAGTCACTGCCCGACAATCCGAACCACTTATACCTCCTGATGAAGGATCTCAGGGCATCAATAGGCCTGGGGAAATGACATCTCGCTGCGAGTTCGTTCAATCCGGTTACGGCGTGGGATCGCCTGAGATCCATCTGAGGCGCGGACATGACCTGTGTTCGCATCGCCACTCCCACGGTCTACCGGTCTGCTTTGTGTAGTAGAGCCACATATCGGTTCCTCGCTCACAGGCAGGCACCGACCGAAACGGTGCCCGTTGATCGATGCCCCTTATGTATCCCTTGCAGAGCGATTTGTCGCGGGCCTGATTTGCGCAAGCCAATGCGATTGCCTGGTTGGCAAAGTTGGCTCCCTTCTCACGTTGGTTTATCACGTAGAGAGGTCCGTCACAGTGTGGACAGGCCCTTGTGTTGGCATCCTCGAGGCCGAACGCATTCACGATGTTCCTGAGCTGGAGCATCCGTTCTACGAGGGCTGCCAGGTCCGGGCTTTCGAAGCGCCACATGTGTTCATAGGTGTCCGACGTGGGACGCCCAGTTGAGACTCCCCTCATAGACGACCTTGCCATCAACAACGATTGTCTTAGCGTGGATGCCGGCAAACGGGACCAGCCGGACTCCCGAAGCTCGCAAAGAGTCGAAGACTGTTCTTCCGAACGCTGGATCTCCCTCTTGCCAAACCCGGTCCTCCAAAGGTCGATGCAGAATGAAAACCTCAACGCCCCTCTCCGCCGCGTCGACCACCATGGGCTCAACTTGCGGCCACCGTGTCTTGCCAATGTAAGGCGTGAACATGATGAGTCGATGCTGTGCGCCATGGAGGTCCGCTCGTAACGCCGGGTAGAAGGTGGACTCGTCTAGCAGCGTTGCCGCCTTTGGCGCTACATCGAGACTCCAACCCGCGACACCCGCTGCGGCGACCCGATGACGGAGTCCAGGGCCGAGGGCTTCGTTGACTGGAACGATCTTGGCTCCACTACGTAGCCGTGCCCAGAGCAGGCCAAGCGCACTGCCCGCCTTTGCGTGCTTATCGAGCCAACGGCCATCCCCTACGAAGACCAGTTGGTGACGCGCCCTGGTCACAGCAACGTTTAGGTCCCTTCTCACGCTCTGGAACTCATGCGGATTCGTGAGGCGGGCAGTCCAGTGAGGCTCCGCAAGGACCGAATCGAACACGATCACATCGCATTCGTTCCCTTGGAAGGTGTGGACTGTTCCGGATACAACCCATCGATCCAAGCCGAACTCGTTGACAAGTCGCGCGATATATCGGCGTTGGGCACTGTACGGGGTGATGATGCCGATTGGTGGTGCCTCGCTGGTCTCCGGCGACGGAAGCTGGGATGCGTACACGGATGCCAACTCCACGGCCGCCAACCCGGAGTAGAAGTTGAATCTGGACAGAGTTCCGGGAAGCTTGCCTGCCCACGCCCTTAGCTCGGCGAGGTCCACAACGACCAGAGGGGATCGTTCTTCACGGAGCCGTACCCACTCAGGTTTCTGGCGGAGCACCACAGACGGGTGATCCTTCAGATTGTTGCCATAGGCGAGTTCTCGCGCGATGTCAGCGATCTCACGGGCCATGCGACGCTGAAAGCTGAGCTTGGCAAGCTGTGCGTGCCCTCGCCCCGATTCCACTGCGATCGGAATCTGTCGTTTCTCGAAAACGTCTGTCCCAAGTTCATCGTGGGCAATGCCGTCTCGACTCTGAACGATTGGTGGCAACTGATAGAAGTCGCCGACCAAGACAACTCTCTTGCGTGCTCTCATCGCTGCGAACGCCACGAGTGGTGGCATTGCCATCGATACCTCGTCGATGATGACGACATCCCACTCCCGGTCCTTCAGACGGGGATCCACATAGAGCTTCGTGAGCGTTGCGAAAAGGCCTTGCGCATTGTCCAGCAGTTCGTTCGCGACCTCGTCCAGGTTGAGGGTTATCTCGTCGATTTGCTCCGAGAGTGTCTTGCTTCGGACCTCAAGCGTGCCTTTGATCTCATCCAGCGCTGTGAATGGTCGGAGTCCGTCGGTTTCCCGTCGAGCCGCCTCGTATGCCTCGCTGCATGTCGCAGATTCTTCGTTGGCGGCCGCCAACGCGACTTCGGCAGCATTCGCCTCGCTCTCGGCTAGCTCAAGCTCGGACAGCTTGAGCCCGACGTCGACTCGAGCTGCTTCCTCCCGACGTCGTCGCCCCAGAATGAAGGAAGCCTCTGCCGTTTCTAGGGCGCGGCGGCTTGCCTGAATTCTGGACTCGGCCGACTTCCTCGCGACGACGGCATTGTTCAATGCAGCGCGCGCCTGCTCTTCGCGTGATGTGAACTCCTTCAAGTTCTCCTTCGCCTTATCAAACTGCAGCCAGGGAGTCAGCTCCTGGTTGACCTTCGCCAGCTCGGATCGCGTCTGCTGCAGGGCCGAGGCAAGGGAATCAATCTCAGCCTGACGTTCCTGTTTCAGGGCCTCCAGCCGCGAGTCAAGATGGCAGGAAGGCGGGATCTTCTGCTGGCGTAACGGACCGACCTTCAGCAGGCCGCCAGACGCCACAAGCGGAGAGTCATGTAGTGGTCCACCCTCCCGTCCTTCCGAGGGCGGCTCGACAGCCGCCCAGAGGGCTTGCTCCACTGCGGCATGCGTGTGTGAGGTGATAAGAACGCGATCACCCGACGCCACGATCGCAGCGACGAGCTGAGCGATCGAGAAGGTCTTCCCGGTGCCAGGGGGACCCCACAGAAACGTGACCTCGGACCCGAGAGCTTGTTCAAGTGCCTGCCTTGTCGACTCAGCGCCATCTCCGAGGTTGCTCTGAGGAGGCAGCTGGCCCCAACCGACCTCTGCGTCCTCCACGCCAAAGACCTTGGGGGCCAGCCCGAACTCAGAGTTCGATTCGGAGAGCGTGTCCCTCAGACGTTTGAGGAGGTCGGTCGATGCCAGTCTCAATCTGCCTGATGGAATCACCGGGGGTAGTACTTCAGCGGTCTCAATGAGAATCCATAGTCGGTTTCCCTCTTGGGCCGTGACCACGCACGGGAACTCTCCTTCGGTGATCGCCAGGACGCCCGTGGAATCTTCAGGGAGACGAAGGGGATCCGGTAGCAGGAAGATGTAGACGCCGCCTTGTCCCTCCGGGCCGCTCGCACGTTCACCGGAACGCAGCTCAAAGGCTCTGTCGCGACCGTCCCGTTCCAGGAGCTCGATTTCTGCATCGATGGCTGCGACGAAGCGCTCGAGGAGAGCCTTCATGGCGCGAAGTCTCCGCCCACTATGGGTTCAAGCTACCCGCGCAGAGACCCGGAGGACTTTGGGTTTGCGAGGTCACTGACTGTTGCCGAGCCAACTGGAAGGACTCGACTGCATCCACGCAGAGTCCGCGAAAAGTCCGCGGGAGAATGAGAAACGCCACGAAACGACGCGATCCAAGGAACGAAGAAACCCCTGCTCACGGCCCGTTTCTCTACATTCTCGCAGGTGACGAAATCGCCTTTCGAGCCTCTGGCAGTCAAGGGGTCAGGGGTTCAAATCCCCTCAGCTCCACTTAAAACCACTGGTGGAATGAGCTTTTGCCAGATTATGGGTTTCCCGGTCTGGGGGCCATGTCCACTATCTGTCCACAACCGAGCCCAGTTTCCAGGTGACATGTGACCTGCATCCACAGATGTTGTGGGCTCTATCCGGGCTTCTATGGCTCCCAGTTTGACCACCAACCAAGCGAGATCCGATCGGCCGTTCGCTCACAACCCAGGTGTAGATCCATCTTCGAAACGCCCAATAATCGCCCTCGACGCTTAGGATAGATCACGGACCCACGCTCCCTAGTTACACCACTCGGTGGGACGCATACTCCTTCGGGTATTACGCGGACCCCGACGCTCTGTCATAACTCTATCCTCCCCAAGGATGTCGGCTGTTTGCAATCATCGATCCTGGTGGAGACCAGGCGAGCCTCGACAAAGGGGACCAGCCGCGGGTCTCGCTGACCAAGGCCGACTCGAAAGGAATTACTCAGGAAGGGTGACGATTGACGTGCTGGCCTGCGTCATCTCGTTCAGTGCAGAAGCCTCCTCTCTACAGGCGCATCGGTATCGTGGATCGGGCAAGGACACCCGGCATGACGGGACAGATGCCGGGAGTGTCGACCTCTATCACCTGGCCGGCCACGTCTCCGTAGGCTGCCCGCCAGGCAAGGGCGCCCTTGGCGGTGATCATCGAAGCCTGTGCGGGATCGATCTCTACCGAGGTGAGCTGCTCGCGGTGGAAGGGGGGAGTCGGGCGCTCCATCACGTGCAAAGCCACTCCATCCACGTCGATTACGGCGGTGAGCCCCATCGCAAAGGAGCGTCCCGTCTGCCACGTCCCCTCGGTGCGGTAGTTGCCGTCGCTAAGGGTCCTGATCGTCCCCCTGACCGGCACGGGATCTCCATGAAGCCTGTCTGTCTTACCACCGACCTCCGCCTCGAGGACCGCTCCCTCCCCTCGCTGATGAGCCTCTTTGGCCACCTCCGGGTCGGCCAGGCTCACCACCGCTCCCTCGGCGCCCTGAGAGAGCAGCTCGGCGAGGAGGGCTGTACCGTCTCCCGGGGAGCCGCCGCCAATGTTGTCCGCCACGTCCACCAGGATCACCGGGCCCTCCTCCGCTCGAATGGCCTCCGCTACGGCTGCCGATGGATCGGGCCGTTCCACAGCCCAGGACTCCTTCTCAACCTGCAGCGCCAGCTTCCCGGCCGCCTCATAGGCGGCTTCGACCGCACCTTCCTCGTACACGGCCACAACGCTGAAGCCGGCCCGGGTCACGTCGCTGTACGGGAAACCCGGGAGAAGTGAGATCCTGCGAATCCCCAGCTCTTGCTCGAGTTCTCTGGCTCTCTCCTCGAGGTCGGTCATCGGGGACGAGTCGGTGCCCTGCGCCAGAGGAGAGACCAAAAGCGGGATCTTTCGGACCAGGGAGTGGAGTCGAGAGCCGCCGAGGATCTCAGCCAGGAGCCGGGCCGCTTCGCGGCCCCGGTCCCGCATGTCGACATGGGGATAGGTGTCATAGCCGAGGAATGCGTCGCACTGAGCGACGAACTCCGGGGAGGGGATGCCATGCAGGTCATGCACGACGACGATCGGGATCTCGCCGACTGCATCCCGGGCCAGCTCGATCGTTCTCAGCTCCACGTCGTCGGCTCCCTCCGCCACCATCGCTCCGTGGAGATCGAGGAGCAGGCCGTCCAGGGGGCCGGCCCCATCGAGGCCGGCCCGGAGCCGCTCGAGAAGATGGTCGAGCGCTGGGCGGGTGACTCGGCCGGACGGCCAGGCACCTGCGGTTGCGATGGCGACGTGCTCGAAGTCGGGAGCATCGAGCATGCCTCCAACCACGCTGCCTGTCCCGCTGTGGGCCTCCAGGATCTCCTCACCTGCCAGTAGCTCGAAAGCAGCGAAGTCGGACAGGTGGGTGGGATGGGACGAGTAGGTGTTGGTCTCGTGCCAGAGGCCCGCTATGCCGACGCGAGTCATAGAGCGCTCAAGGCCGCCTCGGCCCGCTCCAGGGTGACGTCGACCTCGCGGTCACCGTGAGCTGCCGAGAGGTACCAGATGCCGCGTCCCGCTACCCATACCCCATGTTCGATGAGAAGCCCGGCGAGCTTGCGGTAGCGATCCGTGTCCAGCTTCTCCAGGTCGCGGTGGTCCCGCACCTCGACCTCCTCGTCACCGAAAGAGGCGTGAAAGGCCATGGGAAGGCCTCGGATGCGCAGTGGAATCCCCAAGCGGCGACTCATCCCTTCCAGGCTCTTCATGAGCCGGCTGCCCACACTCTCGATGTGGGCATACGGCGGCTGCTCCTTCAGGTATCGCAGCGAGGCGGCCACTGCGGCCATACTCATGACATTGGCGTTGAACGTGCCGGAGTGGTTGACCTCCCCGGTGCCGAATCGATCCATGACGGCGCTCGGCCCCACTAGGGCACCCACGGGCCAACCACCGGCCAGGGCCTTGCCGTATGTGGCCAGGTCCGGGGTGACACCGTACCGCTCCACGGCACCCCCCGGGCCGATGCGGAACCCGGTGATGATCTCGTCGAAGATCAGCAAGGCCCCATGCTCATCACACAGCGCCCGCACACCTTCCAGATATCCAGGCTGAGGCTCGATCGCCCCTGCGTTCAGCATCATCGGCTCCATCAGAACCGCGGCGATATCGTCCGTCTTTAGCACCGAGCTCACGGCATCGAGGTCATTCCATGGGCGGACGATGGTGTGGGCCAGGGCATCTGGAGGCTGACCCGCACTCGCCGGGCCGAACGAGTCACCGTCCGCGGAGACGAGCACATTGTCGATCCAGCCGTGGTAGTGGCCGCCGAAGCGCAGAAAACCGAGCTTTCCGGTGACGGCTCTCGCCAATCTCAGGGCCGCCTGGACCATCTCGGTGCCGGATGACCCGAAGCGAACCATCTCCGCCCAGCCGAGCATGCTGCACAGACGCTCGGCCGCCTCGACCTCGTGGCGATTCTGGGCGCCGAACACCATGCCGCCTCGGCAGGCCTCCTCCACCGCTCGGAGAACCGAAGGAGGGGCATGACCCAGGAAGGCCGGACCCTGCCCCAGGAGAAAGTCCACATAGTCGTTGCCGTCGACATCCCAGAGCCAAGCGCCCTCTCCTCTGTCGAAGAAGATCGCAGGCGCAAGAAGACGGACGTTTGAGTTGACACCACCCGGGATGTGGCTTCGGGCCCGGTTGGACAGTTCCTCGGAACGGCTTCTCTCTCTTGTCATGACGATCGGTCCAC
>Ga0326597_10005598_pt1 | contig 17393 bp, 11 predicted proteins | sample RVTome_12_FD_203789 | JGI IMG/M metagenome (GOLD analysis project Ga0326597, IMG submission 203789) | Soil microbial communities from uranium-contaminated site in the Upper Colorado River Basin, Wyoming, United States - RVT100D185 | ecosystem: Environmental > Terrestrial > Soil > Contaminated >... | reverse complement strand
ATCGCGTCGCAGCAGTCTTCAATCAGCCAGAGATCGTGCTTCTTCGCGAAGGCCGCCACTGCGTCCACGTCGAACGGGTTCCCCAGCGTGTGCGCCAGCATAATCGCGCGCGTCCTGCCGGAAAGCGTGGCATCCAGTTGTGTAACGTCCACGTTGTAGGTCGGGATCGTGATGTCGATGAACACCGGCACCATGCCGTTCTGGATGATCGGGTTGACCGTGGTGGGGAAACCCGCGGCAAGCGTGATCACCTCGTCTCCCGGTTTCAGCCGTCGGTCGCCCAGCTTCGGTGAAGTCAGGCACGACAACGCCAATAGATTTGCTGACGATCCCGAATTTACGAGAATCGCGTAGCGGACCCCAAGAAATCGGGCGAACCCCCGCTCGAACTCCTCGGCAAAACGTCCCGAGGTCAGCCAGAAGTCCAAAGAGGCATCCACCAAGTACTGCAATTCCGTGGCATCGAAGACCCGCCCACTCACTGGCACGGGCGTCTCACCGGCCACAAACGGTTTTGGTGCAAACGCCTCGGCGTGGTACTCCGCCACAAGCCGCCGCACCTGCTTTCTCAACTGATCGCCCTTTTCACTCATGCTGTCAGAAACTCGCGGTACCATGTGATGGTCTTGCTGAGACCGTCACCGAGCGTGTATAGAGGCTGCCACCCGAGAACCTCTCGCGCCTTCCCGGCACGCAGGTATTGGTGCCGGATCTCGTTGTTCGCTTCGTTGCGAACTTCGGGTTCGAGGGTGCTGCCCATTTGGTCCAGAATCTGCTGTACAAGATCGAGTACGGAGATTTGCAGTTCGGTTGAGAAATTGAAAGCTTCCCCGCCAAGTCCAGGGCGCTTCGCCAACGCTTCGGCCAGGGTCATATACGCCGCAGCACCGTCTTCCACATAGAAATAGTCGCGAACGGAGTTGCCGTCGGAGCGGATGACGGGGCGTTCACCTCTGAGCGCTGACCGGATCGTTCCCGGAACAATTCGGTTCCAGTTTAGATCGCCTCCGCCATAGAAGTTCCCGCAGCGAGTAACCGCTACTGGGAGTTGATAGCTCACCGCGTATGTACGAGCGATGAGGTCCGCGCAGGACTTGCTCACGTCATACGGATGCTGCCCCTGTAGCGGCGTGTCTTCCGAATAAGGAAGAACCTCCTGATCGCCATAAGCCTTGTCCGAAGACGCGACTACAATCGATTTCACCGCAGGGGAACGACGGCAGGCTTCCAACAGATTCCAGGTCCCTTGGATGTTGCTCTCAAACGTCGAAATTGCGTTGCGGTTGGCGATGCCGACAATTGTTTGTGCAGCTAGATGGAAGACCGTGTCGATCTCATATTCACCGAGTGACCGCTCCAGGCAGTCGCGATCCCGCACATCACCCCGGACCACCTTCACCCGCTCGATATCTCGCGAGCGGACCAGCTCGGATTGCGGTACCCAGTCCCGCACCAGGCACACGACGTCAGCGCCTACGGCCAGCAGGCGTTTGACGAGCCAGTCGCCAACCAGTCCGGTGGCCCCTGTGACGAACACCGGCCGGTCTTGCCAAAAACGCTCGGTCACCCCCATACCCGCCAAGGAGCCTCGCCGGACTTCCACAGTTCATTCAGATACAGATACTCGCGGTATGTGTCCATCGCAAAGAAGAAGCCGTCGTGACGATAAGCCATCAATTGGCCCTCTGCTGCCAGACGTTCCAACGGCTTGCGTTCCAGAATACAGTTATCGGATTCGATGTATTCGAACAGCTTGGGCTCGAACACCATGAATCCAGCGTTTGCCCAACCATCCACTTGGGGTTTCTCGGTGAATTCAAGGACCTTGCCGTCACTCGCGGTCTCAAGAATGCCGAAGCGCGACGGCGGACGCACCGCAGTCACGGTGGCAATTTTTCCGTGGCTCTTATGAAACGCCATCAGCTCCGCGATATTGACATCGGCGAGACCGTCACCATACGTCACCAGGAAAGTATCGCCATCCACGTACCTCTTGATCCGCTTGATTCGTCCGCCTGTCATTGTTTCTTGACCCGTGTCAGCCAACGTTACCCGGAAGTCCTGTTCCTTGTGCGCGCCATTGAAATCAAGGCGGGATTTCTGGCCCAGGCAAATGGTGAAGTCATTGTTCATCGCCTCGTAGTTCAAGAAGTATTCTTTGATCATGTTGCCGCGGTAGCCAAGACAGAGGACGAAGTCAAGGTAGCCATGGTTGGCATAGATTTTCATAATGTGCCAGAGAATGGGCTTGCCCCCAACCTCTACCAAGGGTTTCGGGCGATACTCTGTCTCTTCCCGGAGGCGTGTTCCCTGGCCCCCACAGAGAATGGCGACTTTCATTGGTTTAGCACGGCGCTCAGTGAGGGATCATTCCCCCAATTCCGTTTGTGAGATGTATCCGACGAACGTCTTTAAGGGTTTCCATCCTGCGTGTAATACTTGCTGTAATACTTTCCGTGGTAGCCATAGTAAGCATACTGGTCGTTCAGCCCCTCGTGCACCTCGTTCAGCACTACGCCCACGATGTTGGCCCGCAACCGGTTGAGGGCATTGATCGTCGAACCCACCGCCTTGTAGTCGGTCTGGCCGGCCAGCGCCACAACGACCACCCCATCCACCAGCGCCGCTATCTGTAGCGGTTCGGCAAAGCCCAGGAGCGGCGGAGAATCCACGATGATCAGATCGTATTGTGAAGCGGCTTCCTCCAGAATCGGTTGCAAGATTGCGCCAATGAAGTCGGCGGCGCGGCGCGACGGCGGCCCCGCCGGCAGCACGTCCAGGTGCGGCAGTTCCTTCAGCCGGACCACCGCCTCCTTCCATCCTCCCCCATTCAGAACATTGGCCAAGCCCTTTTCGTTCGGAAGCTGGAAGCAAGCATGCACCCCGGGGCGCCGCAAATCGCCGTCGATCAACAGCGTTTTGCGTCTTTGGGAGGCGTGCGCCACCGCCAGGTGAACCGAGGTAAGGGTCTTGCCTTCCCTCGGTGTTGAGCTGGTGACCAGTAGAGAGCGCAGCCGGTGATCGGGTGCCGACAGGAGGATGGAGTCGCGCAGCGTCCGGATGGCCTCATCGAAGCCGAGGGTCTTGTCCCCCGAATCCCGGCAGGAGCGCACCAGGGACAGGGACCCGGTCCCATTCCCGTTGAAGGTAGCGGAATGCAGTTTGCCGATCCAGGACTTCACCATCGGAAGGCTCCCCACCACCTCGGTCTTGAACATCCGCGACACCTGCTCGGGGTCGCGGATGGTGCGGTCCAGCGACTCGCTGATCAGCGCAGCTCCCACGGCCAGCAGGATGGAGAAGAGAAACGCCAGCGCTACGTTCTGTGGGATGTCGGGAGACACAGGTTTTACTGCCGGACGCGCCGCATCGGCCATCCGGATGGAGCTGTTCTGAAAGCTGGCGTTGATGCCGGCTTCCTTGATCTTGCGGACCAGTTCCTCATAGAGATTCTTGTCGGCCTCGGCTTCCCGCTTGACCTGCTGATATTCGTAGGAACGGGAGTTGAGCCGGTCGAATTCAGCCTTGGTGATGGCCACGGCTTTCTGGAGCATCAGCTCCCGGTTCAGCGCCTCGCGGTATACCACCGCAACCAGCTGTACGGTATTCTGCTTCGTGTTCTCGATCAGTCGTTGAATCTCGTTGAGCTGAGTGAGGGCTTTCTTGTATTCCGGATGGTTGGTTCCGTATTGCCCCTTCACCTGGGCGAACTTTTCCTGCGCTGCACCCAACCGCTCGGTAAGGTTGCGCAGGGATTCGCCTTGCGAGGAAACCTGTGCCGCTTCCAGAGTTCCGCTTTTAACGGAGTTGAACGCCGCTTCCTTTTTGACGCGGTCGGCCTGGGAATTGGTGTACTCGGTGTTCAACTGCAGCAATTGCGCAGAAAGGATGCTGGTCTTCTCCTCCGGGTTGATCACCTTCAGCTCGCGCTCGAACTGCGCCAGGGCCGCGCCGGAGCGTTCCATCTTGGCCCGCAGATCCTCCATTTGCTTCTCAATAAAGGCAGAGAGACCAGCAGTCGCCTGGAAGCGAATGTTGTAGGTGTGCAGAATATAGCTCTGTGCGATGCCGTTGGCGATTTCGGCGGCCAGGTGTGGGTTCGGCGAACGGTAGCTGATCAGCAGCAGGTAGGTGTTGGGCGGGCGCGTTACCTTCAGGTTTCTCAGAAGAACCGGGGCGTCTTCCACGTTGGCCGGATTGGTGATCTCCGAGTCGCGCGCTTCCTTCTCGTAGTCGATTAGATTGTATTTCTGGACTACAGGCCGCAGCACCGAGTCCGACTGGATCAAATTGACTTGGGTGGACAGAAACTGCTCGGCATCGCCGAACGCGGGCCGCGCGGCTTCCTGGCCGATGACACCCATGGGCGTCTGCCGGTCGATGTCCACTGTGGCGATCGATTCGTAGATCGGAGTGAGGCGCGAGGAGATGATCAGAGCGGCAATGGTGCACGTAAGAACGAACGCGAGGATCTTCCAGCGATGGCGCTTGAGGACCCAAAGGTAGTGCGACAGCGGGAGGCTGGTTTCCTCGGGCTCCGGCTCCGCGTACTGATAAGTCAGGTAAGGAGGAACGCTGTCGGGGATGGCGGTGATGGCCCGGCTTGCGTCGGCAGACGGCAGAAGGTGGCGGGTTGGTTTGTCGTCAGGCATGTTCCTCCTCACCGGATAGTCCCGTAAATGAGAACGCCGGAGGCGATTCCAGCGCCAAAACTGATGATTTTGTCCAGGACGGTTGCCGTCAGCCGGCCGCCCCGGTTGTCCGGAATATAGAGGACGTCTTTGGCCACCAGGGGCACGTCTGGCGTTTTCCGCTCCATGATCTTGCGAAGCTCGATGGGGATTTCGTTTTTCGAGCCCGAAGCTTCCCGCCGGTAGATGAAAGCCTGCTTGCCGGCGTAAGGCGTGAGGCCTTCAGCCAGGGCCAACATCTGCAGGACAGTGGTTTCTGCGTCGTCCTGGACGGGGAACATCCCTGGACTCTTCACGTTGCCCACCACGAAGATCTTGCCGATTTCCGGCACGCGGATCTCCTCCCCGCCATGGAGTTGGAGGTTCAGTTCAGGGTCCGCCGCACCGATGAGCCCCTTGACAGCGATCCGCTGCGTAAGCGCTGTGGGAGTGCCCCCCTCTCCGGGCTGGTTTCTGGTCACCAGAATCTCCAGGCCCGCGTCTGGGCTGAGACCCCCGGCGCGGGTGATGGCTTCCAGCAGGGTCACCGGGCCGGCTGCCTGGAACGTGATGGGATTCTTGACCGAGCCGATCACACTGATGGGGCGGCTGTGATATTCGGCAATCGTAACCGTCACGAGCGGGTCCACCAGGATGTCCTCGGCGCGCAAGGCCTCGACGATGCTGGTCTCCAGCTCGGCGGGAAGCAGGCCTTCGGCTTTGATGCGCCGCTCCAGCATCGGAAGGCGGATGAAGCCATCAGCGCTGACCCGGACAGAGCGGGTGAATTCCGGCTGGTCGTAGACAGAAACAGCGATCAGGTCGTTGGCCCCGATTCTCTGGGCCGGCAGATTAGCGCCACCGATTTCCACCATCGGCGCAGACCGCGTCTGTGCCAGCGCTACTCCGCAGAACAGCAGGAAAACGACTACATGCATGATTAACCTCCCAGAAACTTCGCGGGCCCGCAGCGAAAAAGCCGCGTCGCACATCAGCAGAAGCACTTTGGGAACGCGGAGCATTTTCAAACAATCTCCTTCAGAGGAGCTACACCCTCTCTCGGTGCTAGGCGAGCGGGGGAAGAACCGTGGGGAGTAGCCTGCGCGGTGGGGCGATAGGGGTTACATCCAACCGATCGATCTCCATCCCCACCGATCGTTGAAGCAGCGTGACGGAGATTACCAACCGGCGGCGACCTCTGAAATCCTGCAGAATTCCCTCCAGTCCTGAGAGGGTCCCTGCCTCGATTCGAACCCACTGTCCTGCCTGAAGGAAAGGCCACGGCTGGGCGGCTATACCCGATTTCATTACGGCCTCCAGGGCGGCGATTTCGACATCGGGGACAGGTATAGGGACCCTGGCAATTCCGACAACATAGTGGACACCATGTGTTGTGAGCACCCGGTGGCTATCCCCCACGTTGAACCGGCAAAACAAATAGCGGGAGAAAAGCGGAGCTTCCACGTTTTTGATACGGTCGGACCAGCGCCGCGCCGTTTTACAAAGTGGCAGGAATGTCTCGAAGCCACTGCTTTGCAGGATGGCCGCCGTCGCTCTCTCTTGGCGCACCTTTACATACAATGCAAACCAGCAAGGGTTAGAGCCTGCTATCGGCAATACTTATCCTTCCTTATCCGTCAGCGCCGCCCTGCTGACCTCCACCAAACCCGAAATGGAATCGACCAACATCTCCACACCGGCTTTTTCAACAAGCTGCTAGGCGCAAATCAACAAGCTCACGCCCTTGGAGTCCCAAGAGGCGGGACTTCAGATCGAAGGTTGCGGCTTCATGCCTACTGAAATGATTGCCAGGCAACTTCCGACGGACAACTGCAATTTGTAATGCAGAGCAAGACGGATGCCAAGCCTTGGAAAATCATTGTTCGCTGAATAGGCAATATTCCTGGGCAGTTACAGCGACCCGTGACGGCGCAGCGGGCAACTATGGAGAGGACGTTATGGAGCCGATTCCATAATTGGATGGAAATCGGTTGGTCGGGATAGCTTTTGTATGCACTCTATGGCTGTAAGACTAGGAGCTTGTTGAAAAACTCTGCGAGATGTCATTCTGAAGCCCGACGCGGTTGGTCGGGCTGAAGAATCTGCTTTTGTTTTCAACGTGGGAAATGAAAAACAGATTCTTCGCTTCGCTCATTCCGACCCTGAGCTTGTCGAAGGGGAGGAACCTGCTGTTGTTTCTTGCGTTGGGGTGAAAAGCAGGTCCCTCGCCCCTCGGCTTTGCTCGGGACTCGGGATGACATCGCTGTAGGGGCTACAGTAACTATGAAAAGGCTTTAGCGCGGCTGATACGAGCAAACCATCAAGAAAACAAAACTCGCCACTGGGGCAAAGCTAGAGCGTTTTCAGGGTTGGTGTAGAGTAGCGCCGGCGTCTCGCCGGCTCATAGGGCCGCCGGGACGGCGGCGCTACACGGAGCCTGCCTCTATACAGCAACCGTGAAAACGCTATAGCATTCTTGGACAATAAATACAGGCATCTCGGTGCTATTCCGCTCTCGTGTAGAATCACCAGTTGCGGCGGCGGGCACACCCCAGACGTTTGCTGACGGCAACAACCGCCAATCGACCCTGAGAGAGGAGCTATTGCCGCTTTCTCAGGCGGTACACGAGTCCCACAAGCCCCGAGCCTAACAAAGTCAAAGACATCGGCTCCGGTATGGGAGCGGGGGCGCCGTTGACCCCAACTGTGAAGGCATAAAAATTCTCAGGGGTGTTCGTCCAGGAGATCGAAGTGAACGTACCATTAAACTGGACCACACCGTTCCCTTCGTTGCCATTGACGGTATCGCCTACAACCGTGATCGACGAGCCACCGAAGAAAGAGTTCGGGCCGCCGGCCTCAACCGTCGGAGTCGCGTCGAAGTTGAACGATGCCGGAATACTGGGTGCGCCGAGGCTCCAGATCGCGATGAGCGGATTCTCCACTGGCGAGCCGAAGGTGATGGTGTTTATCCCCGTGAAGTTTCCGTCGAGCCTGAGATCATCCCCGACCACGCTGGGAGAAGCGGTCACCGTACCGCCGGTAAATGAGCCGTTCGGCGCCCAAATGAGGCTGGTACCGTTAATGATAAAAGCGTCCAACTCGCCCGAGTAGATCACCCCCACACCACCCACCGAACCTAATGCCACCCCGCTCCCGTCCGGAAGTAAGATGAAGCTATCCCAGTCAGTCCACATTGTGTCGGCCTGCGCAGGTCTCGCCACCAGAACTAAAGCAGCCATTAAGCAGCCGATCAAGGCGCTGCCGGACAGAATCCTTCTTCGCATCATACTAGAGCGGTTTTCCTATTGGTGTAGCCCATTGGGCTTGTCATTCTGAGCGTCAGCGAAGAATCTGCTTGTCAGCAAAGCTGCTCACAGAACAGCAGATGCTTCACTCCGCTCAGCATGACACCATTCAGGAAATCTCTCCAGGGTCGGTCTACAGGAATAGTGAAAATGCTATAATTGGCCCCTTTCCTATTCAGAATCAATCTCACCGTATGCCATCTTGTTGTCAGCAGATACCCCTAATGAAACAGCAATAGCAAAATATTGCATTTGTCATGCCATGAGCAACTAATGACGTGCTCGCAAGAGGAGGTGCTGCGTGTTCAGTTGGATAGAGCTTATTCCGTAACTCTGCACCTGGATCGCTTTCTTTGGAGGTACTACATGCTGGAAGTGAAAACGGTAATTTCTTGCCACTAAAACCCGATCCTGGGCGCGACAAGTTTCTGCACTACATTCGCCGAACGCCGTTTCACAACTGTCAATGCCAAAAGCAATATCGCGAGCGTCACCCTCTTGCTCACAGTCACAAACGCTATTCGAGTCAGAAAATCTCCGGGAAATAATAAACCAGCACCGAGTTCAGCGACATATCCGCCACGATGATTTCTTTGTGCCCGGGGATCAAAGCCACGCCGCGCGGTTTGATCAAGGTGCTTTTCGGGCCCGCGAGTTTCCAGCGTGGCGGGACATCGCCATTGTCGTTGATGCTCCAGAAACCGACAAAAGTTCCGCCGGGATCAAACGTGCCGCTCTCGCCCGGTTGCGTGACGGCAATCCAGCCGGTGGATGGCACCACCTGCATCTGCAACGCCCGGATGATTCCGCTCTTAGGGCCGGAGATCGTGCGCAGCGGCTTGGTATCGCCGCTGGCGGTGCGGTTGAAGATGCGAATGGCTCCGGGATTGCGGTTGTTGCCCCCCGAGCCGAGGATCAGCAGGTTGTGCACCGGATCAACGATGATTCCGCCGCCGCTGCCCGAGTTGCTGAGGGTTCTTTTCGGCGCGACGTCGCCATTGGCCTCGCGGTCGAAAACCAGGACGCCGCCGCCCTCGGGTATGAGGATCTCATTATTCACCGGGTCCACTTCCAGCCGGCTCGATCCGCCGAGCTTGGTCTTAGGCCCCTGGATGATTCGCTTGGGAGCGTCCTCGCCGCTCGCTCCTCCGGCAAAAACCAGAATGGCATATGCGAACGGGTTGTTGACGACGAACTCATCGTGAACGTCGTCGTAGCGGATGTCGTGCATGGTGCGGCTGAGCAGAGTTTTCTGTCCGGCGAGAACGCGGTTGGGCGGCGTGTTTTCCTTTGCCAGCCTGGCAAAGAACGCGATTTGCGCGTGGGCCACTCAGTTGGGTGTGAGTATCTCGTCGCGATTGCTGTCGTAAGCCACCGCACCGGGATTGCCGATGGCCAGAGCTTTTTTCTCGATCGGAGCGCTGCGAATGACGCGCGATGGAGCCACGTCCCCATTGGCCGTCCGCGGAAACACTACCGCGGAATGATTACCCATGTTGGCAGCCCAGACCTCATTATGTTTGAGGTCGAGGTACACGTCGGTCGGATTCAAGACGTGCGTCTTGGGTCCCCGAATCATGCGCGTGGGAGCCACATTTCCGCTGTCGGTGATTTTGAAAACAAGGATGGAACTCTCGCCATCATTGGCGACGTACAACTCGCCGTGCTCGGAGTCCACTCGCATTCCCGCCGGCCAATTCAGCCGCGTCCGGGGTCCTTCGATGATCCGGACCGGGGCGGTGTCTCCGCTGGCATTCAAGGGATAGACGGTGATCGAGGGCGGCTCGAATTTTCCGGAGTCGGTGGCGGCGACAATGCCGTTGCCGTGATTGCTGACGAACATCAAGCCGTTCTTGTAATCCACGGCGATGCCGTGCGGGTCTTCCAACTGCGTCTTGGGTCCCGCCAGCTCGCGTTTCGGCTTGTCCTCGCCTGATGCGGTTTTGGGATAAACCACGACAGAATTTTCGTGCTGCACGGTCAAATACATCTCGCCCGCGTCTTCATCCACCGAAATTCCAAATGTCCCGTGCGGTGTATAGAGCTCGCGCTTGGGCTTCATCACGCCCTCGGCGTTCCACGGAAAGACCGTCAGCGTGTCGATGGTGTCGTTGGTCACCGAGTAGATATCACCGGTCTTGGGATCGACATAGAGCCCGCAGTTGAACTCCATCTTGGTCACGCCGCCGCCGGCGATCCGGCGTTTGGGCTCGGTAAACGAGGCCGTGGGCGGAGTGTTGTCGGTGCGGTTGAAAATTTTGATGCCGAAAAGGTTTTCGTCCTGCAGCAGGACTTCATCTTTTTCGAGGTTGATGGCGATGGCGCTGTAAGTGGGATAGGTATCGCGAATGATGCGCGTGGGCGGCCGGTCGGCGTTCCCCGGAGGCTTGGTCTCCCAGTCCGCAGAAACATGCATATCCTGCGCGAAGGCATTCGCCAGCAACGCACTCTCGGCAGCCGCAGCTGGCTCCCACAGGCACATCTCGCCATCCATCTCCGGCAATGGCTCGATAGCGACCAGTTGCGGCTGGCCGGTTGCGCGCCGTGCGGCGGCCACCGACGCGGCATTCATTTTTTTCTGCGCCACCGTTCCGGTCCAGAGAATCATGGTTGCAGCACTCAGAACGATGCAGGTGATCGCAGCCATGGTGCCGGCCTTGATAAGCGATGCTGTCGAGCGTTGTCTTCGAGCCATCGGGCCTCCTAGCACAACAGGCAGGGTTGAGTCGCAACTGCCGCGCGGACAATCAGCCCGCAGCAGGTGGTATTCATTGTGGATTTTTTCAAGCTTTCATTGATGTGTCAAGCAAAACCGGCTCTGAAAAACAGGAGACCACGGGGATGTGCCCCCGTGGCCTCCTTGAAACGATCCTGTCGAATTCTTGCGACAAGCCTAGAACGTCATCTTCAGCCCGAACTGGAGCTGCCGCGCCGGGCTGCTGTTGCGGATCTGCCCAACGAGCGATTCCCGGTGCGCGCGGCGATGTTTCTCCCTGCGGCACGGTGTTGTGGTAGATTGCCCTTTTCCCTGCACTGTTGTTGGAAAAGGTTTTGGATGCGCCTGCATCATCGATGCTCAAGACCTGATCGGACTGATTCAGCGGCACGACCCGGCTTCGCCCGCCGAGTTCGATGCCTGGATACGAAGCCGGGGGGGCTACTTGGTGCTCACCGGCACCAATGTTGTCGAAGCGTCTGTTTTCCTGCGGGAATCGGGCCGATCATCTGAGCGGCGCGGGGAACTGGGAAGCCTGTTGCGAGCCGTTGCGAATCTTTCCTAATCTCCGTTCCGTGATGAAAGAGTGGCCATAATTGGCCCGGACCGGAATCGCCTCAAGAACTGGTTCGATCTTTCTGTCGCCTAGCCCATCGGAGCCATTTAGTATAGTTAAGGAGGAGCGAAAATAAGCGGAGCAAATGTTAGATACACTGCTCAATCTTGCTGTATCGGCAGCCATCTTGGGGGGAGCCGCCATTCTTACCGAATGGTTCGCGCGCAGAATGTATTACCGCTGCGGAATTTGCGCCACGCTCAATGCCAAGCGGCGTTCGGAATGCCGCCGGTGCGGCCAGCCACTTCCTTAATTCCGGGCTGATTCATACTGGATCACTCATCATGCTATAGTGGCGTTTCTCTGATAAGAAACGAAAGGGAAAGACCTTTGTTCCTCGCGGTACAAGCACAAGTTCAGCAGGCTGCGCGCGAGTTTGTGGAGCGGCAGTATAGCATCGAGGCCAATGTCATCGTAAACGTGCCGCCGCGTCCGGAGATGGGCGACATGGCGCTGCCGCTGGCCATGGAGCTGGCTCGCAAACTGCGGCGTCCGCCGCGGCAGATCGCCGAGGAGATTGCCGCGGCATTGCGCCCGCTCTCCGGCATCGAGCGGGTCGAAGTCGCCGGAGCGGGTTACGTCAACCTGTTCCTCTATCGCGCAGCCTTTGCTGTACGATTTGCTTCCCCCGGCGGTCATCCTGAGGAGTCCTTCGGCTCCGCTCAGGATAAACTCCGCGGCGCAGGACCCGCTTCCCAACCCGAATCACGCGGCAAGATAATCGTCGAGCACACCAATATCAACCCAAACAAAGCGGCCCACATCGGGCACCTTCGCAACGCGGCTCTGGGGGATACCTTTGTGCGGCTGCTGCGCGTGCGCGGCGACGAGGTGGAAGTGCAGAACTACATTGACAACACCGGCGTGCAGGTAGCCGATGTGGTGGCGGGTTTCCTGGAGCTGGAGAAAAAAACGCCCGAAGAAGTGGCCGGGCTCGTCGAAGATCCGGCGCAACGGTTTGATTACTACTGCTGGGACTTGTACGCGCGCGTCTCGCGATATTTTGATGAGGACAAGTTGAGAGTAGAGCTGCGGCAACGCATGCTCCAGGCCATTGAGCAGGGAAGCGGGGAGATTGCGCGCATTGCCGAGATGGTCTCTACGGCCATCGTGCGCTGCCACCTGGCCACCATGCTGCGCATGAATGTGGAGTACGACGTGCTGCCGCGCGAAAGCGAGATCCTGCACCTTCGCTTCTGGGACCAGGCCTTCGAACTGCTCAAGCAGAAGGGCGCAATCGTTTTCGAGACCGAGGGGAAGAACAAAGGCTGCTGGGTGATGAAGCCGGCTGGGTCCGAGGAGCCTACGCCTGTCGAAGAGTCGAATACCGGCGAGCCCGCCGCCGCCCCCCCCGCCGCATACGATGAGACCAAAGTGATCGTGCGCTCGAACGGGACAGTGACCTATGTGGGCAAGGACATCGCCTACCAGCTCTGGAAATTCGGACTGCTTGGCCGAGACTTCTGTTACAGCCCGTTCCACACCTACCCGAACGGCCATGTGGTGTGGGTCTCCGGCACAAAACCGCAAAGTGGCGCGACACCTCCCGCCTTCGGGCGCGGCGAGAAGGTCTACAACGTCATCGACACGCGGCAGTCCTATCTCCAGAACATCGTTGCAGATGGACTCCGCGCGCTCGGTTATACGCAGCAGGCGGAACGCTCGATTCACTTTTCCTATGAAATGGTGGCGCTCTCGCCGAGCACGTGCGAGCGGATGGGCATCGAGCTTTCGGCGGAAGACCAACAGCGGCCGTACGTCGAGGTCTCCGGGCGCAAGGGCCTGGGGGTAAAGGCCGATGATCTGATCGACCAGTTGGTTGCCGAGGCGCAGCGGGAAGTGGATGCGCGGCATCCCGAGGATTCCGCCGAGGTCCGCGACCGAATTGCCCGGCAGATCGCCATAGGCGCGCTGCGATACTTCCTCCTGAAGTTCACCTGCAACGCCGTCATCGCGTTTGATTTTAAGGAAGCGCTGAGTTTTGAGGGCGAGACCGGACCCTATGTGCAGTACGCCGTGGTGCGCGCCCGGAACATCTTCACAAAGCTCCAAAGGGAGGGAGGCGCATATGATGCAAGTGCCGTATCGAACGCCGTGCTCGAGAAATTACTCGCGGCTCCAGACGGCGACGCTTTCTGGCAGCTTTTGTACCAAACCAGCCAGTGGGAGGCTTCTGTCGAGCAGGCCATCGCCACAACCGAGCCTGCCGCAGTGGCGAAGTACGCCTTTCAGCTCGCGCAATCATTCAGTAACTTTTATCACCGCCACCACATCCTCAGCGAGGAGGATGCATCGCGCAAGGCGTTTCTGCTATGGCTGGTGCGCTCCGTGGAAGCTACGCTGACACGCACCCTGGATTTGTTGGGCATCGAAGTTCCCGACGCCATGTGATCCGCAGATTCCGCCGATTACCTAGATTCAAAGCACAAGCAAGAGCAGATCCTTCGGCTTAGGCCTGAGGATGACAGCGTCGGGTGGGCGCAGGATTCTATCTCTGAATTATGCGAAATCTGCGGATCAGTTCGGGGATGGCGGCGCCCGTTAGGGACTCGCCGCGGGCGGCGGCGCCGGCGAGGTGTCAAAATCCGGTCGCACCGGGCTCGCTGGATACAGAGCCGCCCTGCCTCCCGGCTGCATTCTGTAGCGGAAACCGGCAGGGTCTCGCGGAACTCCTTTGAGAAGACCCTGGGAGACCATCTCGGAAATGGAATCCGGCCAGCGGCTGGTCTGTTCGCGGAACTTCAGGGCGAGCCGTTCCAATTCCTCCATATCGTTTTGCGCCTGCAATGCTTGGATATGTCCGTTGGCATTGGCGCGAATCGAAGGGTCTTCGGTGGAGTCGTAAATCCGCGACCACAGATAAAGCGACGTCTCGCGGTTGCCGCCTTTCTCGGTGATGACCGCGGCCATCACTTTCATCCAATCGCGCGCTTTCGGATTCTTGGCTCCCTCCTGATAGGCCGCGGCAGCCCTGCTGTAGTCCTGTAACTGCCAGTAATAGATAAAGCCAAGGTGATGCCACAGTCGCCATTCGTCAGGATTTGCTGCGATCCCGCGCTGGAGCAGTTCAATTGCCTTCCGTGGATCGCCCGCGCCGCGCGGGGCTTTTTCCGAGAGAAATACGGCTCCGAAGTAATAGGCCACCAATAACTGCGGATCGAGTGTTATGGTGATGTCGATCAGCGGGGCGAGCAGGCTAAAGTCCGTTTTGTGATCGCGAAGCCGGGACCCGTAGTACTGCACGGCGCGCGTCCAGTAAACATCGGCGAGCAGGCTCTGCTGGCCCATGCTCAGCACGCGCAGAACTTTTCCCGAGGTGATCCAAAGCATCTCCGGGGACTCGCGGTAGGGAGCCATCTCGCGGTCCACGCTCATTTGAACGAGGATCGAAGCACACCACAGGGTCAACAGGAGCAACCCCGTTCCGAGGGCAACCAGCGGATTACGCGAATGGGTCATTTCAGGTCTCGACGCGAAAAAATCCACACTGCTGCAATCACCAGAATACCGGAATAGCATAGCGCATAGCTGGTATTCAGCAGGACCAGATGCCCAGGGACCGGGAGGCCATGAGAGACCAGGCCGGCAGCGCTGAAATCACTGAAATTCGGAAGCAAGTAGTAAACCAGAGTCGCCAGCCATTCCAGGGTTGCGTTTTCCGTGAGCTTCCCGAAATCGCGGACGTCGGAGGCGGAATTGCCCACGATGTAAATCAGAAACGTGAAGATGGCCGAAAGAATCGGAGTCGAAAAGCAGGAGAAAAAAAGACACACGGCCGTGATCAGGAATAGCTCCAGAAGCACGAAATAGATTGCGGTCCAGATGTGGATGTCCTCCGGCTGAAAGCCGCGGGTCAGATAGTACATCGAAGCCCATAGACCCAAGCTCATGAACAGTGTGTTTACGAGCAGGGTGAGATTTAGCCCCAGGAATTTTCCGACGATAAATTGCCAGCGGTGAACGGGCTTGCTCAGCAGCGCATACAAGCTGCGCTTGTCCACCTCTTTGTACACCAGCCCGATTCCGAGGAATATAGCGATGAGCAGGCCGAAGACCGAAATCGAGCTCAATCCGATATTGATCAGGATTGATTTTTGGATGCCGATGGAAATTTCTCCGAACAGGAGGGCTGAAGCAGTCATGATGACCGCGAAGGCAACCAGGTTATACAGCACCTTGTCGCGAACCGCTTCACGGAACGTATTGCGGGCGATGGCCAGTGTTTGTGCGACGATCATGATGCATTGGCTTTCGTGGCGGGCTCGGGTTGCTGATCGTTCGATCGCAGCAACTCGATGAAATAATCTTCGAGGCTGAAGCGCAGCGGGTTCAATGAGAGCAGCCGGATCGAATTGGACGCGCACAGACCCAGCAGTTGCGCCACGTTTTCCTCCGGGATCTCCATCCGGTGGTGTGAGCCGGAGACCGTGAGCGGCGCGTCCGCCAGTGACTGAAGCCGCGGCAGCAGCGCAGCAGGACAGGACTCGACCACCACTTCGAGGCCGGATTGGCGCTTCAGCAATTCGGCGATTTGGCCGACGCCGACGAGCCGTCCGCGATGCAAAATCGCCACCCGGTCGCAGAGCGCTTCGGCGTCGGAAAGAATGTGCGTACTGAAGAAAACCGTTTTGCCCGCGGACTTGAGTTGCAAGATTAGATTGCGCACATCGCGCCTACCCACCGGATCGAGGCCGGACATCGGCTCATCGAGCAGCACTATATCCGGGTTGTGCAAGACCGCCTGCGCGATGCCGATGCGTTGAAGCATGCCTTTGGAAAACTTGCGCAGGGCGACATTTCGGAACTCCGTCAGGCCGGCCTGCTCCAGCACTGTTTTGCAGCGCTCACGACGCTGCCCGGGTGTCATCGGGAAAAAGCGGGAAAAATAGTCAAGCAATTCATCGGCGGTGAGGTAATCATAAAAGTACGGGTTCTCCGGTAAATAGCCGATGTTCTGGAAGGCTTTCGGACTGCCGATGGGCTGGCCGTGTATTTGGGCCGTGCCTTCGGTCGGGAAAATCAGTCCGGTAAGAAGTTTGAGCGTGGTGGTTTTTCCGGCGCCGTTGTGGCCCAGAAATCCAAACACCTCGCCGTCCTTAACATTCAGCGAAAGGTTGTCGAGCACCCGTTTTGGCCGCTTGCGCCAGAAGCCGACGGGGTAGTCCTTGCTGAGTCCGTTGATCTCGATCGCGGCCATATCAAGACTATTTCTATAATAAATCTGACATACGAAGCAAGCCTATCGGTGCACATCGAGGTACGCCGGACTCGGATACAATCAATCCATGGCGAAACACCATCGCGTCCGACTCGGCCAGGTTTTTCTGGCGGACCGAAGGATTGAGGGCCGCATCATCAGCGCCCTTTGTCTCCAGTCTTCGGACGTTGTCTTTGAGATCGGCGCGGGTCCGGGGAACATGACCGCGCGGCTGGCCGAAGCGGCAGGGAAGGTCGTCGCCGCCGAGCTGGACCCCCAATGGGTGGGGCAACTGCAGGAGAGATTTGCAGACAATAGCCGCGTCATTGTTCTTCATGCTGACATATTAAGAGTGGCCATGGATGACGTCGCGGAGTCGAGCGGCGCCAAACGAATCAAAGTCTTTGGCAACCTCCCTTACTACATCACTTCGCCATGCCTGCTCCACCTGTTTCGCTACTGCCAATGGATTGAAGAGATCACCGTGATGGTGCAACGGGAGGTCGCCGACCGGATCACCGCCGCACCCGGCTCGAAAGACTACGGCCTGCTCTCTGTTACCTGCCAGTACTACACTCAGCCACAACTGCTGTTCACGATTCCGCCTTCGGCCTTTCACCGCCCGCCAAAGGTTGATTCTGCCCTGGTGAAAATGAAGGTGGCTCCGCAGAAGGCAGCACTGCGCGTCGCCGATGAGGAACTATTCTGGAGGTGGATGCGTGCAGCCTTCGCACAGAAAAGAAAAACACTGCTCAACAACTGGAAACATCTGTGTGATCCGGCAAGATTGCGAGCCACATTGGAAGAACAGGGAATTGATCCTCGAACGCGCGCGGAAACCCTCTCGCTCGCCCAGCTCGCCTGCTTGCACCTGGCGCAAATGCAG
>Ga0326597_10005597_pt1 | contig 17396 bp, 14 predicted proteins | sample RVTome_12_FD_203789 | JGI IMG/M metagenome (GOLD analysis project Ga0326597, IMG submission 203789) | Soil microbial communities from uranium-contaminated site in the Upper Colorado River Basin, Wyoming, United States - RVT100D185 | ecosystem: Environmental > Terrestrial > Soil > Contaminated >... | reverse complement strand
GCGGTCAGTCCTTTCGGCTCATGTCGAGCATGCGGTCGAGCGCGACCCGGGCCCACGCCTTCGTGGCCTCGGGCACGACGATCCGGTTGTGGACCTCGCCGTCGACGAGGCCCTCGAGGATCCAGAGAAGGTGGTTCGGCGACACCCGGAACATCGTCGAGCAGAGGCACCCTAGGGAATCGAGCGTGACGACGGTGCGGGCGGGCGCGAGCTGGGCGGCGAGGCGGTGGACGAGATGCAGTTCGGTGCCCACCGCCCAGGCGGAGCCTTCCGGGCTGTTCGTAATGGTCCGGATGATGAACTCGGTCGAGCCCATCTCGTCGGCCGCCTGCGCCACCTCGAACGTGCACTCGGGATGCACGATCACCCGGCCCTGCGGGTATTGCTGACGGAAGCGCTCGACGTGCGCGACGCTGAAGCGCGTGTGCACGCTGCAGTGCCCCTTCCAGAGGATCAGCCGGGCCCGGTCGAGTGCCGCGCGATCGAGCCCGCCGTCCGGCAGGTCGGGATCCCAGACGACCATGTCGTCGAGCGGCACCCCCATGCGGAACGCGGTGTTGCGGCCGAGGTGCTGGTCGGGCAGCATCAGGAGCTTCCCGCCGCGCGCCCACGCCCACGTCATGACCTGCGGCGCGTTGCTCGAGGTGCAGACGATCCCGCCGTGCTCGCCGCAGAAGGCTTTGATGGCCGCGGTCGAGTTGATGTACGTGACCGGGATGACCGAGCCGACGTCCACGCCGACGCCCTGCATCTCCTGCCAGCACATCTCGAGCTGGTCGATCGCCGCCATGTCGGCCATCGAGCACCCGGCGGCGAGGTCGGGCAGGATCACCTGCTGGTGCGGCGCGCCGAGGATGTCGGCGCTCTCGGCCATGAAGTGGACGCCGCAGAAGACGACGAAGTCGGCCTCCGTCTGGCGGGCGGCGTGTTGGGAGAGCTTCAGCGAGTCGCCGGTGAAGTCGGCGAACTTGAAGACCTCGTCGCGCTGGTAGTGGTGGCCGAGGATGACCAGACGGTCGCCGAGCCTGGCGCGCGCGGCCGCAATGCGCGCGTCCATCTCCTCGTCCGGCAGGCCGAGGTACGCCTCGGGGAGCGGCTGGCGCTCGCTCAGGCGGGTTTTCTCGTAGTCGGTCAGCAGTTGGACGTGCATGTCACGCGCACCGCTTGTGAAAAATTTCTCAATCTCCAGCTACGAAAATGGCCAAATCCCGATCGAGGCCCAGCGCCCCCGGCTATCGCCGCAGCGGGATTTGACTCGCTTGTCAGTGTATCAAAAGCGCTTGTCGAGGGGGACGGGTCTTCACCTGTGGAAAACTCCCAGGGGATCGCCCGTGGCACGACCCTGGGAGTTTTCCACAGGTGAAGACCCGTCCCCGTGATCACCCGTGGCGACGCCCCGGGAGTTTTCCACAGGTGAAGACCCGTCCCCTTTGATTCGCCGGTAGAACGTGTCCCGTTCGACCGGCTCGCGCCCGGCGGCGCGGATCAGCCGCTCGATCTGGCCCGTCGTCAGCGTCTCGGGCGTCGGCGACCCGGCCATGTGGTAGATCCGCTCCTCCTGCACCGTCCCGTCGAGGTCGTCGGCGCCGTACCAGAGCGCGAGCTGCGCCACGTCCACGCCGGTGGCAATCCAGAAGGCCTTGATGTGCGGCACGTTGTCGAGGACGAGCCGGGCGACCGCGTGCGTGCGCAGCGTGTCGGTCGCCGTCGGCGCCGGCAGCTTCCGCATCTGGTTGTTGTCCGGATGGAACGCGAGCGGAATGAACGCCTGGAACCCGCCGGTCTCGTCCTGCAGCGCGCGCACCCGCAGCATGTGATCGACCCGCTCGGCCATCGTCTCGATGTGGCCGTAGAGCATCGTGACGTTCGTCTTCATGCCGAGGCCGTGCGCGATCCGGTGGATGTTCAGGTACCGGTCGGCGTCGGCCTTGTCGTGGCAGATCTTCCGGCGCACGCGCGCGGCGAAGATCTCGGCGCCGCCGCCGGGCAGCGAGTCCAGCCCGGCGTCCATGAACGCGCGGAGCACGCCTTCGTCCGTCAGGCCGTACGTGTCGGCGAAGAACGCGATCTCGACCGCCGTGTAGCACTTCAGCTGCACCTCGGGCCGGATGGCCTTCAGCCCGCGCAGCAGGTCGAGGTAATAGTCGAACGGCAGGTCCGGGTGCAGGCCGTTGACGACGTGGACTTCGGTGAGGGGCTGGTCGGCGCGGGCGCGCAGCTTGTCGAAGACCTGCTCGAGCGACATCGTGTACGCTTCGGCGTCGCCGGGCTTGAGCCGCGCGAACGAGCAGAACAGGCAGCTCGCGACGCAGACATTGGTCGCCTCGAGCCGCAGGTTGAAGTTGTAGTACGTGCGCGCGCCGTGCCGCCGCTCTCGTTCGCGGTTGGCCAGCTCCCCCACCGCGTGGAGATCGCGGCACTCGAACAACCGGACGCCGTCGTCGAGCGTGAGCCGCTCCCGCGCGTCGAGCTTGTCGACAATGTCCGAGAGACCGAGCGCGCGGAGCCGGTCGGGCGCCATCCGCCCCATGTTATACTCGTCGCCGACCATAGACGACCGCCCGGCGGCGCAAGGGAAGTGGGTGCGAATCCCACACGGTGCCGCCACTGTCAGCGGGGAGTCGGCGTTCTACTGCCGGTCGCAAGCGCGCGAACCGGCCGTCACTGTGGCTGACCGACACGGGGCCATGGGAAGGCGCGAACGCCGGCGACGATCCGCAAGTCAGGAGACCTGCCACCGGGCCGTCCTTCGTCCCGCCTCCAGACCGGATGCGGGATCGGCGCGACCGCACGCCGAGGAGGCCCCATGTTCCGCCCGTCATTCCCCCGTCTCATCGCGCTCGTTGCCTTCTTCTTCGGCTGCTCGCTCTTCCTCCCGGCTGCCGCCTCCGCACAGCCCGAACGGCCGTCGCGCGTCATCGGACAGGCCGTGGATCCGCAGCAGGCGCCGGTCGCCCGCGCGTTCGTACGCCTGGTGGATGCGGACGGACGCACCGTGGTGTCCACGCTCACCGATCCGTCGGGCCGATTCGCCCTGCCGACCTCCGGATGCGGAGCGTGTCGCGTCGAAGTCTCGCTGACCGGGTTCCAGACGACGTCGGTGGCGACCGGCTCTGGCGAAGTCCTCGTCGTGCTGGCGCTCGCGCCGGTGCGCGAGTCGGTCGTCGTCTCGGCAACCCGGGACGAGACGCCCGCGAGCCAGGTGGCCGCGTCGATGACGGTGTTCGGCGGCGAGGCCATCGAGCGGCGCGGCGCGCCGCTCGTCGCCGATCTGCTGCGCGCGGCGCCGGGCGTCACCGTCGTCCGCACCGGCGGCCTCGGGGGCCAGACGTCGCTGTTCGTGCGCGGCGGCGACAGCTCGTACAACAAGGTGCTGCTCGACGGCATCCCGCTCAACGAGCCGGGCGGCACGTTCAACTTCGGCAACCTGACGACAAACGGCATCGAGCGCGTCGAGTTGGTGCGCGGCGCGCAGTCGGCGCTCTTCGGCTCGGACGCGATGTCGAGCGTCGTCCAGTTGTTCACGCGGCGCGGACGCGCCGGTAACCGACGGCCGCAGGCCCGTTTCGCCTGGGAAGGCGGATCCTACGCGACCACCCGCGCCGACGCCGGCGTGTCCGGCGCCAGCGGCGAGGTGGACTACGCGGTGGCGCTCTCGCGGCTCGAGACCAACAACGACAGGCCGAACGGCGACTTCGGTAACACGACGCTGTCGTGGAACGCCGGCGCGACGCTGGCGTCCGGATGGAGTGCTCGCACCGTCGGCCGGCTCGAACAGCAGCGGACGGGCACGCCGGGCGCGATCGCGTTCGGACGCGCGGATCTGGACGCGGCCTTCGAGCGGCGAGACCTGGCCGCCGGCGTCGCCGTCGAGCGGCAGTCCGCGGCGTTCACCGGCCGCGCCGTCTACGCCTACACGCGGTCGGCGCAGACCTCGACCAACCTGATCGAGGATCCGCCGTTCACACCGGCCTTCGAAGAACGTTTGTCGCCCTTCGCGTTCTTCGACTTTCCGTACGACAGCTACAACGTGCTGGACCGGCACCACCTCGGCTACCAGGCCGACTGGCGCCCGGGCTCCGCAAGCGGATCGCCGGCGCGCCACTTCGTGACGGCCGCGATCGACTACGACGCTGAGCGCGCCACGCTGTCCGACCGGTTGAACGGCTCCAGCCTGCCGGCCGCGCGCGACAACGTTGGCGTGACGGGCCAGTATCAGCTGCTCACGCGCTCCCTCTCGCTCGTCACCGGCCTGCGCGTCGAGCACAACGACAGCGTCGGCACCGTTGTCGTGCCGCGCGTGTCGATGGCCGTCACGCTTCGGCAGGCCGACGCCGTCTGGGGCCGCACGGTCCTCAAGGGAAACGCCGGCCGCGGCGTGAAGGAGCCGACCATCCTGCAGTCGTTCAGCCAGTCCCCGTTCTTCCTGGGCAACCCCGGTCTCGAGCCCGAGTGGGCGACGACGGCCGACGTCGGCGTCGAGCAGCGGCTCGCCGGGGACCGGGTGAAGGTGAACGCTGTGTGGTTCGCCAACTGGTACCGGAACCAGATTTCGACGCGCACCATCGACTTCACGACCTTCGCGTCGCAGTACTTCAACATTGGCCGCACGCGCGCGCGCGGGCTCGAGCTCGATATCGACACCGTGCCGGCGCCGGGCTGGCGGGCTCGCGCGGGGTACACGCTGCTCGACTCGCGGATCGTCGAAAGCACGTCAGCCTTCAGCCCCGTGTTCGCGGTCGGCCAATGGGCCTTCCGCCGGCCGCGGCACTCGGGATTCCTCGACGTCGGCTTCACGTGCGGCCGCGCGGACGTGAACGTTCTCGGCCTGTTCGTCGGCCGGCGCGTGGACAGCGACTTTTCCGCGCTCGAGCCGGCCCTCGTCGAGGCACTCGCCTACGCGACCTGGACGGTGACCGGCAGCTACCGTCTGCGGCCGGCGCTCGCGCTCGTCCTGCGCCTCGAAAACCTCACGGGATCGACGCACATGGAGCCGCTGGGCTTTCCCGTGTGGGGACGGACCGCGCACGCGGGAGCCCGGGTGGTGTTCTAGCGTGATCAGGGTCCACGGCGTCCACTTTGGGTACGACGACGCTCCGGTCCTGCGCGGCGTCTCGCTGTCGGTCGAGCAGGGCGATCTGGTCGGCATCCTCGGGCCGAACGGTTCGGGCAAGACCACGCTGCTGCGGCTGCTCGCCGGCGCGCTTGCGCCCGATGCCGGCAGCGTCACGCTCGACGGGCAGCCGACGGGCATCCACTCGCGCCGCGCGCTCGCGCGCCGGCTCGCCGTCGTGCCACAGGAGACGCACCTCGCGTTCGACTACAGCGCCATGGAGATCGTGCTCATGGGCCGCTACCCCCATCTCGGCCCGTTCGAGGTCGAGGGCCCGGCGGACCTGGCCATCGCGCGCGCCGCGCTTGAAACCACGGGCACCGGACACCTGGCCGAACGGATTTTCGGCACGCTCAGCGGCGGCGAGAAGCAGCGGGTCGTCATCGCCTCCGCGCTCGCGCAGTTGTCCGCTGGCGCCGATGAGACGTCCTCGGCCGCGCTGTCGGTCGGCGAGCGATCGGTGCTCCTGCTCGACGAGCCCACCGCTTCGCTCGACATCCGGTACCAGCTCGAGGTCGCGTCGCTGCTGCGCCGCCTGCACGACGAGCGGCGCCTGACGATCGTCTTTTCCACCCACGACCTGCGCTTCGCGGCCTCGATCGCGACGACCGTCGTGCTGCTCGGACGAGGCACGGTGCTGCGGTCCGGACCGCCGGCCACGGCGCTCACGCCCGGCGCGGTGGCCGACCTCTACGACATCGACGAGGCCCTGGCCGTGCCGCTGCTCGGAACATGACGACTCCACCCATCCGTCGCGGCGTGCCGATCGTGGCGGCCTGCTTCGTCGCGATGGTCGGCGCGATCCTGCTCGCGCCGCTCGTCGGGTCCACCACAATCTCGATCGCGCGCGTGTTCGACCGCGCCGTTCCGTTCGCCGACAACATTGACGCGCAGATCTTCTTCATCGCGCGGCTGCCGCGCGCCGTGGCGGCCGCGCTCGTCGGTGGCACGCTCGCGGCGGCGGGCGTCGTGTTCCAGGGCCTGCTCCGCAATCCGCTCGCGACGCCGTACACGCTCGGCGTCTCGGCGGGCGCCTCGCTCGGCGCGATGGTCGCCATCACGTTCAACCTGGCGCTGCCGATCGGCGGCGTCGCGCCGGCGAGCCTCGCCGGCGCCACCCTTGCCGTGGCCGTCGTCTACGCACTCGCGACCGTCCGGCATCGCGGGTTCTCGACGACCGTGCTGCTTCTCGCGGGCGTGACGCTGAACGCGTTTTTCTCGGCGTTGATCCTGTTCGTGCAGTACATGGGCGACTTCGCGCAGACCTACCGCGCGCTCCGGTGGCTCATGGGCGATCTGGACGTGGCCGGCTACACGCCGATCCTGACGGCGCTGCCGCTCGTCGCGCTGGCTTTTGTCATCTTCGCGTGGCTGGCGCGGCCGCTGAACCTGCTGAGCCTGGGCGCCGACGCGGCCAGCACGCGCGGCATCGACGTGGTGCGCGCCCAGCGTGCGGCGTTCTTCGGCGCCTCTCTCGCTACCGGCGCCGCCGTCTCGGTCGGCGGCCCGATCGGCTTCGTCGGCATCATCGTGCCGCACCTCGTCCGGCTGGTCGTCGGGTCCGACCATCGGCTGGTGCTGCCGGCGTCCACGTTCTTCGGCGCGGCGTTTCTCGTCGGCTGCGACGCCGTCGCGCGCATCGTGCTCGCGCCCATCGAGCTGCCGGTCGGCATCGTCACGGCGATCGTCGGCGGGCCGTTCTTTCTGTGGCTACTCGTGAGGCGGCGATGAAGCTGGCTGGCTGGATCACCGCTCTTGCCCTGGGCGTGATTGGGATATCCCCGGCGCAGCCACGCCCGACCCGCATTGTGTCGCTCGTGCCCGCCGTCACGGAAATGCTGTTCGCCGTCGGGGCCGGCGACCGGGTCGTCGGCGTGTCGAGCTTCGATCGCTATCCGCCGGAGGCCGCCACACGAGCACGCCTCGGCGCACTGATCGACCCCGACGTCGAACGCCTGCTGGCCCTGAGGCCGGACCTGGCCATCGTGTACGGCACGCAGAGCGATCTGATCTCCCGCCTCACCCGCGCCGGCGTCCCGCTGCTCCGCTACGAGCACGCGGAGCTCGCCGACATCACGCAGACGTTGCGGCTCGTGGGGGCGCGGGTCGGCCGGGATGGCGAAGCGAGTCGGCTGGCCGCGCGGATCGAAGACGAGATCGCGAACATCCGTCGCCAGGTGGCGGGCCGGCCGCGGCCGCGGACCGCGCTCGTCATCGGGAGGGAGCCGGATGCCCTGCGGGGCATCTTCGCCAGCGGGGGCGTCGGCTTCATGCACGACATGCTCGAGGCCGCCGGCGGCGCCAACGCCTTCAGCGACGTCCGCCGCCAGAGCCTGCAGGTGTCGGCCGAGCTCCTGCTGGCCCGCGAACCGGAGGTGATCCTCGAAGCGCATCCGCCCGAGGGCTGGACCCCGGCACGCGTGGCGCGCGAGCGGCAGCTCTGGCGGGCGTTTCCCGGACTGCCCGCCGTGAGGAACGATCGCCTTCACATCCTGACCGACGAGGTCGTGCTCGTGCCCGGCCCGCGCGTCGTCGACGGCATCCGGCTCATGGCTCAGGTGCTGCATCCAGGAGCGGTGCGACGTGCGGCGGGTGCGTCAGGTGCGACGGGGTACCCGGTGCGTGGTGCGGAAGCATCGCGTCCAAGCCGTGAGCCGTGAGCCATAGGCCGTCACGCGTTCTTCTCTCCTGGTCCTCGGGCAAGGACTCCGCATGGGCGCTGCACGTGCTGCGGCAGGCTCCATCGATCGAAGTCGTCGGCCTGTTGACGACGTTCAACGAGTCGGCCGATCGCGCGGCGATGCACGCGGTTCGCCGAACCGTTGTCGAGGCGCAGGCGGCCGCGGCCGGGCTGCCGCTGTGGCCGGTCATGATTCCGTCCCCATGTCCCAACGAGGTCTACGAGGAACGGATGCGCGCCGCGATGGCCCGTGCGCGCGAGGCCGGCATCAACAGCGTGGCTTTCGGCGATCTGTTCCTGGAGGACGTGCGCGAGTACCGCGAGAGCCGCATGGCCGGCACGGGCATCGTGCCGCTGTTTCCGCTTTGGGGCCGGCCGACACCGGCGCTGGCCCGCGAAATGATTCAGGCCGGCCTGAAGGCGCGCATCACCTGCGTCGATCCGCGGAAGCTGGATCGATCGTTTGCTGGCCGCGAGTTCGATGCCGCGCTCCTGGACGGCCTGCCCGAAGACGTCGACCCCTGCGCCGAGCGGGGCGAGTTCCATACGTGCTGCTACGCGGGGCCGATGTTCGATCGGGCGTTGGCGCTCACATCCGGAGAGGTCGTCGAGCGGGACGGTTTCGTGTTTGCAGACGTGACGCTCGGGCGCTAACCGGCGCCCACGAACTCGATCGGCACCCGTGTTGGAATGAGCTGCTTCTCGAACGCCTCGTCCATGAACCGCTCGAGCGCGGCCCGGCCGCGCGTGCCGTAATCGAGGGTGAGCTGGTTCACGTACATCCCGACGAACTTGTCGGTGTCGGAACGGTCGAGGCCGCGGCCGAATTGCTGCGCGTAGTCGACCGCCGCCGCGCGGTTGTCGAGCGCGTGCGCGATGCTGTCGTGCAGCATCGTCGAGATCGTCCGCATCAGCTCCGGGCCGAGGTCGCGGCGGATGATGTTGCCGCCGAGCGGCAGCGGCAGCCCGCCGGTCCGCTCGAACCACCACTCGCCGAGGTCCACGATCTTCCGGAGGCCGTCAGCCGCGTACGTCAGCTGACCCTCGTGAATGAGGAGCCCGGCGTCCACATGGCCCTCCTGCACGGCCTGCTGGATCTCGTCGAAGGGGATGATCTCGTAGTCGAATGAGGGATCGTAGAGCTGCAGCGTCAGGAACGCCGAGGTGAGCCGTCCGGGCACACCAACCGTCACCCCCGCGAGCGACCGGCCGGGCAGCGGCCTCGCGGCGACCAGAATCGGGCCGTACTGGTCGCCCATACTCGCGCCGTGCGGGAGCAGCGCGTAGCGATCGGCGAGGTGCGCGTAGGCGTGAAACGAGACGGCGGTGACCTCGTAGCGGCCTTCGAAGGCGGCCTGGTTCAGCGACTCGATGTCCGCGAGGACCTGATCGACCTCGATGCCGTCCACTTTCACGGCGCCGCTGGCCAGCCCGTAGAACATGAACGCGTCGTCCGAGTCGGGACTGTGCGCGACGGTGATTTTGAGGGGGACGGGCGAGTTTTCCACAGGTTTGCGCCAATCGGGGTCAGAGGTCGGGTCCGAGGCCTGGCACCGATTGGCACAAGCCTGTGGAAAACTCGCCCGTCCCCCTCAAATGTCTGACGACGGTCGCGAACTTCTCGATGGCGTAGTCGACTTCTTCCTCGGTCGTGTGCCGGCCGAGGCCGAACCGGATCGACGCCGACGGCGCCTCGCTCGCGTGAATCGCTTGAAGGACGTGCGAGGGCGTCGCCGACGCCGAGCTGCACGCCGATCCGGACGACACGGCGATATCGCCGATGCCAATGAGCAGCGACTCCCCGTCCACTCCCGTGAACGTCACGTGCAGGTTGTTCGGCAGCCGCCGGTCGAGGCAGCCGTTGACGACGACGCCATCGAGGCCCGCGCGCAGTCCCTCGAGCAGTCGATCGCGCAGGCGGCGCGTGCGCGCCGCCTCCTCGGCCATCTCGGCCCGGCAGATGGCGCAGGCCCGGCCGAGTCCGACGATGCCCGGCACGTTGAGCGTGCCGGCCCGGACGCCGCGCTCCTGGCCACCCCCCGACACGAGCGGTGCCAGCTCCGTCCGCTTTCGGATGTAGAGCGCGCCGCATCCCTTCGGGCCGTAGAACTTGTGGCCCGTGAGCGACAGCAGGTCGATCTGCATCGCCTCGACGTCCACCGGGATCTTGCCGGCAGCCTGCGCGGCGTCGACGTGGAACACGGCGCCGCGCTCGCGCGCCATCGCGCCGATGTCGGCGATAGGCTGCGTGACGCCAATCTCGTTGTTGGCGGCCATCACGCTCACGAGGGCGGTGTCCGGGGTGATCGCCGCGCGCACGTCGTCCACGTTCAGGCAGCCGTCGCGGCCGACCGGCACGACCGTCAGGCGCCAGCCCCCGCGCTCGAGATCCCGCGCGGGCTCGAGCACGGACTTGTGCTCGATGGCCGAGGTCACGATGTGGCGCCGGTCCGGAGCCGCCAGGCTCGCGACGCCGCGGATCGCCAGGTTGTTCGACTCGGTGGCCCCGCTCGTGAAGACGATCTCGCGGGCCGAGGCGCCGATCAGGCCCGCGACGTCCCGCCGCGCGCGTTCGACGGCCTCCTGCGCCTTCCAGCCGAACGCGTGGCTCGACGAGGCCGGGTTGCCGAACGACTCGGTGAAGAACGGGAGCATCGCGTCCAGCACCCGCCGGTCCACGGGCGTTGTCGCGTGACAGTCGAGGTAGACGGGAGTGCGGACCATCGAGGAAGATTCTAGGACGTACGCGGGTCGGCTGTCGCGTCGCCCGCCGAGGGCCTCCGGCTCGCACGCCTGGCGCGAGCCAGCGCGCTCGGGTCCGGCTCGCGCCGCTCGCGACGTCGGCCCCCGGCACGCGACCCGACAACCGACCCGCGACGACCGATTTCACGAGGAGCTGAGATGACGAAGCGAGTTCACGCGACCACCGTGGTAGCCCTGGCCGTTCTCGGGTTCGTGCTGGTGCGGCCGGCGGCGCAGGCGCCGGAGCGCGCCGACGCGGCGTTTCTCTTGAGGGCCTGGGACACGTACCAGTCGATGCGGCGGGCGTCGCCGTACCGGACCCAATCGTGGTCGTATCTCGGGCCAACCAACGTCAGCGGGCGCGCGACCGACGTGGCCGTGGCCGAGATCGACGGACGCCGCCGGATTTACGCGGCCTACGCGACGAGCGGCGTCTGGAAGACCGACGACGACGGCGCGACGTGGCAGGTTGTGTTCGAGCACGAGGCGTCGACCAGCATCGGCGACCTCGCGGTCGCCCCCACGAACTCGAACATTTTGTGGGTCGGTACGGGAGAAGCGAACATCTTCCGCGCGTCGATGGCGGGCGCGGGCATCTACAAGTCCACCGACGCTGGCCGGACGTTCCAGCACATGGGACTCATCGACACGCAGACGATCGCCCGCATCCTCGTCCACCCGTCGAACGCCGACGTGGTCTACGTGGCGGCCTCGGGGCACGAGTGGACGGACAACGAGCGGCGCGGCGTCTTCAAGACGACCGACGGCGGTCGCACGTGGAACAAGATCTTCTACAAGAGCCCGCGAACCGGCGCGATCGATCTCGTGATGGATCCGCGCAATCCGGACGTCCTCTACGCGGCGATGTGGCAGCGCATCCGGCGCAAGTGGAGCGACCCGCGGGTCGAGCCAGGCTACCGGGAAGGCGGCGTGTTCAAGACGACCGATGGCGGCCGGACGTGGACCGAGGTCGGCCAGGGCCTGCCGGTGGCCGAGCACCGGGGCCGCATCGGCATCGACATCTCACAGACGAATCCCGACACGCTGTACGCGCTGGTCGACAACTACGAGGTCGGCCGAGTGCCCCCGCCGGGCTCGCGCGACGCCTACGGCCGGCCCATGCCGGAGGGTGCCGGCTTCATCAAGGGCGCGGACGTCTACCGGACCGACGACGGCGGCAGGACGTGGCGACAGACCAGCCGGTACGATGAAGAAACGACGCAGTACCTCGAGCGCCACTCGGGCACCTACGGATGGGTGTTCGGCCAGATCCGCGTGGACCCGACGAGCGCGGAGACGATCTACATCATGGGCGTGCCGCTCAGCGTGTCGCGCGACGGCGGCCGGACGTTCACGAGGATCACGGGCACCCACGCCGATCATCACGGCTTGTGGATCGATCCGTCGAACCCGAAGATCCTCTACAACGCGAACGACGGCGGCTTCTATCAGTCGGCCGACGGGGGCCAGACCTGGACGTTCGCCGTCGCCGTGCCGGGCGCGCACTTCTACAACGTCGCGCTCGACACGAGCACGCCCTTCCGGGCCTACGGGTCCATTCAGGACCATGGCAGCCGGCGCGGGCGCGTGGATATCAGCAAAGGACGAGGCAACATCCCGGCCGTCGAGTGGGAGAACGCGCCCGGAGGCGAGGGCTCGCACCACGCGATCGATCCCGACAACCCGAACCTCGTCTACACGCACGGGTTCTACGGCAACTTCAGCCGCACGGATCTCGCCGCCGAGCCGCCCGCCGGTCGCGGGCGCGGGCGCGGCGGACGAGGCCAGGGCGTCTCGACGCCGATCCAGCCGGATTTCGGCGACGCGGAGCTGCGCGCCCAGTGGATGGCGCCGTTCATCATCTCGCCGCACGACTTCAGCATCGTGTACGCCGGCTACCAGATGCTCTTCCGGTCGCTCAACCGCGGCGACAACTGGGCAGCCATCAGCCCCGATCTCACGGACAACAACCGGGAGCAGATGGGCGAGAACCCGTCGGCGATTCCGTACCAGACGCTCGTGGCGATTGCCGAGTCGCCGCTGAAGAAGGACCTGCTTTACGCCGGCAGCGACGACGGCCGGCTGCATTCGACGATCGACGGCGGCAAGGAGTGGACGGAGCTCACCAGCCACCTCCCCGTCCGCCGCTGGCTCTCACGCATCGTCCCGTCATCGCACGCCGAGGGCACGGTCTACGTCACGCAGCGCGGCCGTGAAGACGACGACTTCGCGGCGTACATTTACAAGTCCACCGATCATGGGCGCACATTCCAGAGCATCACCAGCAACATCCCGGCCGGGCCCGTGAACGTGATTCGCGAAGATCCGCGTAACCCGAACGTGCTCTACGCCGGCACGGACTTCGGCGCGTTCATCTCGACCAACGGCGGGGCGCGCTGGGAGGTGCTGGGTGGCAACATGCCATCGGTGCAGGTGTCGGACCTGCAGTTCCACGATCGGGACCTGGTGCTGGTGGCCGCGACCTACGGGCGTGGGATGTACGCGTTCGACATCAGCGGAACAGCGCGATAGCTCGACCGCGCTCCAGTCGTGCGGGGGTGCGGGGGTGCGGGGGTGCGGGGGTGCGGGGGGTGCCAGGAATGAACTGACGCTGGTCAGCATTGAATTGAATGTTGGCCAGCGCCAGCGCGTTCCTATCACCCGTCGCACCTCCGCACCCCCGCACCCCCGCACCGCTACTCCGTCTTGACCGTGTCCGCCGTCCCGCTGAGGGCGGCCTTGAGCGTGTGCCAGGCGAGCGAGGCGCACTTGACGCGCACCGGGAACTCGCGCACGCCGCCGAACACCGCCAGCTTGCCCAGCACCTCGTCGTCCAGATCCGCTTCGCGGGTGCCGGTCACGAGCTGGTGGAACTGCTCGAAAATCGTCGTGGCTTCCGCCACCGTCCTGCCCGTGACCGCCTCGGTCATCAGCGACGCGGACGCCTTCGAAATCGCGCAGCCCGACCCTTCGAACATCGCCCGCGTGATGCGGTCGCCGTCGAGCTTGATGTACAGGTGCAGCTTGTCGCCGCAAAGAGGGTTGTAACCCTCGGCCGAACGGTTGGCGTCCGGCAGGGCACCGAAGTTCCGCGGCCGGCGGTTATGGTCCAGGATGACTTCCTGGTAGAGGTCAGTTAGATCAGACATGGAGGAATTCACGCGGGTCTGCATTTCTTGGATCATTGAAAAACGATGGCCCTCGCCAGTGCCTTCCGCGTCCCTGTCGTACCCGTCGCCGACCCGCTAGAGAAACCCGAGCGACATCTTGGCCGCTTCCGACATCCGGTCCTTGTCCCATGTCGGCTCCCAGACGATTTCGACCCACGCGTCGGTCACCTCGGGAATCGCCTTTACCTTGTAGCGGACCTCGCTCGGGATCTGCTGGGCCGACGGGCACGCGGGGCTCGTGAGCGTCATCTTGACGAGCACGTTGCGATCGGCGTCGACGACGATGTCGTAGATGAGGCCGAGCTCGTAGATGTCGACGGGGATCTCGGGGTCGAACACGGTCTTGATGACGTCGATGATCTTCGCCTGCAGCGCGGCCGTCTGCCCGGCATCGGGCGCGCCGACCTTCGGCTGCTCGCCCGACTGGACGGGCGGCGGCTGCGTCAGCGCGTCGACGTTCCACGCGTCAGGCGGCACGAACGGCTGATCGAGCGGGCCCTGGCCGAGCGGAGGAATGGGAAGATCGGCGCCCGGCGTCCGGCGCTCGGCGCCCGGCGCGGTCTCGTCGCGATCCTCGGTCTTGCCCCCGGTCAGAAACGAAAAGATACCCACGGTCTACCCCAGCAATGCCCGCGCCCGCTCGAGCGCGGCGACGAGCGTGTCGACGTCCTGCGTCGTGTTGTACATGGCCAGCGACGCGCGCGCCGTGGCTGGAATGCCGAACCGGTCCATCACCGGCTGCGCGCAGTGATGGCCCGTGCGGATCGCGACGCCCTCGCGATCGACGACGGTGCCGATGTCGTGCGGGTGGAGGCCGTCCATCACGAACGACAGGACGCTCGCCTTCCGCGGCGCGGTACCAATCAACTTCAGGCCGGGCAGCGCCGACAGCGCCTCCGTGCCGTACGCCAGCAGCGCGCGCTCGTGCGCTTCGATGGCCTCGAACCCGACACCCGACACAAACCGAACGGCCGCGCCGAGTCCGACGGCGCCGGCGATGTTCGGCGTGCCGGCCTCGAACTTGTACGGCAGCTCGTTCCAGGTCGTCTTCTCGAACGTGACTGAGGCGATCATGTCGCCGCCGCCGAGAAACGGCGGCATCGCGTCGAGCAGCGCCTCGCGACCGTAGAGCACGCCGATGCCCGTCGGGCCGTAGAGCTTGTGCCCCGTGACGGCGTAGAAATCGACGCCGAGCGCCGCGACGTCCACGGGCATGTGGTACGCCGCCTGGGCGCCATCGATCAGCACGACGGCTCCGGCCGCCTTCGCGAGCCGGATGATGTCGGACACGGGATTGACGGTGCCGAGCGCGTTTGACAGGTGCACGACGGACACGATCTTCGTGCGCGCCGAGAGCCGCCGATCGAACTCGTCCATGACGAGCGCGCCCGTGTCGTCGATGGGCGCGACGCGGAGCGTCGCGCCGGTGCGCTCGCAGAGCAGCTGCCAGGGCACGATGTTCGAGTGGTGCTCCATCGCGCTGATGAGCACCTCGTCGCCGGCGCGAACGTTCGCGTCGCCCCACGCGCGGGCCACCAGGTTGATGCTCTCGGTGGCGTTTCGCGTGAAGACGATCTCGCGGACGGACGCGGCGCCGAGAAACCGCCGGATGTCCTCGCGCGCGTCCTCGTACGCCGCCGTGGCCCGCTCGCTCAGCGTATGCACGCCGCGGTGGACGTTGGCGTTGTCCCGCTCGTAGTACCGGCGCAGTGTCTCAATCACGACTTTCGGCTTCTGGGTGGTCGCGGCGTTGTCCAGATAGACGAGCGGCCGGCCGTGCACGAACTGGTCGAGCACCGGGAACTTCGCCCGGATGGCGGCGACGTCAAAGGGCGGGCGCGAGACCGCGGCGGTCATGGCGTCCATCAGGCCAGCTCCGCCAGCCGGAGTTTGCGCTCCATTGCGTGCGTGGCCTCCTCCCGCACGGCGGGCACGACGATCTCATCGAGCACCTCGCCGGCGAACGCGTGAATCAGCAGGTTGCGCGCGGCCACGGCGGCGATGCCGCGCGAGCGCATATAAAAGAGCGCGTCCTCGTCGAGTTGCCCAATCGCCGCGCCGTGGGTGCACTTCACGTCGTCGGCGAAGATCTCGAGCTGCGGCTTCGTGTTGATCCGCGCGTTGTCGGACAAGAGCAGCGCCTTGTTGGTCTGCTTCGCGTCGGTCTTCTGCGCGTCCTGCCGGACGATGATCTTGCCGTTGAAGACGGCCTGCGCGCGGCCGCTGAGAATGCCCTTGTAGACCTCGTGGCTCGGGCAGTGCGGCTGGGTGTGATCGATCGTCGTGTGCGTGTCAACGAGCGTGTCGCCGTCGGCGACGTAGAGCCCGTCGAGCGTGCACTCGGCGCCCTCGCCGTCGAGCGTCGCCACGATGTCGTTCCGGGTGATGCGCCCGCCGAGCGTCACCGCGCGCGAGTCGACCGTGCCCGCCCGGGCCAGGTGAATGACCATGGCGGCCAGATGGAATACCGCCGCCGATTCGCGCTGGAGCTTCACGTGCCGGACGAAGGCACCCGGCCCGACCCGGAGGTCCACGACCGGTGTGGCGAGCGCCTGACCGGAGCCCAGGCTGTCGTGCGTCTCGACGAGGCTCACCTCGGCTCGCTCGCCGATGCGAATGACGACGCGCGGCGCCACGAACACGGGCTGTGCATCGGTCGTGACCACGCAGGCCACGTGCACGGGTTCGGCGAGGACGGTCCCCGGCGCGACGTCGAGTGCGACGCCGCCTTCGAAAAAGGCCGCGTTCAGGTCCGCAAAGACCGTGGGCGCGGACGCCGGCAGCAGATCCCCGACGCCGGCTCCGCCGGCCATCGCGTCCGAAAGCGGCCTGACGGTCACGCCGGCGGGCAGGCCGCCGAGCGACGACAGCGTCGCGTCGAGCCGGCCGTTGACGAGAACGACGCGGTGCCGCAGCGAGCCGTCGAACAGGAACGGCTCGATGGCCGCGCGGTCCGTCGCGCGGGCTGCCGGGCGGACGAGGTCGAGCGCCGCCACCGGCGCGACGTTCGTGAAGCGCCAGTCTTCCTCCCGGGTCGTCGGAAATCCGCGGTCGAGAAACCGGGCGAATGCGGCGCGGCGGGCCTCCGCCAGCCGGCCGTCCCCGAAGGCCGGATCCGCGGAGAAGGCTTCGAAGCCCGCGGCGAGCGTCTCGTGACGTTCGGCGACCTGGCTCATGGCTACGCTTTCGCTCCAGCCAGGCCGGCGTCGATCCAGCCGTACCCTTTTTCCTCGAGCTCGAGCGCGAGCTCCTTGCCGCCCGAGCGCACGATGCGCCCGTCGGTGAGCACGTGAACGAAGTCCGGCACGATGTAGTTGAGCAGGCGCTGATAGTGCGTGACGACAACCATGGCGCGGTCGGGGCTGCGCAGCGCGTTGACGCCGTCGGACACGATCTTCAGCGCGTCGATGTCGAGGCCGGAGTCCGTCTCGTCGAGCAGGCAGAGACGTGGCTCGAGCACGGCCATCTGGAAAATCTCGTTGCGCTTCTTCTCGCCGCCCGAGAACCCCTCGTTGACCGAGCGGTTGAGCATGGCCTGGTCCATGTGGAGCAGCTTCGCCTTCTCCTTGACGAGCTTCAGGAACTCGACCGCGTCGAGCTCCGGCAGACCGCGGTGCTTGCGCACGGCGTTGAGCGCCGACTTCAGGAAGTAGCTGTTGTTGATGCCCGGAATCTCGACCGGGTACTGGAA
>Ga0326597_10005596_pt1 | contig 17397 bp, 14 predicted proteins | sample RVTome_12_FD_203789 | JGI IMG/M metagenome (GOLD analysis project Ga0326597, IMG submission 203789) | Soil microbial communities from uranium-contaminated site in the Upper Colorado River Basin, Wyoming, United States - RVT100D185 | ecosystem: Environmental > Terrestrial > Soil > Contaminated >... | reverse complement strand
CGTCCTTGCACGCGTCCGGATAACGGCGGCGCTTGAAGATGTCCTTCACCGTGATCAGACCGCGCAGCCGTCCATCCTCGTCGACCACGGGCAGCTTCTCGATCCGGTGCCGATGCAGGATCGCCTGCGCCTCGTCCAGCGTTGTCCCGACCGGGACCGTGACCAGGTTGTCCGAGGTCATGACGTCCTGGATGGGTCGGGCCATGTCCGTCTCGAACTGCATGTCCCGGTTCGTGATGATGCCGACCAGGCGGCCCCCTTCCTCCACGATTGGGACGCCGCTGATCGAAAACCTGGCCATCAGATCGTGCGCGTCCTGGAGCCGCGATCCCGCCGCGAGGGTGATCGGGTTCAGGATCATGCCACTCTCCGACCGCTTGACCCGGTCGACCTCCTGCGCCTGCCGCTCCGCGGAGAGATTCTTGTGGATGATGCCGAGGCCGCCCTCCCGCGCCATCTGGATGGCCATCGCCGACTCGGTCACGGTGTCCATCGCCGCCGACACCAGCGGGATGTTCAGCGTGATGGTGCGGGTGATGCGGGAGGATACGTCCGTGTCCTTCGGGTGCACGAGCGAATGCCCCGGGATGAGAAGCACGTCATCGAACGTGAGTGCTTCCTTGACGATCTTCGAGGGTCGCTTCGGCTGGTCCGTCATCGTCTTCAACACCCTTCTAGAAACGACGAACGCCCGCCTTCGCTCCGACAGCCGAGGCGGTCGAGCAAGAACGGGCGTCCGCGCAAAACGTGATCTGTGGCGGTATCATGGGGGAGGATATCCCGAGCCTCCCGAAGCGTCAACGGGACGCGTCGGGCGAGTCCACCGGCCGCGAGTGGCGGGGCTCCCCGGAGGGCGCTTCCGCCACCTCGTTCAGATCGGCCAGGATCTGCTTCCCGGCCGACGACACGCCCGACAGCACCCGGTCCGCCGCCGCGATCAGCTGGAAGGCCTCCCGAATCGTGCTGGGGCTCACCGCCTTCCTCCGAAGCTTGTCCTCGAACCCTTCCGCGAACTTCTGAAGGCCCGTGGTCTCCACGGGTGCGATGCTCGCGTACTTCGCTTCGAGGAACTCGATGTAGTCGAGCACCTGGTAGATCTGCTCGTCCGGGAGGCTCTCGATGCGCCTGAGGAGTCGTTGCCTAAGGACGTCGTGCATGAAGGGGCCACGGGGTTGGAGGGAACTTCGGGCTCGCTCAAGTCTAATCGACCCGACCTACCCTCGCAGCATCAGGCCTCACGGCGCAATCGGGGGATGCCGCCCGCGAAGGTCGACGGGCACTCTTGCTAGATCACGAATTCACTCTAAGCTCTTCGTCATGCCTTTCCATCCCCTGCGCCCGGTCCCCGTCGCTCCCGAAGCCGAACGACTCTACGACGAGTGGCTCGACGGCATCGCCACGGCCCTCGACGACCCGTCCTGCGACCGCGACGAGCTCTGCCGTGAGATCCTCACCGATCTCTACTACCCGGCGCTCCGCGGCACCTCGCTCGACGAGCTCCCATTGGCGACGCGTGTCGCGCTGGCCCAGCTGGATCCGCGCAATGTCACGCTCGAGCCCGAGTACTACGGCGAGATCGACCTCGAGCGCTATGGGCCGAGGAAGCCGCTCATCTGGCTGTGGGAGATGTTCGACAGAAGCCCGCTGGGCGAGAACGTCGCGCTCGGCATCCGCTTCCGCCGGATCCTGGCAAGGCACGTGTTCGCGAGCTGTGGCGAGAACTTCAAGGCGTTCACGTTCGTGCGGCTTTCCTTCGGCTATAACCTGCACGTCGGCGACAACGTCGTCATCCACCGGCACGTCCTGCTCGACGACCGCGGGGGCATAGATATCGGGGAGGGCGCGTCCGTCTCCGACTTCGCCAACGTGTACTCGCATTCGCACGACATCGTGGACGGCCGGATCGTGAATCTGCCGCGGACCACCATCGGAGCGGGCGCGCGCATCACGTACCACGCCACGATTCTCGCAGGGACGACGGTGGCGGAGGACTCCATGGTCGGAGCCGGCTCGATCCTCACCGGCGACACCGAGCCGCATTGGGTCTACGCGGGCGTGCCCGCCCGACCGATCAAGGAGAAGCCCGCCGAGCAGAGAGCGGCCAAGGCGACCTCGAGCGGAGACCCGTTGGCGGGTTGACGCCGCCGCCTACCCGTCGACCCCTTCCTCCTCGTAGTGGGCTTTTACGCGCTCGACGACCGCCGGATCCGCCAGCGTCGTGGTGTCGCCCACGACGTGCCCGTCCGCGATGTCGCGTAACAGCCGCCGCATGATCTTTCCCGATCGGGTCTTGGGCAGATCCGCGGTGAACACGACGACCTCCGGTTTCGCGATCGCGCCGATCATGGTCCCCACGTGCTCGCGGACCTCCCGGGTGAGCTCCTCGGAGGGCTCGAAAGGCTCCTTGAGCGTTACGAACGCGGCGATCGACTGGCCTTTGATGTCGTGCTTCTTGCCGACCACGGCGGCCTCGGCCACCGCGGGATGGTCCACCAGCGCGCTCTCGACCTCCATGGTGCCGATGCGGTGGCCCGCGACGTTCAGCACGTCGTCCACGCGGCCCAGGATCCAGTAGTTGCCGTCCTCGTCCCGCTTGGCACCGTCTCCCGGGAAGTACGTTTCCGGCCATTTGGACCAATACGTGGCGCGATAGCGCTCGTCGTCTCCCCACACGGTGCGCAGCATCGAGGGCCACGGGGACGTGATCGCGAGATAACCGGCGTTGTTCTCCTGACCCTGCTCGTCACGGATCGTCACGTCGATGCCCGGGAAGGCACGCGTGGCCGTGCCGGGCTTGGTTTCGGTGATGCCCGGGAGCGGCGTGATCATGATGGCCCCGGTCTCGGTCTGCCACCAGGTATCCACGATGGGACACCGCTCGCCGCCGATCACCCGGTGGTACCACATCCAGGCCTCCGGATTGATGGGTTCCCCGACCGAGCCCAGCAGCCGGAGCTTGGAGAGGTCGAACTTCCCCGGCCACGAGTCGCCCCAGCGCATGAACGCGCGGATCGCGGTGGGGGCGGTGTAGAAGATGCTCACGCCGTATCGCTCGCAAATCTCCCAGAAGCGTCCCCGGTCGGGCCAATCGGGCGCGCCCTCGTACATGAGCACCTGCGCCCCGTTGGACAGTGGCCCGTACACGATGTAGCTGTGACCGGTGATCCACCCGACGTCGGCCGTGCACCAGTAGACGTCCTCGGGACGGAGGTCGAAGACTGCCTTGGTCGTGGCGTGGACCTGTGTGAGGTAGCCCCCGGTCGTATGCACGACGCCCTTGGGTTTTCCCGTCGTGCCCGACGTGTAGAGGATGAACAACGTGTCCTCGGAGTCCATCGACCGCGGCTCGTGCTCGGCCGAAGCCTCCGCGACGAGCGCGTGATACCAGTGGTCCCGCCCCTCGACCATGGGGACGTCCAACTCGTCGGACAGCGCGCCGCCGCGCCGCACGACCACGACGTTCTCGACGGTCGGGGAGGACTTCATCGCTTCGTCGGCGTTCCGCTTGAGCGGCACGACCTCACCCCTGCGCCATCCTCCATCGGCGGTCACGAGCAACTTGGCGTCGGCGTCGTTGTTGCGGTCCGCCAACGAGTTGGGGCTGAACCCGCCGAAGACCACCGAGTGGATGGCCCCAATACGCGCGCACGCGAGCATCGCGACGGCCGCCTCGGGGATCATCGGCAGATAGATTGTGACCCGGTCTCCCTTGTCCACGCCCAAGCTCGTCAGGACATTCGCGAATCTGCTCACCTCATCGCTTAGCTCGCGGTAGGAATAGGTACGGCGATCGCCCGGCTCCCCTTCCCAGATCAGCGCGGTGCGGTCTCCCCGCCCCTCCTCCACGTGCCGGTCCAGACAGTTGTGCGCCACATTGAGGCGCCCGCCGGTAAACCACTTCGCGTGGGGAGGCGTCCACTCGAGAACGCGATCCCAGGGCTCGAACCATACGAGCTCCCGGGCCCACTCGGACCAGTAGGCCTCCCGGTCCCTCGCCGCGCGGGCATACACCTCGGGATCGGACACCACCGCGCCCGACCGGAAGTCCGGAGGCGGAGGAAAACGCCGGTTCTCATGCAGCAGGTCGTCGAGTGCTCCGGGGTCGTGACTCATCGAGCGCCTCTTCAGCGGGTGAATCGGATCGGTTCCGGACGGCGAGCCCGGCGGCCCGGCCCAATCTGCATGCATGACGCTCGACGGCAAGATCGGCGCGGGTATCGGCTCGACGGATTGGCTCCTGTTTCGTACCTTATCAAGAATCATTCTTGATAAGGAGCAGCATGAGCACGTCCCGGTCCGTGAAGGCCGAGCCGGAACAGCACCGCTGGCGATTACAGGCCGCCTCAACCGTGATCTGCCTGTTGGCGATCGTCGCCGGATGGTCCTTTCCCATGGTCGGCCTGGCCGCCTGGTCGCTTCCGGCCCTGATGACGGCATACGTGGCCGGCGGATGGGAAAGCTTCCTCCGCACGACCAAAGCGCTCAGGGCGTTCGAGCTCGACGTGGACCTCCTGATGCTCATCGCGGCCGCCGGAGCAGCCATGGTGGGGTACTGGATCGAAGGCGCCATCCTGCTCTTCCTGTTCTCTCTGGGCAATACGCTCGAGACGTTCGCGTTCGGGCGCACGCGCCGTTCCATTCGCGCGCTCATGGAGCTCCGCCCCGAGCAGGCCGCACGGGTGGAGAACGGTAGTGAGAAAGTCGTGCCCCTCGAGGAGCTTCGGCCTGGAGACGTGGTACGGGTGCGGCCGGGCGAGCGGATCCCGGTCGACGGTAACGTCACGGCCGGCGCTTCCCATATCGACGAGTCGACCCTCACCGGCGAGCCTACACCCGTAGCGAAGGGCGTAGGGGACGGTGTCCTTGCGGGTACCTTGAACGGCGGCGGGTCCCTCGACGTCGTCATGTCCAAGGCCGCCGGCGAAACCGCTCTCGCGCGCGTCATCCAGCTCGTCGAAGAAGCCCACGAAGCCCGCGCCCCGACGCAGGGGTGGATCGAGCGCATCGAGAACCGATACGCCGCCGCGGTGATCGTGGGGGCGATCCTCGTCGTGCTCGTGTCCTGGCTCGGCTTGGGGTGGAGCTTCGACGATGCCTTCTATCGGGCCATGACCCTGCTGGTCGTCGCGTCGCCGTGCGCGCTGGTCATCTCGATTCCGGCCACCATGGTATCCGCGGTGTCGAACGGGGCGCGCCATGGGATACTCTTCAAGGGCGGCGCCCACCTCGACGCGCTCGCCACCATCCGGGTCGTGGCTTTCGACAAGACCGGCACGCTCACCGTCGGTCGCCCCGACGTGGTGGCCGCGCGTGCCCGCCAACCCGCCGTCGTCGGCGGGAGCGGATCGACCGACTCGAACGGAGCGTCCGAGGATGATCTCGTCGGGCTCGCGGCCATGGCGGAGGTTCGCTCCGAGCATCCGCTCGGAGCTGCGATCGTGCGGGAAGCGGAGCGCCGCGGACTGTCCGTGCCCGACCCTGAGACCTTCGATTCGTCACCCGGACACGGGGTCATCGGAGTGTATCGCGGAACGGAGGTCCGGGCCGGACGCCGCTCCTGGATCGAAGAATCCGTGGGGAGCCCGGTTCCGGAGGAACTGTCCGGGCTCTTCCAGGGAGACATGGCCGCGGCCACTCCGGTGTACGTGGCCGTCGACCGCCGACATGCGGGGGTGCTGGCGATCGCCGACAAGCCCCGCCCCGGGGCCCGGGCCATGGTGCAGGCCTTGAGGGATCGTGGGTTCGTCCGTGCGGTCATGCTCACCGGAGACGCCACCTCGACCGCCACGACCATCGGGCACGAGCTCGGACTGGACGACATCCGCGCGGAGCTCCTGCCGGAACAGAAGTCCCAGGTGCTGGCGGAGCTGAGCCAGAGCTATGGACCCGTGGCCATGATCGGCGACGGCGTGAACGACGCGCCCGCCCTGGCTTCGGCGGACCTCGGAATCGCCATCGGGGCGGCCGGATCCGACGTGGCCCTGGAGACGGCGGATGTGGTCATCATGGGAGACGACATCGGTACGCTGGCGCACGCGGTGGACCTGAGCCACCGGACCCGCAGAATCATCCGTCAGAACCTCGTCTTCGCGATCGGCGTGATCGTAACGTTGGTGACCCTCGCGGCCTTCGGCCTCATCGGACTCACGACGGGAGTGATCGGCCACGAGGGGAGCACCGTCGTGGTGGTCTTCAACGGACTCCGACTGCTGCGTGGCGGGCCCCGCCCGCTGTAGGACGGCGGATCTCCCATCTTCCCATGAACCAGGAAGTTCCGAGATCCCGTCCGCGTTGACACCGGGTCTCCCACCCGTGTAGACTAGGTTGAACCTTATTCCGGTCAAGAGGGCGCGACGGATGAAGGAAGAACAAGACATCGAGGTGAGCTCGGACGCGCACGAAGCACAGCTTCGCGGCGCGCTCGAAGCGAGTGGGCAGCGGTTCACGGATCAGCGTGCCGCAGTCTACCGTTATTTGGTGGGCACCGATATCCACCCGACCGCCGACGAGGTTCTGGTGGCTGTGCGCCAGGAGCTACCGACGATCTCGCTCGCGACCGTCTACAAGAGCTTGGAAACGCTCGTGGGTTGTGGGCTCGCGGTAAAGCTCACGTACACCGACGACTCCTCACGCTACGACGGCCGCACGGACCCGCATCATCACGCCCGGTGCCTGGGTTGCGGACGCGTCACGGATCTCCCTGGCCAGCTCCCGAAGCGCGAGATCGACGCGCTTCGTGACCGCGCCAGCAACTTCACGGTCGTCGGATACCGATTCGAGGTATCCGGGTACTGCGCCGCCTGCGTCCCCGAGGGCGGACCAGCCCGTCTGGACGCCTGATCAGCGGCTCCAGGTCAGCCCTCCCCGTGCGGGCGAACGTCATCGGGATGCGTCTGCGCATCGTGCTCGGGGTCCTCGTCACAGTGTTGGCCCTGCTCCCCGGTCAGGCACGCGCGCAAATCGGCTCCGACGAGGGGGAAGCGCTCCGCGCCGGCCTCGATCGTCTGCTCGGCACACCGTCGTGGCGGAATGCCGAATGGGGCGTTCTCGTGGTCTCTCTCGACCATGGGGACACGCTCTACGCCGTGAACCCGCATGCGCCCCTCGCACCCGCCTCCAACGTGAAGCTTCTCACGACGGCGGCCGCGTTGGAGACGCTCGGACCCGACTATCGCTTCCTCACCTACCTGATGACCGCGGGCGAAGTCGAGAACGGAATCCTGGACGGGGACCTCATCCTCTATGGTACCGGGGACCCGGGTCTGTCCAGTCGCTTCCATGCGCGCAGGGATGAGGCGTTCCACCGACTCATCGATCAACTCGAGGCAACCGGAATCCGTGAGGTCCGAGGCGATCTGGTGGCGGACCAGTCGTTCCTCCCGGGTCCGCTCAGGCCCGAGGGGTGGGATGCACGAGATCTGAACGATCACTTCACGGCGCCCGTGTCCGCTTTGTCGTTCAATGAGAACGTCGTCTCCATGAGGATCGTGCCCGGAGACCAGCCGGGTGCCCCACCCAGCGTCCTCACGATTCCGGACCACGCTTCCCTCCAGGTGCTGAACCTGGCGCAGACCGTGGCTGGACGGACCCCGCGGGTGGCGCTTCTTCGAGACGACCCCCTGGAACCGATCCGCGTCGAGGGGACGATCGGCATGGGATCGAGCGATGTCTGGCGACAATTCACGGTTTCGGAGCCGGCCACGTTCACCGCCTCTGTATTCAAGGCGACGCTGGAGTCGCGCGGCATCACGATCGATGGTACGATCCGGACGGTCGACCGTCCCGGCCGATCCTCAGTGCGGAGGATCTCCGCGCCATTCGCCGGAAAGCGAGGCACACGTGTGCTCGCCCGTCACACTTCCCCGCCGCTGGTGGCGTATCTGGAAGTGATCAACAAGCAGAGCCACAACCTGTATGCGGAGGCCGTCTTCCGTACCATTGGGCGGACGCTCGGTGGCACCGGATCCCCCGCTTCGTCCGCACTGGCAGTCAGACGGACGCTCGCGGACATGGGCGTCGACACCACCGGCATGGTTTTGCTCGATGGATCGGGGCTTTCCGCAGGCAACCGGGTAAGCGCGAGCATGCTGGTGGGGCTCCTGGAAAGCATGTCGGCTGGCCCACGGTGGAGCACCTTCTGGGAGACTCTCCCGGAGGCGGGACGGCCACGTGAGCTCGGGAGGATGTATCGTACCGCCGCGGCCGGGAACCTGAGAGCGAAGACGGGGACCATAGAGCGTGTGTCCGCCCTGAGCGGCGTGGTGCGCGCCGCCGATGGGGAGCGGCTCGCGTTCTCGATCCTGCTCAACCAGGCGCCCTCGGTCGCTCGAGCGAAAGCCGTGGAGAACCAGATCGGCGCGAGGCTCGCGTCGTTCGAGCGCGGTCTTGATGCGTCGGCCACGCAGGTCCTCGCCGATGCCGCCAACACAGAGCCCGCCGAGTTCGCCGGGGCCGCGAGGCACAGGATCGGGCCAGGAGAGAATCTGACGGTCATCGCGCGCCGCTACGGCGTGGCGCTGGCGGACCTGATGAGCGCGAACCCGACCGTCGACGTGAACAGGATCTTCGCCGGCAAGTGGCTCGTCATTCCCCGCGAGGGCGACGAAGTAGGCGGCGGGTAGTCAACCGGGGATCAGCGTCCCCCGCCCTACCGCCGACCGCAGGCGGCGACGCAGCTCGAACCCGGACATGGTCTCCAGCGTCCGGCGGGCCGTCCGCTCCGTGTTCCAACGGATGTCCTCGAGGGGGTACTCCTCCCCTGCTCCGTCCTCGGGGCGCAGCACCATGACGAAGCGGCCCTTGTAGTCCGGACCGGGCTCCTCGCGCACGAATGCCTGCCATGTGCGGCCGGCCGCGTCTGTGAATGTCTTCATTGGCTGACTTCATGTCGTCGTGAGCGTCACGCCACCGAGCCGAAGGCCCGTGGAGGCATCGGAAGATCGCACGCTTGGACGAAGCGTTCCAGCACCTTCATGACACCGCCTTGCTCGATCACCTGCGTGGGCGTCGCACCCACGTAGTTTCGGAGCGCCCGTCTGAAGGCCGCCCCATTCGAGTAAGCGAGCTGACGCGAGACGCTCTCCGCGGTGCGCCCCGGATCCGTGAGCCACTGGCCAGCGTGCAGCATTCGCGCCCAGGTCAACAGGTGCCCGGCTGACGGCAGGCCACGTGCTCGCAGGAGCACGCTCAGATGGGCACGGGTCAGACCCACGCGGCGCGCCAGCTCGTCGGTGTCCCACCCCTGCTGAGGTGCCTCGACGGCCAGCCGCACGGCCGTGAGCTCGCGCCTGGGGAGCGACGGGCTCACCACCTGGGTCACCAACGCCGCCGTGCTCCGGTCCGCCAGCGCTGTACGGACGGCACGCGGCAACTCCAGTGCCAACCCGTCGAGCGGAAGCAGCATGAGGTTGGACAGACCTGCCCGGCCAAGATGAAAAAGCGCATGTGCCGCCATCCCCTCCCGTGCCACGAGAACCAGCGGCACGCTCGGATACAGGCGTCCGAACTCCAACAACGCGTGCTGGGGGTTCCGCCGAGGAAGCGTCGCGCCGTCGACGATGGTGCAGGTGGCCGGCCGCTCCCTGGTCCACCAGACGAGCTTGGTCCAGGTCGCGACGCGTGCCACCCCATGCTCCGGCCGGAGCGCATGCGTCGCGGCCATTTCGATGACGCCATCGCGTGTCAGGAGGGTGACCGAGGCCATGATCTTCGAAAAAGACATATACTTGGCGCGTACTGATATGCCGCGCCGGGGGGACGCGCGAAAAGTTCATTCAAGTGGAACGATGCAAGGCCCTCAAGACGGGCCAACTCCAGACTGAGGACTGCCTCCAATGAAGACCCTGAGCCGCTCCCTGCTTGTCCTGCTCCTGACCGTCGGAGTCGCTGCCTGCGGCACCTCCATCACTGGCCCGGACCATACGCCCGATCCTGGTTTCTTCCAGTCGTCTGGCATGTAGGCACACCGTCTTCACGGCGAAGCACCGGCCAGCGCCCTCCGCATCTCCCGGAGTCCATCACGGATCTCAATGGGAGCGGAGGGCGCAGCTTTTTCATCATAGGCGTTCATACGCACCCCATTCGCCATCTCCCGCTCGAGCGTCGCCAGGGCTTCCTCTGCCCGGAACAGCGTGCGGTTGAGACCGAACTCCTCGGAGTATTGCACGGCCCGCCTGAGCCACCGATCGGCCGCATCGCGCAGACCCAGGGCTCGATATGAGAGGCCGCGGTAGTAGATGATCTCCGCCTTGGCGGATCGCGGACCCGATTCCCAGCCGAGCGCGTCGCAAAGGCCGGCATGCCGTTCGAATTCTTCGAGGTTCCCTCGGAGCGCGGCCAGATATGCGAGGGCATCATGCGCGTATACCCTGTAGTAAACCTCTGCGGACTCGCGCGAGACGATCCCCCAGGCATCCTCCGCCGCGACCATGTCTCCGTAATCCACGAGGACACCGGCCAAACTGGCGAGACATCGAATCCGCCTCTCGGAATCGGCGTAACCAGCGACCGCGTTCCATCCATGTCGGAGTGCAGCCGCGGTATCCCCGGCAGCGTGCTCGAGGGCGAGCATACCATGGTGCACCGAGGCTACCGCATCCCCACTCCCGCTCCGCAGCGCCAGCGCCATGGCCTGCCCGAATTCGCCCCTGGCCGCAGGCAGATTGCCCCTTTCCTGACGAACGGACGCCAAGCCCAGGGAGACCCACACGGCATTCTCCCATAGCTCGGCCGCCACCGCGACTTCGTAGGCCACACCATACGCCTGCACCGATTCGTCCCAATGGGCGAACCGCCGTTGTACCCTGCCCTGGAAGCGGGCGGCGTCGATCGCGGCATGGGGGTGCATCACCGCCGCGGCCGCATCGAAGGCACAGCGGTAGAGCTCCACAGCCCCGTGCGTATGTCCCTCCGCCTCCGCGCTCTCCCCGATCACGACCAAGCCGTCCGCCGCGTCGGCGTGCACCTGCGCCCGTAACGCAACGAGGACGGGCTCCAACGTCTCGATGGGATATCCGCCATCGATGGCCTTCTTCGCGAGCTCGGAGCGGGCCCTGTCCACACGGTCCGCCCAATCTCGCTCGCGCGCGTAGTCGTCATCCAGGAACGATCGCGCGAGCCGGACCAGCATGAAGCGCTGCTCAATCCTCGACGAAGCCTCCCGGCCGCCATGGTCTTCCAGGTCCTCAAGCACCTGCCAACCGACGAAGCCCGGCGCGTTGCGTCCCGGCCGGGTCGGTGTCGACGCGGACACCTGCCGGTCGAGGTCCTGGTGGAGAAGCGCGGCCGAGCACTCGCCAGCCAGGAAGAGGATGCGCTGCCGCTCCTCGGACGACAGCCGTGGCCGAGGACGAGTGGAGTCGCAGACGACGAACCAGGCGCGGGCACCGTCACTGCCGAGCGCGACCGCGAAGAGGTGTGAGCCGTCTCCGAACCGCCGGAAAGGATCCGTTCGACCCTCGAACACGCCAGGAAGACCGATCTCCCAGGCCCGCTCGAGCGGCTCGAGCGGAAACGAGCGGCGGGGACGATCGCTCAGGAGATCGAGGTTCACGTACGGATGGACGTGCCCCGCCGCATACTCGTCGATCCAGACGGCGGCAGCCCGATCTGCTCCGGTGAGCGCCGCCAACTCGCTCAGGTGCGAAATCAGGGCGGCGCGCACGGGATCCCCCGACTGCATGGCTCGGGCGAGCAGCAGGCGCTGTCGTCGGCGGCTCTGGTGCTCCGAGAGGCCGACCACGTGAGTCCGGGAGGCCCGGACCATGCCGGACTCACCGATGTTTGTCGGGAGCATGGTTCAAGTTAGTGTCCATACCAATGACGGCACAACATTCGCGCATTTCGAGCGCATGAAGCCGGCGGCTCGCTCGATGGCAGCCGACCTCGGGCTCATCAGCCTGGCCGGCATCTGGGGTCTCAACTTCTCCGTGGTCAAGGTGGTCCTTCGCGAGATGGACCCGTTCGCATTGAACGCGCTGAGATTTCCCCTGGCGGCCCTGGCGTTCTGGGTGGTGCTCCGCCGCCGACCCGGACCCAGGAAGCCCGCGAGGGAGGACGTGCCCCGCATCCTCCTCCTCGGACTGGTCGGCAACGTGATCTACCAGGTCTGCTTCATTCAGGGGCTGGACCTCACCCTCGCAGGCAACGCGAGCCTGCTGCTGGCAACGACCCCTGTCTGGACCCTCGCGCTCTCCGCGTTCGCCGGGCACGAGCGTCCGACCGTCCGCGTGGTCTCGGGCATCGGCATCACGTTGATCGGCATCACGCTGGTCATCGTCGGGCGGGGCGGAGGGCTCGGGCTGGCGGCGTCGACCCTGAGGGGAGATCTGCTGATGTTGGGCGCGGCGGCCCTCTGGTCGGGCTACACGGTCTGGGGGCGCGCCCCGGTCGCCCGGTACGGACCGCTTCGGATGACCGCCTGGAGCCTCTGGATCGCGACGCCCGCCATCGTGCTCATGGGTGTTCCATCCTTGCGGGGCACAGCGCTCGGTGACGTCTCGGCGGGCGCATGGATCGGCGTCTTGTACGCCGGCGTCCTTTCGATCGCCGTGGCGTACGTCCTCTGGTACCGCGGGGTGCAGCTCCTCGGCAACAGTCGAACGGCGGTCTACTCGAACCTGGTGCCCGTGACAGCGTTGGTCGTGGCATGGCTGTGGCTCGGCGAGACCCCGACGCCCCCACAGCTCCTCGGCGCTTGCGTGATCCTGGGCGGCCTCTGGCTCTCCCGCACCGCTCAGATGCCCGGGCCGAGCTCTTTGCGATGGCGAAGCTCGGGGAACTCGTAATAGATGACGCCTTCCTCCGAGATCTCGGAGCGGACGCGGAAGTCGTCGTCCATGCTGGTGAGGATCTTCTCGGCCGCGGACAGGGAGAGATTCAGGTCGGCCGCGACTTCGGTCACCGTCAGGGTGCCGCCCTTCATTGTCGCGAGCTGGAGGATCTTCCGCTGAAGCCCGCGCATAACCGCCTGGCGGCGCCCCTGCAGGCCCTGCCAGCCCCAGTAGAAGGCGAGCGACCCGCCCATCCCCATCACGCTCCCCACAGCGATGGCCGCGCCCTCGCCCTCCACGATGCCGATCAGCACGAGCAACGTGGCGACTAGGACCATCACGACCCCGGCGATGCGCCGCTTGATGCCACGGCTGGGGAGCGGCTCGTCCGGCCTGGCCTCGATCAGGCGCTTCTCCGGCTCCGAGCCGGTCATGGCGAGCACCCGGGCGGCATTCTCCCACCCCAACCCGCATCGAGGGCAGACCAGATGATTCCGTCTCGCCAGCCAGTACACCAGCCCACCAAAGCCGTAGGTGAATATGCTGACCCCGACCAGGAGCGCGACATGCCCGGTCTTTCGAAAATACGGGATACCTTCGCCCTGGTACGAGCAGCGGGGGCAGACCCGCAGGCGCTCGGGACGAGTGACCAGCCGTCCCGTCGGCGCCGCGGCGCCGCAAGTCTCGCACCGGTCACTCCCCGGCTCCCGGCGTTCGCCACAGGTGGCACAATGCATTTCGTGAACTACCCTGCGAATGGGGTTGGCATTCGTCCGGTCTTCCGTTCCCTACGACTGCGGCACCTCGAAGATTCATCGAGCTAAACCTACGAGTCACTCGATTCGGACGATACGCAATCCGAATGCCGCGCCGGGGCCGTGGCTTCCGCCCCCGGCGCCGCCGATCGTGATGCTCAACGAACCGCCGTCCGGCGGCCTCAGGATGAAATATCGAAGAGAAGACGACGGCAGCGAACCGGAACGCTCGAAGTCCGAGCCCCCGTGTGGCTGAACCCGGAATGGAGGCGGGTCCTCCAGAAAGGCCCACAGGTCGAAGCCGGGATACGAGAACCGGTCGCTCTCCGCGGCCGAGCCGTCGAGGAACATCGCCGTCGCCCAATCGGGCAGCACCGCGGACCAGTCCGCACCGACTTCCGCCTCCACGTTGGCGACACCCGTGCGGGTGCTCCGGGTCAGACGCCCCAACAGGTCGTCGCCGTGCTGCTGATGCAGGTACAAGAGGAACAGCAGACCGGCTCCTCGCTCGCCCAGCGTGCCCCGGCCGCTCGACACGACCAGGCTCACCGTGTCGGGACGCTCCAGAAAAAGGCGCGCCCGACGCCGGTTCCCATCCCGGAACAACTCGGCCTCGAGCGGCGCCTCCTCCTCGTAGGCCCGGGCCACGAGCTCCTCTGCCATCTGCGCCAGACCCTCCAGCATCCAGAGCGCGTCCTGGGAGCCGTCTCGCAGGAGCACACGCTGGTTGTAGTGCACCATGTGCTGGAATTCGTGCGCGAGAATGCCGGGGACCACCTGCAGCACCTGCTGCCGGTCGCGCCGGTCGGAGTAGAGCGCGTCGGGGTCGGGCACCAGCGCGTAGAAGACTTCGGCCCCGTTGCTTGACGACAACTCGGGCATGAGGTCGCGACCGAAGAAGAACCCGCCCACGAAGCTCGTGGCCTCGCGTGGCGTCAGCCCGTTCACGACCGGCGTGAAGAGGACCGCGATGCGGCTCGTTCCGTCGAGATCTGACGGATGGCCGAAAGCATCGGTCACGGCCGGATGGATCACCTGGTCGAAACGGGCCGCCAACGCCTGGAGATCGGCATCCGTGAAGCCGGGCTCGGGCGCGTCGTTGTCGACGTACACGGCCACATGCGTCCCGACATGGCGCACCGTCGCCGTGATCTCGTCGAACCGAATCGAGGGATCCGTCTCGCCGTTGTAGACGAAGAAGTCTCGAGTCTGACCCACGACCGGCGGTGCCGCGGCCGGTGCGGGCAGCGCTTCGGAGAGCAGGTGATGCCCCCGCTCACGCTGCTCGATCAACGTCCCCTCTTCGAGCCGGAGCCCTGCTTCGAAGCGCTCCTGCGCGGAGGGGATCTCCGATCCCGGGGACCCGACACCCGACCCAGTAAGATCTGCGAAGGAGCGCTCGCCCGCCCGGGCCGGAGCGGTGAGAACTGGGGCATGGACAAGACCCGTCATCTGAAAGGGATGCAGGGCCGCGGCCACCGTGCTGGACGAGTAGGGCATCGCCATGAAGGCGGCCCCCGCCTCACCGGATAGGCGAACGCAGTGGAGCGCCATGGGATCATCCAGATCCACGTGCTGTCCGACCGCCATGGAAAGCACCGGGCCGCCGGACACCACGGAGACCTCGATGCTGTCGCTGGAGACGGTACCGAGGCTCGTGCGGACCGACACGGACCCACGGGGCGCGAGACACTCCGGGACGTCGACGACGAGCCGCGTGGCGGTCGCGCTGGTCACCCGTCCCCGGATGCCGGAGAAAAGCACGACGTTCTGATCCGGCACCGGACTGAAGTTCTCGCCCTCGAGCGACACGGATTCCCCGGCCGCGACTGCGGTGGGCTCCACCGACGTCAATGCCGGCGTGCCCACCAGGAACGCATGCAGCACCGCAGTCGCTCCGGACTGGCCGGCGACGGTCGCGGAGATCATGATCTCCCCTTCGGAGACACCGAGGCGGAGGGAGACTTCGGCGGCGCCCGCTTCGTCGGTGACGCGGACGTCGGGACCGAGCAATGTCGCGTCTCCGGATACGACTTCCCACAGGACATCGACATCCTCGACGGGAAGCTTCGAATCGGCGGCCCGCACGACGATCCTGAGAGGTTGCGGCAGCTCGAGGCCGGCGGTTCCGTACTGCCCGTCCCCTCCGGCGGGGACGATCTCGAGCGCCGGAAACCGCGGCTCCACGGGGCTCTTCGAGCAGGCGAGCACCAGGATGGGAACGAGCACCGACCACCCGCGGCGCGGGACGGGCCCTGCCCCGTACAGCGACTTCAACGACCGGACCCGCGCTCGACCGCCAGGAGCTCAACGATGGGCGTATCCGTGAGGGCGGAGGAAGCTCTCCGGACGCGGCCGGTGACCGTCACGACCTCGAGGGGAGTCAATCCCTGCACTTCCGCCAGCCTTTCCGGTGGAACGGCGATGTATACGAAAGGCCCGTCTCCGTCTTGAAAGCGCCCCAGAATGAAGGGCTCGCCTTCGAAGAAGTCCGTGCGAATGGCTTCGGCGCGCTCGAGTGAGATGAACTGGATCCGCCAGGTCACGCGCCGACCCTCGAACGACTCGCCACCCGGGGACGTCAGATCGTCCGGCGTGACGCCTCCTTCGAGGGCATTCTCCGCCTCTTCGGGAACCTCCCCTTCCGTGGCCAATGGTCGCCACACCCACCCATCGAGCCTCACACGAGCCCAGCTCCCTTCGCGAGCGAGCAGCTCCACGTCTCCCGTTCCCGAAGAGAAGCCCAGCGTGTCCCCGTCCGGCGAGCTGAGAATCGGGGTGCGCTCGCCGAGCCGTATGAACTGATCCGCGGCCGGGGTCGCGCGGGAAGCCGCGCGGACGGTCGGCGCCCCTCCAGGCCTTTCCGACGCGCTCACGACCTCCGTGCCCTCGCGGGTCGTGACCGAGGCCGCCCAGATCCAGCCGGTCCTGCGCACCCGTGTCCACCCTGGCTCGCGCTCCAGCTCCTCGAGCAGGGTGCCTTCGTCGAGGCGGCCCAGAATCGGGCCCGACGGAGCCGACCTCACGTTCTCCCCTCCGGACGCGGATACCACGAGATCGAAGCCTTCCCTGTCCGTGGTCCGAAGGGATGCGGTCCATACCCATCCCTCCAGCGCGGCTTCCGTCCAGGAGCTCTGGCTGGAGACGTGGAGCAGCGGAGCGCCCGCACCCAACCGCCCCAGAACCTGACCCTGGGGCTCCCGTCGGAAGTTTTCCTCGACGCGTGTCTCCACGACGAGCTGAGCGTCGACCGGGAGCGGCGCGAGCAAGAAAGGCAGGACGGCGAATGCGAGCCAGGAACGACATGGCTCGGACGCACCCCTACAAGACTTCGGATAGCCTGACATATTGTCTTGAAACGATCCCGGACGGGCGGTGTTACAAGGGGCGTTCGAGCGCTGCCGCTCGTCCTCCCAATCTGCCCGAGGCGCCCGAGAGCGTCAATCAACACCCGACCCCGAACGAGGAGCGCGGCACCCGGATGGGCCTCAGACCCTGGTATACGCTCACTACCCTGATGGCGCTCGTGGCGGTCCCGGCATCCGAAACGGACGCCCAGACCGTGCCCTCTCCATACACATTCATCGAAGCCCGTCAGGAAGCAGGGTTCATCTTCGGCACCGTCGACGCGGCGACGGGCAGATTCGGATACGCCCCCAAGGGAGGCACCGTCCTCGGAGGCCGTTGGGGCATAGAGCTTTCCGGACCGCTTTCCCTGGAGAGCGTCGCGACCGTTATCGACGGGACGCGCGACGTGATCAATCCCGGGCGCGACGAGGGTGACCGCGTGGTCGGCGAAGCTGACGTGCTGCTCACGACCATCGACGCTCGGTTCAAGTTCACCCTGACGGGCGACCGCGCCTGGCATCGTC
>Ga0326597_10005595_pt1 | contig 17397 bp, 8 predicted proteins | sample RVTome_12_FD_203789 | JGI IMG/M metagenome (GOLD analysis project Ga0326597, IMG submission 203789) | Soil microbial communities from uranium-contaminated site in the Upper Colorado River Basin, Wyoming, United States - RVT100D185 | ecosystem: Environmental > Terrestrial > Soil > Contaminated >... | reverse complement strand
CCACCAAGGTTGTTTCCCAGGTCAGCTTCAAGGTCGCCAAGGCGGCCAAGTACAACGAAGAGTTTCTGCACAAGGCGCGGCCGTTTTTACGAACCCAGCAGCAAACCGCTGAACTTTTCGCCGAGGGGAAGGGCTCGGAAGACTCCAGGACATTTCAGCTCGCTGAACGGATCGGCGAGCGCATCGATCGGACGCTGGCGACCCGTTTGCCGGTGCGTAAACGCTGAACGGTATTGGCGAACGTCCTTGTGGTAGTGTGGAAGAGTATTCACCACAAAGGACACGAAGAGCACGAAGGAAAGAAACTTTGGTGAACACATCATCGTGATCCGCCAAGTTACGGACACAGAAGCCTGAAGAGACAATCACCTTACTCATGATTCTTGTCGGGAGGCGAATGTAATGTGGAACGGATATAAGGTCATCGATTCGGATGCGCATCACCACGAGCCGAAGGATTTGTGGGATCGCTACCTGGAAGCGGCTTATCAGGACCGCGTTCCCAAGGTCCTTGGTATGAAGCGCAATTTTTTCGTCTATGCGCGCGATGAAAAGATGTCCTCGGAATTGGATTCGGGGGAGAATATTCCGGCGCACCACGACCAGTGGATGGCGGATAAGTATGGCGAGGCTTATAAGCGCTGGTGGTCGCCGGAGATTCGCTTGAAAGATATGGACGCCTTTGGTTGGGACATTCAAGTCATCCTGTCGACCAACGGTAACCGCGTGATGGAAGTAGCGCTGAAAGACGCGGCGGTGGGCGGCGCGTTGGCGCGCGCTTATCACAATTGGTGCCACGACTATGCCAACGCCGACTCTGCGCGACTGAAATTCACGGCGACCTTGCCTGGGAGCGATACCGACGCGATGGTCAAAGAGGCGCGCCGTGCCGTGGAGAAGCTCGGTGCAGTCTCGGTGCGTAATCCGCTCTTGCCCAAGGGTAAATGGCTGCATGAACCGGAATACGACGCCTTGTGGCAGCTGGCGAGCGATCTGGATTTCCCGATCTCGGTTCACGGCGAGTCGCGCCACGTGCGGGCCGCGCCGTTTCGCGAACTACGTGCCGGCGGTATATTCAGCGCGCTCGACCATGTCATCGGTTTCCCGATGGACAACATGATTACCATGGCGCACTTTATCTTCGGCGGCGTTTTGGAGCGCTTCCCAAAGCTACGGTTGGGTATCTTGGAGGCCAATGTCGGCTGGGCCAACTTCTGGCTGCCGCGCATGGACGATCACTCGCACGGCCGCCGGCTGATCCTTGGGGCGAGCTTGCCGATGAAGCCGAGCGAGTATGTCAAGCGTCAGTGCGTGTTGTCTGCCGACCCGGATGAGCCCGGTCTGGACGACGTCATTAAATTCATGGGCGACGATAATCTGGTCTGGAACACCGACTATCCACATCCTGACGCGCCGGATCCGGTTCAGGTGCTGCCGTGGTTCGCGGCCCAGCCGATCTCGGACGAGAGCAAACGAAAAATCCTTTGGGACAACGCGGTCAAGCTTTATGGCCCGCGGCTATTAGAGCGCGCGCCGTAGTTGGTGTTCGCGGCTCAGGTTCGTCGGTAGAGCATGACCGGCTCCATGGTCGGACAATTCATTTTGATTCGGCAATTTCCACGTTTTCGCAATTCCAAAAACGTGGAAGTTCAACCGCGAGGGGGTAAAGGAGAAGAATAAGTCATTACTCAGAAACGATCCCGAACCCCTCGAACATCACGGATTCTACGTACAGGGATTACGATTAGGCCTCTCCCCTTCAATCACCCTGGGGTTATAAAGATCATTTGTAACGCTCCATTCAAATTTCTTATTGGACAAAAAGGCCGTTAATCCGTAAAATCCCTCCCCAAGTAGGGTGTCGGGTTTGCTGGTCAACGTTGTCCTTTCAGGAACACGCACGATTGTCCTTTTTTGCGCTGACGATTAACGACAACGAATGAGGAAACGCAGGGTTTAAGTTGCCATGCAGCCGGGTTCGATTGTCCAATGCCGTAATCGCGAGTGGGTTTTACTTCCGAGCGATAATGACGAAGTGTTCCTGCTGCGGCCGTTGACCGGCGCGAGCGACGAAGTCGTCGCCATTCACAAACGGCTGACGGACCTCATCGGTTACTCTTTTCCCGAGGAAAGAGTTCGCTCGGCAACGTTTCCTCTCCCGACCGTTAACGATCTGTCCAATGCTGTTGGCGCTCACTTGCTTTGGCAGGCGGCACGGCTGACGCTTCGCGAAGGCGCTACACCGTTTCGCTCACTCGGTCGTGTTTCGATCCGCCCGCGTACGTACCAGTTCGTTCCTTTGTTGATGGCACTGCGCCTCGACCCGATTCGGATGCTGATCGCCGACGACGTTGGGGTCGGAAAAACCATCGAAGCGCTGCTGATTGCCCGGGAGTTGATGGACCGGGGAGAAATCAAACGTTTGTGCGTTCTTTGCCCGCCTTATCTCTGTGAGCAGTGGCATAAGGAGGTTGGTGAGAAATTCAATCTCGATGCCGTGCTGATTCGGTCCGGCACAGTGAACCAACTCGAACGACGCATTCCGCCCGGGGCAGGTAGTATCTACAGCTACTATCCGATTCAGGTGATCAGTATCGATTTCGTCAAAGGGGATCGGAAGCGCGACAACTTTCTGCAGCATTGCCCCGATTTCGTTATTGTAGACGAGGCGCATGGCGCCGCATCTGCGAGCGATACCAATAATAACCAACAGCAGCGGCACGCACTGTTGAAGGACCTCGCGTCTTTACCTGATCGCCACTTGGTTTTGCTGACCGCGACGCCCCACAGCGGTGTTTCCGAAGCGTTTAGTTCTCTGCTGGGTCTGCTGCGCCAGGAGTTCTCCCGTTACGAAGTCGGCAAACTCAGCGAGGCCCAGCGTATCGAGCTCGCACGTCACTTTGTCCAGCGCACCCGCAAAGACATCGAGAAAGATTGGGAGAGCGACCACTGTTTTCCGACCCGTGATCCATCGGACGAGACCTACAAACTCTCCGGGGCGTACCGTGATCTTTTTCAAAAGACCTATGAATTTTGCACCGATCTCGTGCGCACTGGACAATCACTTGGCAAACGCCAACAGCGGGTGCGCTACTGGGCAGCTCTCGCGTTACTTCGTTGTGTGATGTCGAGTCCAGCGGCGGCGGTAGCGGCTTTGGGGCGGCGCGATGGAGTTCTTCCGGAGACCGACGACGACGTAGAATTTAGTCATAACGTCTTTGAGTCCGCCGATGACCAGACCGATGACAGTCAACCTGCCCCGCCGATCGAGTCGGCCGAGAAGACGATTCCCGATACCGAGAGGCGTAAACTGCGCGAACTCTCCCGGCTTGCTACCTCTCTTAACCATTCCGCTGAAGATACCAAGCTGAGCGGCTGCGCCAAGTTCGTTGGCGGACTCCTGCGTCAGGGTTTCCATCCGATCGTCTGGTGCCGTTATATCGCCACCTCGGATTATGTCGCCGAAGGCTTGCAGCGCGCGCTTCAGCGCGAGTTTGGCGACGTGCGAGTGGTCTCGATCAACGGCACGATAAGCGACGATGAGAGGCACGCGAAAGTGACGGAGCTAGGAGGGGAAAAACGTCGGGTTCTGGTCGCTACCGATTGCTTGAGTGAGGGCATCAATCTTCAGAGCTACTTCAACGCGAGCATCCATTACGATCTGCCGTGGAACCCGAATCGGCTCGAACAGCGCGAAGGCAGAGTAGACCGCTTCGGTCAAACTTTATCAACGGTCGTTAAGACGATCCGCTATTTTAGTCCGGACAATCCTGTCGATGGCGTGGTCATCCGCGTTTTGCTCGACAAGGCCCGAGAGATTCACCGCGTTCTCGGTACCCATGTGCCGGTGCCGGAGGAAAGCGACAGCGTTACGCAAACCGTTTTGAACGCTCTTTTCTTCCGCGGCGGCAGGGCGGCCGATGCTTCGCAGCAGTTGGAACTTGGTCTGCAAATCCCCGAAGTCGAACAGTTACACCGCCGTTGGGACCTCGACGCCGCGCGCGAGCGCGAGAACCGCACGCGCTTCGCTCAACGTGCTGTGAAACCCGAAGAAGTTCGGGGTGAGCTAGAGGCGACCGACGCCGTGTTGGGCGATCCGGACGCTGTCCGGGCGTTTGTCATGAATGCTGCCCAGCGCCTCGGCCTGACGATTGCTGCCGATCGTAAAGAAAATGTTTTTCGTGTCGCTGTAGCGGAGCAAGCCCGCGCCAGTTTACCTCCCTTGGTTGATTCGGTTCTTCCCAAGCTCAAGTCGGGACAATGGTCGATCAGCTTTGTCTCGCCCACGCCCGAAGGCGCTGAATATCTCGGCCGCAATCACCGCTTCGTTTCGACTCTCGCGCAGTACCTAGTCGAGGAAGCGATCACCAAGGGCGCGGACGCGCGCGCGTCGCGCTGCGGTGTGATTCGCACGCGCGCCGTTGCAAAGTTGACCACGCTTTATCTTCTAAGGCTCCGGTTTCTGATCGAACAACCGGGCCGCACGCCGCAGCTCGCAGAAGAGGTGCAGGTGATCGGCCATGCGGGTGCTGCCGAAAAGCCGGAATGGTTGAGCGAAGCGAATGTCTTAGCTCTGCTCGAAAATGCCCGCGCCGACGCAAACATTGACGACGCTGAGCGGAGAGAACTCATCGATGCCGCGTTAAAGGCCTGGCCGCGTTTGGACGCGGCGATTCAGAAACAAGTCGATCAACGCGCTCAGGCTCTTGTCGAGTCCCATCGCCGAATCCGTCAAGCGGTTTCCATGCGCGTTCGCGGTCTTTCCGTTGTACCGCAGTTGCCGCCCGATTTGCTCGGCTTGCTCGTTCTTCAACCACTGGTCGGAAGCTCGTAATCAATGGCGTCCTACCCATCGATCCGCATCGAAGGCGGCTTACTTGGCCCGGAGCTGCTGGACCAAATGGTCGCCGGAGATGTTCAAGGACAGAAGCCGGAAAATTTCGGACTCGAAGCAAGGCGCAATCTCACGGACGAGATCGCGGCGACCTTGGCTGATGCTCGGGCTCTGTGGGGTGTCTTTCAACATCGTCTTTCGCGCCTACCGGAAAATGATCTGGCGACGAGCGTTACCCGCGACGCCTGGATGGTTCCTTTCCTGGGACTGCTCGGCTACGAGCCGCGCTATAATCCGCGCGCGTATGATGCGGACGGTCTGACCTTTGCCATATCTCACCGCGCCAACGAAGCCGAAGATTCTCCGCCCATTCATATCGTCGGCGCCCGTCAGGAACTCGGCCGTGTGCCGCCGAGCGGACGCCCGAGACTCGCGCCGCACTCGCTGGTCCAAGAATACTTGAATCGAACAGAGCATGTCTGGGGTGTCGTAACGAACGGATTTACGCTGCGTCTTCTGCGCAACTCGACCTTGGTCCGGCGCCAGGCTTACGTCGAGTTTGATCTACAAGAGATTTTTGACCAACAACTCTTCACCAACTTCGCCGCGCTCTATCGGGTGCTCCACCGCACGCGCGTGCCACGCGGCCTGAGCGACACCCGCGAATGTTTGCTAGATGTTTACTACAAGCAAACCATCGATCAGGGCGGGCGCGTCCGCGCGCATCTGCGCGACGGGGTAAAGCGCGCGCTCGAAGCGTTTGCCAACGGTTTCCTTGCGCATCCGGCCAATGCCGAGTTTTGCAGCGACCTTGCCGCCCATCGGATTTCCGCTCAGAGTTTCTACCAACAGCTCCTCCGATTGATTTATCGCCTCCTATTTCTGATGGTCTCCGAGGAGCGCAATCTCTTGGTCTCGCGCCGCCCCGAGCAACTGGCCACCGCGGAAATCTATCGTTCCTACTACAGCGTGACCCGACTCCGGCGCCTCGTCGATCTCGTCTCCGCGTTCAGTGATCATGACGATATCTGGCACGGCCTGCGCACGGTGTTTCGCTGTTTACAGGACGATAAGTTCGGGCCGTTTCTCGCCTTGCCGGCGCTCAACGGCGAGCTCTTCTCGCCCATCGCACTTGATAGTCTCAACCTGCGCAACAGCGACTTTCTGACGGGCTTCTGGCACCTGTCCCACTACGAAGACGAGCGCACCCGCGCAGTTCGCCGAATAAACTACTCCGCCCTCGATGTCGAAGAGCTCGGTTCGGTCTACGAAAGCTTATTGGAATTCCATCCTCACCTTGATCTCAATCGTAATCCGCCAGTCTTCGATCTCAGCGAAGAGGGTGGCGAGCGCCGCTCTACCGGCTCGCACTATACGCCGCCTGAGCTTGTCGCCCCGCTGATCAAACACGCGCTCGAACCTGTCCTCTCCGAGCGACTGCGCGCCGCCAACACGACAGAGCAAAAAATCCGTGCGATCCTTTCCCTCAAAGTGTGTGACCTAGCTTCCGGCTCCGGCCATTTCCTTCTCGCCGCCGCCCGCCGCCTCGGCAAGGAACTCGCCCGCGTCAAAACAGGCGAAGACGAGCCCAGTCCCGAGCGGGTCCGCGAAGCTGTCCGCGAAGTTATCACTCACTGCATTTACGGTGTGGATAAAAACCCGCTCGCGGTCGAACTCTGCCGCGTGGCCCTCTGGCTTGAAGGCCACGCCGAGGACAAGCCGCTAACCTTTCTCGACCACCGGATTCGGTGCGGCGACTCTCTCGTCGGTGTCTTCGATCTGAAGGTATTGGAAAATGGTATTCCCGATGAAGCTTTCAAGCCGGTAGCCGGTGAAGACAGAACCATTGCCCGTGAGGCGAAGCAACGAAATGCGCGCGAGCGCGCCGAATCGCTGCTCCAGTTTCCGGTCGGCGAGCAGCTCAAAGACTTCGCCCGCCGTCTCCAAGAGTTGGACGCACTTCCCGAAGACACCATCGAACAGGTCCGCGCCAAGACAGACGCCTATCACCGCATTGAAAGCAGCCCCGAATTCCTGCGCCTGACCTCGGCTTGTAACATCTGGACCGCCGCCTTTTTTCAGAACTTTTCCAACGGTTCTGCCGGACCCATCACAACCGACGCGCTACGCCGGATGCTGAGTTCGGGCAGACTTGCTGACGCCAGATTGGCCGGTTGGATCGACGCAACTGCCCAGGAACGACGGGCATTCCATTGGCCACTGGCTTTCCCCGAAATTTTCGCTAGTGGCGGGTTCAATGTTTTCATCGGTAATCCACCTTTTATGGGCGGCCTAAAGATTAGTGAGGAGTTCGGGGACAAATATCGTGACTGGTTGGACGCCACTATCGACAATTTTCAAGGCATTGCTGATCTCTGTGCTGTTTTCTTTCGGCGCGCATTTGAAGCGCTGCATGGTGTTGGGATCTTTGGGCTTATTGCTACTAATTCCATTTCGCAGGGCGATACGCGACTTGCTGGTCTTGCTCAGATTGTCAAACGTGGCGGCACGATCCGCTTTGCGCATCGTTTTGTTAAATGGCCCGGACGCGCCAACGTTGAAGTAAATCTAATCTGTTGTGCAAAGTTGAGATCTGGAGTCGAACCTATTCTCGATGGTAATGCGGTCAAATTTATCTCATCAAGACTGGACGAAGAGTCAGAGGCGGAACCACTAACCCTGCGGAGTAATTCGGATAAGGTTTTCCAGGGTGACGTCGTTCGCGGCGCGGGTTTCGTCCTCGACAACTCTGAGGCTCACTCACTGCTCTCTTCAGCAGAACGCTATCGAGATTGTATCTTACCCTATTTGAGTGGTGAGGATGTCAACGATGACCCGAAGCAGAGGCCTTCGCGGTTTGTGATCTGTTTCCATGATTGGGCATATGAGCGAGCGGCCACATACGAACTGGCGATGGATATTGTTCGAACCCGCGTGAAGCCAGAGCGTGATCAAGTCAGGCAAAAGTCCGAACGCGAGAAGTGGTGGCTTTTCGCACGGTATCGGGGTGAACTGCGTCGAGCCATCAGAGATTTAAGCAAATTTTTTGTTCGAAGCCGAGTAAGCGAGTATCACATGCTTGCCTCTGTTTCTCGGGGAATCGTCTGCAGCGATGCGACGGTCGTGTTTGCTTTCGCTGATTATTTTCACTTCGCCCTACTTCAATCCAGTCTCCATGAGGCTTGGGTGTTAAAGAATGCATCGAGTTTAGAATCGCGACTTCGTTATACCCCCACCGATTGCTTCGAGACATTTGCTTTTCCGCAGGAACCGTCGTCGATGGTACGAATCAAAGCCGAGCGTTTGGGCGAGGAGTATTACGAGCACCGCCGCCAGACGATGCTTGTTCGCGAGTTCGGCTTAACCAAGACCTACAACCTCTTTCACAAGCAGGAATGTCCGGATGCTGACATCGCCCGCCTGCGCGAGCTACACGCTGCAATGGACCGGGCGATTTTCGCCTCCTATGGCTGGGCGGACATCGACCCAGGCCACGGTTTCCACCAAAACGAACGCGGCCAGACCCGCTATACGATCAGTCTCGCCGCCCGCCGCGAGATTTTGCGCCGGCTCTTGGCGTTGAACCTAGAGGTCGCCGCACGTGAAGCCGCTGGAGAATCACCCACATCACGTCCGCATACGGCCAGCGCTGAGACTGAAAGGAGGTAAGCGATGCCACGATTCGTTTTCTTCAGCTTTCATTACCATCCCGACAATTGGCGAGCGGCGCAGGTCAGGAATGCAGGTGTAGTCGATGGCAATGCACCAGTTTCTGACAACGACTGGGAACAGATCACACGTGGTGGTGACGCGGCGATCCAACGATGGATTGATGGACAACTCAGCGGCAAGTCGTGCGCCGTCGTCCTAATCGGTAGCGCTACAGCCGGACGAAAGTGGATCAAATACGAAATCGAAAAGGCATGGAATGACGGTAAGGGACTTCTGGGTGTCTACATCCATAACCTAAAAGACCGGACCGGCCAGCAGGCGTCAAGGGGGCAGAATCCTTTCGACGATTTCACTATGAAGAGAGACAATGCGAAGCTTTCAAGCATTGTAAAGGTGTACGATCCTCCGTCCATAACCAGCACATATGTATATGACCACATAAAGCAAAACCTTCCTGGTTGGGTCGAGGAAGCAATTCGAATTCGGAACAATTACTGACGGGGATTCAAAACTATGGCCGAGACTACGAAAATTACTGACGAGTCCGCGGCAGTTCAAGCGCATCTGAGTATTACCCAAGCGATCATTCAGCGAATGGCTTCAAATAGTGCTTCGTGCAAGGCGTGGTGCATCACGTTAGTTTCCGCCATTCTCGTAATCGTCGCCGACAAGGGGAAGCCTCATTACGCCTTTATTGCGGTCATACCTACAGCACTATTCCTCATTCTGGACACATACTATCTCGCGCTTGAGCGGTGTTTTCGCGAATCATACAATGGTTTCATTATGAAGTTGCACGGGGGCAAGATTGAGCCGCGTGATGTTTACTACGTTAAGCCCGCGGGTTCCTTACTGAAGACGTTTCCGAAGTGCTTGGTTTCATTCTCAGTATGGCCATTTTATTTGACTTTGGGTGTTATGATTTGGCTGACAAAAGCGCTAGTGATTGGGTAAGAGCGCGACGGTTTGTAATATTGGCGGCGCATTGTCGCTGAGGATGGTTTCGCGAAAATGGATCGCAGCGAATGTTCGCGTCAAAATAAACGGCGTGCGTTAAGATTTTTCTCGTCGTAAAAATCGGGTCATGATCGGGTCAAAATCGGGTCAGAAGCAAAAGGGTCGAATGAAAACCATTGGCTACCTACCCGCGCACTGCTCTCGTCTACGGACAGCGCCTTGTACAAGGGGCGATGGGCCCGCAGGGCGCCTGAAAGAGAAATTGATGAATACGCTCTGTCCCCCGGCGAGTCGTGTTAGGGCGTGGAATCGGCTGGCCGAAGCCAAGTAGAGAGTGGTAGGTGTGTGGTGGTTGACTAAACTACCCTAGTTGACCACGTGCTCAACTTGGGGTATTAAGTCAACGTGAACCCATTGTCAGAAAGACAAGCCCTTCAAAAGATTCCGAAACGGCTGGCCGCCGTCACGGGGCTGGAGGAAGTCGACGTCCGTGCGCAAGCCAAAGCGAGTCCGGGCGCGAAACCGTCCCGGGCCGATTTGGTGGTTGCTGCCGGTGCGCACAAGTTCGTGGTGGAATACAAAAGCCGGGCGAACGCCGCCGACGTTCTTGCGGCTATCCGCGTGGTGCAGGAACAAGCACCGGCATTGGGGAAGAAAGTGATTCCGTTGGTGGCCGTGCCATACATGGGTGAAGTCGGGCGGCAGCTCTGTGCCGAGGCCGGCGTGAACTGGCTGGATTTGTCCGGCAATGCCCATTTGGAAGCGCCCGGCTTGCACGTTCATGTGGAGGGCAGACCGAACCAGTTCACCCGTCCCGGCCGACCTTCGACGGTGTTTGCGCCGAAGAGCGCGCGCATAGCGCGCTGGCTGCTGATTCATCCCGGACAAAGTTTCAGCCAGCAACAATTGGCGGACTCGACTGGTTTGGACAAGGGTTTGACCAGCCGCGTTGTCCGGGAACTGCAAGCACAACGACTTCTAGCACGTGAAGAGAACGGCGCGGTGAAAGTCGCCAATTTCAATGCCATACTGGACGCATGGCGCGAGGGTTACGATTTTTCCAAACATCACATCGTGCGTGGCCACATCGCGGCGCGGTCGAGTGATGAGGTTTTGCGACAAGTGGCCGGGCAGTTGAAGCGGGACAAGATCGAGCACGCCGCGACGGGACTGGCGGGGGCGTGGCTGCTGAACCAATTCTCCGGTTTTCGGCTCGTGGTTTTTTACGTGGAACGACTGCCGTCCGCCGAGGCGCAGCAAGCGATGGGTTTTCGCGAGGAATCGCGCGGTGAAAACGTGTGGCTCGTCGTGCCCAATGACGAAGGCGTGTTTCACGGCGCAGCGGAGCGCGAAGGCATCCGCTGCGTGCATCCGGTGCAGGCATATCTGGATTTGAAAAATCATCCCGAACGATCGGCGGAAGCGGCGGAACAGTTGCGGCGGAAAGTTTTGAACAGCCATGGCTGAAAAACCAAACACCGCCGCCGGATACTCCTCCGACCAGGTCGCGCGGGTCAAAGCTACCTGTTTATATCTGGCGACGAAGCTGGGCGATTTGATGCCGGACCTGGTGGTTGTGGGTGGGCTTGTGCCTGCGCTGCTGATTGACCAGGAGAATTTGCCGGAGAATGTCACGCCGCATGTCGGCACGATGGACCTGGATTTGGGTCTGGCCTTCGCGCTGGTCGGCGAGGCGCGGTATCAGGAAGTGGCCGAGCGGTTGCGAAACGCCAAATTCACGCCAGACAAGAATGACGATGGCAATACGACGCGGCAACGCTGGCGCATCAGCGACCCGCCGGTGACGGTGGATTTCTTGATCGAGCCGGAGAATAGCACCGAAGCGCAGGCGGGGCGATTGTTTGACCTCACGAAAGATTGGGCGGCCATCATCGCGCCCGGCTTGCATCTCGCGTTCAAAAACAATCGCAAGGTCACGTTGAGCGGTAAGACGATCGTGGGCGAAACCGCCGAGCGTGAAATCTGCGTTTGCGGAGCAGGCGCGTTCGTGGTGCTCAAGGCGCTGGCGTTCCACATTCGCGGAGAGAATAAGGATGCTTACGATTTGTTTTATCTGCTGCGAAATTATGGGCGTGGCGTGGCCGATGTAGCGGCGGAACTGCGACCATTGCTATCGGATGTCAGCGCTCAGAAAGCGGTGGAGTGCCTTCGCAGCGATTTTAAGGATATCGATTCCACCGGGCCGATGCGGGCTGCAGAGTTTCTTTTCGGCCAACCGGACGTCGCCACACAAGCGGATGCAGTCGGCTTCGTGCAGCAACTTCTTGTCGAGTGCAAATTATGAGCATCTTCGACCTTCATGCCGCCGTCCTCGACGACTACCGTGATTTCGTCCGCTCGTTCTTCACGGTCGCGGACGAACGGGAGCGGGAATACGTAGAGCACGCGCTGGTTGAGGAAGCTCGCCTATGGCCGGATTTCTTGCTCCAAGTGAGTCCGTCCTACGTAAGGACCAACACGGTTGATGAACTCGCTCGACGAGGCACATTGCTCGAAGTGACGGCGCAGATATTTCGCACGTCTGAGGGCCAACCGTTTCACCTTTATCAGCATCAAGTTGAGGCTTTGGCAATCGCGGTCCGCCGGCAAAGCTACGTCGTAACGAGCGGTACCGGGTCGGGCAAAAGCTTAACTTATTTCGTCCCCATCGTAGATTCATTGCTGCGCCAGCCGAATACGGGCGATCGCGTTGCGGCTCTGGTCATCTACCCGATGAACGCGCTGGTAAATTCGCAATTGAAAGCATTGGAAAGCTTAAGAGAAGCGTATCAGCGGCGGACGGGACGCCAGTTTCCGGTATCTTTCGCCAGGTACACAGGCGAAACGCAGGATGCCGAGCGGGAGCTGCTACGGCTGCATCCGCCGCAAATCCTTTTGACGAATTACGTGATGGCGGAGTTGCTTTTGGTACGTCCGGAGGACCAGAGATTTCTCGACCGAACAGGCGGAGGACTGCGATTTCTGGTTGTGGACGAGCTGCACACTTATCGAGGGCGGCAAGGCGCAGACGTAGCGATGCTGATCCGGCGACTCAAAGAACGGTCTGCCGCGCCGGACGTTGTTTGTGTCGGAACCAGCGCGACGATGATGGCGAACCGCAATGCGACGCCACAAGAGCGTCGCGCCACGGTCGCGGACTTTGCGACGAGATTTTTTGGCCAGCAGTTCACGGACTCTCACGTGATCGAGGAGACCCTTGAACCTTTTACCATCGGCGGAGCGCCCACTCGGGCGGAACTGGCTACAGCGCTGACAGGGTCAATGCCAGATTCGCTCGATAGTTTCCGGCAGCATCCGTTGGCGCGCTGGGCGGAAACGGAATTCGGCTTGGAAGAGGAGCCCGGCGGGAGACTACGGCGACGAGTTCCAAAGACGCTGTCAGACGCTGCCTTGGAACTTGAGACCGATAGCGGCGTGGCCGCCAACGTTTGTCACGATCGGTTGCGCGAAATTTTGACTCGCGGCGGCGAGTTGTTGCGCGCAGACGGCGGCCGCGCGTTCGCCTTCAAACTGCACCAGTTTATCGCTCAGGGGCGGGCGCTCTTTGCGACTTTGGAAGCCAGAGACCAGCGCGATTTTTCGCTCGAAGGCCAGGTGCTGGCCAGTCCCGGTCGATTGTATGTGCCGATAAAATTCTGCCGCCATTGCGGGCAAGACTACTATCACGTGCTGCGACACGACGATCTCGGCCGTTTTCTACCACATCCAGTGGGAACGGAGTCGGACGAAGACGACACCGAGCCTGGATATTTCATGCTGGCGCCGGTCGCGAATGACTGGAGCCCAAACCAGATTCCCGATGAGTGGCAAGACCGCCGCGGTCGGCTAACGGCGACGTGGCGGCAACGTGTGCCTCAGGAAGTTTGGGTGGTGCCAGACGGTTCATTTTACAGCCAGGAACGTGCCGGCACAGTGAAAGGCTGGTGGCAACGTGGTTTTCACCTGTGCCTGAGCTGCGGCGAGTATTATACCAACCGAGAGCGCGAGTTCAGTAAATTGGCGTCGCTATCGAGCGAGGCTCGGAGCAGCGCAACGACCGTGCTGGCTTCTTCGCTCCTCCGCCACACGGGCCATGATGGCGGACCTCGGGATAAGCTCCTTTCATTCACCGACAATCGGCAGGACGCATCTTTACAGGCCGGCCATTTCAACGACTTCGTGCACGTTTCACTGTTGCGTTGTGCGCTGCATGCCGCGCTGCTTCGTGAAGATGATCTGGCCTTCGACAGAGTCGCTAACGTGGTCGTACGCGCTAGCGGCCTCACGATCCGAGATATCGCCAGAACTCCCGAGCTGGATCCTAACTCGCCCGCCGCGCGCGACGTATGGCAGATTTTTACAGAACTAACGGAATACCGACTCTACGAAGACCTGAGGCGCGGCTGGCGCGTGGTGCAGCCTAACTTGGAAAATGTCGGCCTGCTCCGCGTGAACTATCGAGGCTTGGAAGCGCTTTGCGGGAACGACGGGAACTGGGGATTTCATCTTTCGCTGGCGACGCTGTCGCCTGTAGAACGACAGCGATTGATACGGCTTGTCTTGGATCAATTTCGCCGTCATCTGGCAATCGACGCGCGCTGTCTACGGGAAACGACGCAGCAGCAAATTCGGCGGCGCGCAGAGCAGCATCTCAACGAGTTTTGGGGCTTGGACGAATCCGGTGCGGAACTGCGAAGAGCGAATAGCTTCGTGCGACTGGGCCAATCGAATCGCGTCGTTGAGGGGGGATTCAGTCTAAACAATCGGAGCAAGCTTGGCCGATTCATCACGCAGCAGCTAGAACTCGATTCAGAAAGTTATGACGTCGTGATAGATAATCTATTAAACGTATTGGTTGCCAACGGTTTTCTCCGGCGGCTGGAACCCATCGAGGATCACCAACTCTATCAGCTCGACGCAGGTTGCATTCTGTGGTGTTTGGCCGACGGAAGTCCGCCGCCTGTTGACCCGATCTATTCCCGGCGGGCTGCACGGAGAGGCTACTCTGACCCGCCGCCACCGTTAAATGCTTTCTTTCAGCGATTTTACCGAGAATCCGCAGTGAACCTTGCTAACCTGGAAGGACGCGAACATACAGCCCAGGTCGTAAAACCGGGAGAACGGGAGCGCCGGGAGCGGAGATTTCGTTGGGAAGACAGCGACATCAACAAGGAACGCGAAGGTCTGCGACGACTTCCATATTTGGTTTGTTCGCCGACCATGGAGCTGGGCGTTGACATCGCCGACCTTGACTTGGTGCACCTGCGTAACGTGCCGCCGACACCGGCGAACTACGCGCAACGCAGCGGGCGGGCCGGTCGCCAAGGGCAACCGGGACTGCTGTTCACTTATTGCGGGGCTCTCAACAGCCATGATCAGTATTTTTTCCGGCATCGCGAAGAAATGGTGGCGGGTAGTGTTCGGCCGCCGAGACTCGATCTTACGAACGAAGCGCTCCTGCGCGCACATCTCCATGCTGTTTGGCTGGCGCAAGTGCGTTTGCCATTAGGGCGATCCATCGAAGAGATCCTAGACACGCAAAGTCCCGACATTTCGTTACACCCGCATGTAACTGCTTCGATTCAAATGAGCGAGGCCGCTCGCAACGAAGTACAGGAACAGATCGGACGGATGCTGGCAGCGGATGAGGGCGTTTTGTCGACGGCAGGCTGGTTCAGCGAGACTTGGACCACGCAGGTGATCAATGATGCACCAAGACTCTTCGACCAGGCGTTTAACCGCTGGCGCGAACTGTTTCGGGTGGCTACTCGTCAGTTGGCCGAGGCACAGGGCGCGTTAGTGCGCGCCCGGCGCCGAGATGAGCAGGACCTTGCACGTCGCAGACAGGATGAAGCCCTGCGCCAACTCAATTTACTCCGGCAGATAAATACCAGCCGCGAGGAGAGCGATTTCTATCCTTACCGATACTTGGCTAGCGAAGGCTTTCTGCCGGGTTACAATTTTCCCGCGCTGCCCGTGCGCGCGTGGGTGCCGCGCGAGGACGGTGAATTTATTTCAAGACCGCGCTTTCTGGCATTACGAGAATTTGCGCCGAACAACATCTTGTATCATGAAGGCGCCAAGTGGGAATCTGTGAGCTTTCAAGCCCCGCCTGGCGGACTCGATGACCGCAGGCGAGCGAGAAGGCTATGTCGAACATGTGGCGCTTTTTGCGAAGACAGTCTCGATCTTTGTTTCAACTGTCAAACGCGCTTCGATGGCCAGAATAGCCTTCTCGTGCCGCTGCTGGATATGCCCAACGTTCGGTGTAGGCGGCGCGAGCGCATCACGTGCGATGAGGAGGAACGGCGGCGTCGAGGCTATGAGCTAGAGACCTGTTTTCAATTCGCCAGAGAAGCGGGTGGCACTGCGCGCACTGAAACAGCGGACGTTAAATTTCAAGGCACGGATTTGCTAAGACTGATTTACGCGCCGGCAGCGACTCTATTGCGCGTGAACCACGGCTGGAGATCAGCAACGCAACCGGGTTTTCTGATCGACTTTGAGAGCGGTGAAGTTGTCGGCGGAACCGTCAGAAACGGCCCAGGTCCCGCCCGGCCACGGCGAGTCGAAAACGTTCGGCTCGCAGTTCAAGGAACACAAAATCTTTTGCTCGTGAGATTTATCCGGCCCGATCTGCTGAATGATCCGAGCGTTGAGCCTACGCTTCAATACGCGCTCCAGCGCGGCTGCGAGCAGTTGTTCCAACTGGAAGAGACCGAGCTGGCCGCAGAACGCATTGGGACCGGAGAGCATCGAGCGCTGTTGTTCTACGAAGCCGCTGAGGGCGGCGTAGGCGTACTGAGGCGAATCGTCGAAGAGGCCGATGCAATTTCACGTATCGCGCAAGAGTCATTACGCGCCTGCCATTTCGATTCGGCTGGCGCCGATCAACAGCAAACTTGCCAGGCGGCCTGCTATGAATGCTTGATGACGTTTGGCAACCAGCATGAAGCCCTGCAACTGGATCGTCATCGCATCAGGCAAATATTGCTCGATTTGGTTGCCAGCCGGACGTTTCCGCGTTTCGGCGGTCGTGATTGGGACTCGCATTTGGCCTGGCTCAGATCGCTGACGGATTCGCGCTCAGAATTGGAGCGGCGGTTTTTGGACGCGTTGGCATCCGGCTTTCACCGGCTGCCGGACGAAGCCCAACGCCGGATTTCGGAAATTGGACGAATCCCTGATTTCTATTACTTGCCCAATGTGTGCGTTTACTGTGACGGATCGGTGCATGACACTCCGGCGCAAGCAGCGCTAGACCGACAGATTCGAACTGAATTGGTCAATCGAGGTTATCGTGTGATTGTTATCAGGTACGATCGGAGATTACAGGAGCAGATTGCGGAATATCCAGATGTGTTCGGGCGATCGTCAGTGGGCGTGTAGGCAGCGACTCGGGAGGAACGTCGAGGGAATTGGTGGGTCAGTCTAAAAACGGGGGTCAGAGTACATATTCGGTCTGACCTTATAGCTGCTTGCGCTAATCGTCAAGAAAAAAGTCCTCAGGCTGTCCGACAATGAACGAAGCCACTTCGCGTGCGGTGTTAATGCTCCGTACGCGAAATCATTGTTTATCTGGATCGCCGGACTTGAATCGCGTCAAACCGGCAGCTTCATCAGCTTGGCGGCGTTGCCGCCGAGGATAGCGACGCGCTCAGGGTTGCTCAATCCCGGCGTGTTGAGAACGTGATCGACCGGGTCCTTCACCCATGGCACGGCGTAGTCGGTGCCGATCATGATCTGACTGGCGCCATGCTCGGCCACCAGATGGCGCAGCGCTTCGCCGGTAAAGACCAGCGAATCGAAGTATAGCTGTTTCAAATAGTCGCTCGGCTTTTTTTTCAACGTCGGTCCTTTGCATTGGTTGGGAAATACCGAACAGCCGTGGTCCATGCGCGCGGCGTAGGACGGTAAAAATCCGCCGCCGTGGG
>Ga0326597_10005594_pt1 | contig 17399 bp, 17 predicted proteins | sample RVTome_12_FD_203789 | JGI IMG/M metagenome (GOLD analysis project Ga0326597, IMG submission 203789) | Soil microbial communities from uranium-contaminated site in the Upper Colorado River Basin, Wyoming, United States - RVT100D185 | ecosystem: Environmental > Terrestrial > Soil > Contaminated >... | reverse complement strand
AGGCCGTTTCGCACTCACCATGGTTGGTGCATGAGCCGAAGAACTCTTCCATTTTGTCGACCATTGCCTCGACCCGGGTCCACCGTTCCGGCTGGCCCTGGGGGAGGAGTGACAGGTGGGCGATCTTGGCTGCCGTGAACAGCTGAGCAGCTGAGTTCGGGCAGGCGGCCACACAGGCGCCACATCCGATGCAGGCTGCCGCGTCCATCGACCACTCGGCAACTTCTTTGGGGACCAGGGTCAGGTTGGCTTCTGAGGCCGATCCGGTCGGCACCGTGATGAAACCACCCGCTTCGATGATCCGATCGAAGGCACTCCGGTCGACGGCCAGGTCGCGGACCACCGGAAAACCCGTGGCCTTCCACGGTTCGATGGTGATCGTGTCGCCATCTTGGAACTTGCGCATGTGAAGCTGGCAGGTGGCGGTGCCGAGCTGAGGTCCGTGAGCCAGACCATTGATCATCAGCCCGCACATGCCGCAGATCCCCTCACGGCAGTCATGGTCAAAGCTGACAGGCTCGATCCCCTGGGCATTGAGACCCTCGTTGACAATGTCGAGCATTTCGAGGAATGACATGTCGGGGCTGATGTCTTTGGCTGGATACTCCACAAGGCGCCCGGGAGCGTTTGGTCCGGACTGGCGCCATACCTGAAGCGTGAGGTCCATTACTTGTAGCTCCTCTGTGACAGTTTCACGTATTTGAAGTCGAGCGGTTCTTTGGTGAGATCAGCCTTGCCAGGACCACCGGTCCAGCTCCAGGCGGCCACATAGGCGAAGTCGTCATCGTTACGTAGCGCCTCGCCGTCTTCGGTCTGGGACTCTTCGCGGTAGTGACCGCCACATGATTCGGCTCGTTCGAGAGCGTCGAGGCACATCAGTTCGGCCAGCTGGAAATAGTCATCGACCCGCTGGACGTTCTCAAGCGATTGGTTGAAGGTCTCGGCGCTGCCGAGCACCTTCACGTCCTTCTTGAACTCCTCATAGAGCGCCGGAATCTCGATGAGTGCCTGCTTGAGTCCGGCTTCGTTGCGGGACATGCCACAGTGGGCAATCATGATCTTGCCGAGTTCCCGATGGAAGTAGTCGGCCGAGCGAGTGCCCTTGATCGAGAGCCACTGGTTGGTTCGGTCGGCGACTTCCGACTCGACTTGCGTGAACGCCGGATCATCCGTCGGAACGACCGGGTCGCCGAGCATTCCGGCCAGGTAATCGCTGATCGTGTACGGGAGCACGAAGTACCCGTCGGCCAATCCTTGCATGAGCGCCGAGGCGCCCAGGCGGTTGGCACCGTGGTCTGAGAAGTTGGCCTCGCCGATGGCATAGAGACCGGGAATGTTGGTCATCAGGTGGTAATCCACCCACAGGCCTCCCATTGTGTAATGAGGAGCCGGATAGATCCGCATCGGAGTCTCGTAGGGATTCTCATCGGTGATGCGGTGGTACATCTCGAACAGGTTGCCGTATCGTTCCCGTATGGTGTCTATCCCGAGTCGCTTGATCGAGTCGGCGAAATCGAGATACACGCCGTTCTTGAGGGGGCCGACCCCTTTGCCCTCGTTGATCATGGCCTCGGCATTACGCGAAGCCACGTCGCGGGGCACGAGGTTGCCGAACGCCGGGTAGCGGCGCTCGAGGTAGTAGTCGCGCTCGTTCTCGGGAATCTCGCTGGCCTGGCGGGTGTCGTCCGCCTGTTTCGACACCCAGATGCGGCCGTCGTTTCGCAACGACTCTGACATGAGCGTGAGCTTCGACTGGAACTCCTCCGCTGACGGGATACAGGTCGGGTGGATCTGGGTATAGCAAGGATTGGCAAACGCCGCCCCGCGTCGGTGAGCCCGCCAGATGGCCGTTGCGTTGCAGGCCATGGCGTTGGTCGACAGGTAATAGACGTTGGAGTAGCCCCCGGTGGCCAGGACAACCGCATGAGCCGAATGCGATTCGATCTCACCGGTGATCAGGTTGCGGGTGACAATGCCAACGGCTCGTCCGTCTTTGACTACGACGTCGAGCATCTCGGTGCGGGTGTGCATCTCAACCTGACCCAACCCCACCACTCTGGCGAGGGACTGGTAGGCGCCGAGCAGCAGTTGCTGGCCGGTTTGGCCCCTGGCATAGAAGGTGCGCGACACCTGGGCTCCACCAAACGAACGGTTGTCGAGTTTGCCGCCGTACTCGCGAGCAAACGGTACCCCCTGGGCAGTCGCCTGGTCGATGATGTTCAAACTCACCTCGGCGAGTCGGTACACGTTTTCTTCGCGGGATCGGTAGTCGCCGCCCTTGACCGTGTCGTAGAACAACCGGAACACGGAGTCGCCATCGCCGTGGTAGTTCTTGGCGGCGTTGATACCGCCCTGGGCGGCAATCGAGTGCGCCCGACGGGGGGAGTCGTGAAAGGTGAATGCCTTGACGTTGTAGCCCAACTCGGCCAACGAAGCGGCCGCCGATGCGCCCGCCAGGCCGGTCCCGACGACGATGATGTTGAACTTGCGCTTGTTGTTCGGGTTCACCAATTTCATGTCGAACTTGTGGTTTTCCCACATGGTGGCGATGTCACCGTCGGGAGTTTTCGAGTCGAGTTCCAAGGGCATGGCCGGGGCTCCTCTAGCTGACCTGGCCGGTCATGATCATGACCGGAAAGCTGGTGTTGCCGATGACGATGAGGGTGGCGACGCCCTGTGCCAGCCATCTTCGCCATCGATTGAACCGGGGGTTGTTCAGTCCGATTGACTGGAACAAGCTCCAGGCGCCATGGAAGATGTGCATCCCGAGCGCGATATTTGCAACGATGTAGAGGATCCCGACTCCAACGTTTGAAAGGCTGACGACGGCGTTCTCGTATGGCGCGCCTGTGATGAAGTCAGGGTTGACCCACCCGAGGGTGAGATCGGCCAGGTGCCAGGCAACGAATAGAAGCACGATCACGCCCGAATATCGCATCGTCCGTGACGCATAGCTGGCGGCCAGCCATTCTCTTGGCTGTTTGTACTTGTCGATGGTGGCGTGGTGATTGGTGACGGTCAGGGCGTAGGCGGCATGAATATGGATGACGAACGCCGCAGCCAAGGGGAGGCGGATCAGCCAGAGGAACACGGTGTGGGGGATGATTGGTGCCCCGATCTCACGCAGGTACTCGCCGTATTCGTTCATCTCGGCCGCACCCTGGTACATGTGCAGGTTTCCGATCATGTGGGCAACCACAAATCCGAGGAGCACGATTCCAGAAAGGGCCATGGCCCACTTCTTTCCGACGCCCGATCCATACAAGTCGAGGAGCCAAAAGCTCCGGCGACTCCTAGCGGGAGAATCGGTTACGGCCACGGGGTCCTCCTAGGTGAAGCTCGGCGTCAAACCTACAACACCCGAGGGGAGTGGGGGGCGTTTTGGGTCGCGATTTGTTCACTACCGGCAAAACTCTAGAGAGGGAGCGGCGGTTCGAGAGAATCGGTCTTGACATGTCGCGCGTGACCATGCACAATCACATTGGTGTAATTACAAGGTTTAGGGGTTTACCTTTGCATCGAACACTAATTGACGCGCTCGCGGTCGACGACCTGTCCTGGCAGGACTACTCAAACTGCCGTGGGGCAGACGCCGACTTGTTCTTCCCCGAGCGGGGCGCATCTACCCGAAAAGCCAAAGCGATCTGCAACGCCTGCGAAGTCCAAACCGAGTGTCTTGAGTTTGCCATTACGCAGTCGGAGAAGTTTGGCATTTGGGGCGGCCTTTCCGAACGCGAACGTCGCAAGATTCGAAAAGAACGGTCCATCGCAGCGCGGATTCGCAGGGCTTCCTAGTCTTCTCATCTCACTGTAACCGGGCCCTCTGGGAGGGCCTCTAGACTGATCGCAAGCAGTCAAATGGAGGAACCTGTGGAGTTGCTGACGCCGACGTTGATTTTTGCCTTTGCCCTGCTGGTGGTGTGGTTTCTGCTCAGGCGGAGTTCCGAAGCTCGCAAAGCCGCTCTTAAAGACGCCGGCATGCCGGCTCGATCCAAATCCGGTTTCAAGGACCGCGAAATCGCCGTTCATGAGCGGCCCCGCCCGACGGTCGTCGCTTTCCACGTTCGTGATGATGTTGCCGAGGTGACGTTCGACGTGCCCCTTCCGGACGGAGGCGCCGACGAGGTCATGAAGGAGCTGCTGGTCGCTGAAGCTCTTGAGGTTGTGCGCGAGAAGCAGCACACTCTCCCCATCACCCAGGTGAGCAAAGTCACCGCCTTTGCAGGTCGCGGCGGCGATCCGATCAAGGTCGGCACGATGGAGCTACCTACCCGGGGGGAGCTTCCTCCGCCGGTAGTCGCCGCTCCACAACTCCACCTCGGGCACGTCGGATTCGACCCGATTGATGCACAGTTTGAGGGCGAAAGCGAAGTTCCATCCACCGTAACGAAGTCGCGCTCGGACACTCTGGGTCCCATTGGCGCCGAGCTTCGTATTCCAAAGGCGGTTGAAGTTGGGTTGCGCGGCCAGGGAATCGATCCGGCCGAGATGGATTCGGGGCAACTGGTCTCTGGTCTGCTGAGGTTGTTCGGGTACACCGTGGTCGATGGGGGCGCCCCCGAAAGCTACACCGCCAACAAGGGCGGGTCAGTCACCTTTGTCCGCCAGGTATCCCACGAACCCAATGATTCCCCCGAACTCGATGAGAAAGACATGCGAACGTTTCTCGTCGATTTCCTGTCGTCGAAAGCTGACCGTGGCTTGCTGGTCTCGGACAAGTACGGACCGTTCAGCGTGTACCAGATGGAAAAGGCTGAACCGCGTATCCAGTTCGTTACTCGTGAGCGTCTTCAGAAGTTCATTGACGCCCTCGCCTTGAATTAGATCAACGGTTCGCTCCGAACAAGAATCCGGGAACCAATCTGGCGGTCCGCCACGTCCTAGTTCGCAAGAGCCATGTTGATGGCATTGCGTCTAGGCGGGCGGAGGCAGCTAGGCTATGCGGGACGAAAGGACATCAGCATGGGTATTCCAAAAGGCGGAGAATGGATCGTCATTCTCATCGTGGTTCTCCTGCTCTTCGGTGCCCGCAAGCTCCCTGATCTGGCCCGCTCGCTGGGTGCCTCGACCAAGGAATTCCGCAAAGGTATCGAAGAAGGCGCCAAGTCGGACGAAGGCGCCAAGTCGGACGAAAGCGCCAAGTCGGACGAATCTTCCACACCGGAGTCCTAACCTCCTCCTCCAGTCGGCCTCGGGCCGCTCACAATTTCTCCCTTCTTTGGGGAACTCTTGCGCGTCGCGCTCCGTTGAGAGATATGAGCCGTGATAGACGGCGCACCACTCTCGTGGGAAGAAGTTGCCAGAACACATGGGCGCAAGATCTACAACTTCGCGTATCGTCTCACCGGCAATCCCGACGATGCCAAAGACCTGGCGCAAGATGTGCTCCTTCGCGTCGAACGGGGCCTCGCCAACTACACGCCCGGCTCCTTTGAGGGCTGGCTGTGGCGGATCACCCGCAACGCATTCCTGGACGATGTTCGTCGCAAGAAGCGGCGACCCACTTCCTCGCTGCCCGACGACCTCGACCGCACCGATCTCATTTCGACCCCGGCCCCTGATGAGGTGCTGGCCTCGATCAGGTTGGGTGACGACGTCCAGAAGGCCCTGCTCTGTCTCCCGTATGACTTCCGCGAGGCCGTCGTACTGTGTGACGTGGTCGGACTCTCGTACGACGAGATCGCCCTGGCCGTGGCGGCACCGGTCGGGACGGTCCGTAGTCGTATCCACCGGGGCCGCAAGATGATGCGGGAAGCATTGTCGTGATCCACCTAGGCGAACTTGCCTCTGCGTACCTCGACGGAGAGACCACCCCGCAGGAGGCCGCCAAACTCGTGGCCCACCTTGGGCGTTGTCAGCTTTGTCAACGGGAGATGGAAGACCTCCACGCCGGGCGGTCTCTGCTTCGCTCCCTCCCGGTCCTGGAGATGCCCGAGTCGATCCGGGTCGAACTCGGACTCGTGCCGAACGTGGTTCCTCTGGTCAGGCGGCCCCTCACCTGGGTGGGTGCGGCCGCGGCGGCCATCATGATCTTCGTCGTGGCGGCCACGGCCACGGCGCCCGACACCGTCGGGCTTTCACTGCGCGAGGTGTCAACCCGGTACGAACAGCAGACCCTGGTCGAGGGCGGGGTCATTCCGGTCGTCGGTGTCGTCCAAGTCGGAGGCGGCGAATGATCGGTCGGTCACTGGTATTGGTTTTCATGGTGCTGGTCGCGACCGTCGGATCAGCGACCGCGGCGATGGCCGACGAACTCACCGACCGCATGGGCGACGGTGCGGGCATTGTGTATTCGGGCGAACAGTCGGTGGTATGCAATCAGCCGGATGGGCGGCACTCAGAATTATTCGACGTCGGGCAGAATGACCTCGGGATCACGGTCACCGTCGACCCGGCTGGGACGACCCGGGCCGCGAGAGCCGGCACGCTTTCGACCGGTCTCGGTTCGCAGTATGAAATCAAGCTATCGGCTCAAGGAGAAGTTCTGGGCCGTCCCGTCGAGGTAATCGACGTGCTTGACGGTGACGCGCTTCGAGTTCGCTTGTCGTTCGATGTCGCATCGAGTGTCCTCCTGATGTCTGAAATCTTCAATGGGGACGGGTCGATGTACTGCACGACGCGGTTTATCGAGTTCAATCTTGGATCGCCAGGACCCGCCCGGGGAGTGACTACCGTCGATAGCCCTGAGCCGGCCGGTGTCGTTCAAGCCGACAATGTTGATCGAACGCTTCCGCCTCAGTTGGCCGGGTTCAGTCGATTGCAGGTGGGGGTGGGTTCCGAGTCGGATGTGTCGTTGGCGTTCTACGGTGACGGGCTATTCACGTTCCAACTCACCAATTCGAATCGGCCGATCTCGATACCAGAACTCGAAGGTCAACCGCGGGCAACCATCGAGGGCCATGAGTACCAGCGAATTTTCGAGTTGGGTCGAGTCGTCTACGCCTGGAACAGCGAACTCGGTGGGTACGTTCTGGTCGGTGAGCTACCGGTCGACGTGCAGGCCAGGGTGTTGTCTGCACTTCCTGATCCCCGCAGTCGGGGATTCTTCGAGCGACTCTGGGACGGACTGTTCGGCTAACCGTCCCGAGGCCGGTCAGATGGCCAACAAACTTTCGTGGTACGCCGCCATCGAGCGAGCTTCCTTCAGGATTGGCGTAGAGACGATGTCTCGAACATCCCTTCCACGTCGAGGACGTCCGTGAGGCCGAGAAGTGACCCAAGTGATACGAGTGAGCGGGTCTGGTCGACCAGTTCAAAGCCCGGTGCTGGTTCTCCGATCTCGGCGGTCATGGTTTTCCGATTCTGTCGATTGATTATGCGCCGGCGTGTGTAGAAATATTCCTAGAAGTCTGGTAACAAGACCCGGGCGGCCCAGGCGACCTGGTCGGTTAACTCTCCGCCGATCGGGAGGTTGGCCGGCTCTGCCCACACGCTTTCCAGAGCTTCGGATCCCCACCGTCGAGTGACCTCGTCACAAAAGTCGACACCTTCCTGGTGAAGTTCTGCGGTGAGTTCGACCCCGATGATTCTGGTCAGTAGCTGTTCGGGGATTCCAGGTTCAGACTGTTTGACGCCGTGGGCGGTCTGGATCGCACCGAGGTCCGGGATCAGGTTACTCGCCGCAGTTCCCAGAACATGGTCGCCATACCCGCTCACGAAGCCGAGCGCGGCCCGGGCCTTTGCCTGAGCCTCTGATGTTGAGGTCGGGGAGAGGAAGGCGCTGAGGCCATCTGCGTCCGACATCACCTGCTGGAAATTGCTCGGATCGCTCAGGTTTTGTAGGGTCTCCATGAGATGGGACGTGTCGAATGTGACACCGGCCAGGTGCTCCTCGACAAGGTCGATAATGTATTGCCGTAGCCACGGCCCTGCGAAGGCCGCGTCGTGGACCCCGTTACGCAAGGCCACCCACAATCGGACCTGGCGCGGCTCCAGTTGGTAGTCCGAGGCGAAATCTTCGACGTTGTCGACGATGACATAACGGGCCCCATCCGGGTTGGCCGGGAGCCCGATATCGAATTGTCCGATCGCCCGATGTGAAAGGAACCCGATCGTCGACCCGATCTGCATGCCGAGTAACGCAGGGCCGAGTGGTTTGAGGAGCTGACTCATAGGATCTGACCCGCCGCCTACACCGTCGTACTGGCTGGCGAGTGGCTCGACGAGATATGAGAAAGCTTGTAGCCGCTGAGTTGCCCAGTCGTGGCGGTCGGTCGGAACGACATCGAGCGAGTCGGGCGCACGGAGATGAGTAGTGGCTTGAATCTGAAGTTGGGCGAGTCGGCCGAGTTCTATGTACTCGTCAGCCAACCAGGGGTCGACCGGCTCCCGGTCGCCCGCCAGCTGTACGGCGACCTCCCGGGCCAGTTTCCAATTCACCGGACCCGGCTGGTTGAACAGTTCGATAAGTTGGGAAAAAATGTCGTCTGCCATTTGCAATCACGATTCCGGATGGCGGTCAAGGGTCACTTCGATTGCGATCGTTTCGAACTCTCGCAAAATCTCAACGGTGACGTTGTCACCTTCACGATAGGTGCGTAATAGCGCTACCAGGTCGGCGGATGACGTAACGTCGTTGGCGTTGATGCCGACGATGACGTCCCCTTCCCGGGCACCGGCGGCCCGGAGCGCCGACCCGGCCGGTAGCGCGAAAATCTCGACACCACCAAGCAATGAGTCGAGGCCCTGCACTCCCAGATAACCGTGGGCGACTTCGCCGCTTGCGATCAGCTCGCCGGCGATGGAGAGCCCTGTCGCGATCGGGATCGCATACCCGGGCCCGTCGTCATCTACCACGATGGTGAGGATGCCGGCCACCCGATGCGCAACGTCAAGAAGCGGCCCGCCGGTCATCTCGATCGGGAATCCACGATCGAACTCGATCAGGTCGTACAGTCGCCAGGTATCGCTGATGTTGAGTCTCTGTGCCGTGCCGATCACGGTTGCCCGATCCGACAACCCGAGAACGGTGGTGACCGTCGAGCCGACCAAGAGTGGTTCATCTGACGGGTCGCCCATCACAACGAGGGGCGAGCCATCAATGTGTAGGACCGCCAGATTGGTGACGGCATCGGTACCGACCACGGTCGCGGTGTGTCGGTTCTGCTCGCCGTCGATCACACTGACCGACCGGGCAGCCCCGACGACATGAGCGTTGGTGAGGATGTAGGTACCGTCGTCAATGACTATTCCCGAACCGAGTCCGATTTCGTCGCTGATGTCGCCAGTTACCTCGATGGTCACCGCGAACGGAGCTGAGACGATGGCGATGGTGGTCTCCGGAGGCGGCGGCGGTGTTGTGGTTGAAGTCCGATTGGCCACCGGGACGGGAATGCTTAGCTGCATAAACGCCACTGATGTGCCGATCCCGAGCACCAGGAGTGCGCCCATCCAGCCCGCCCACATCGGCCAGCGAGGGGGCGGGCTTGGCTGACGATGGGTGATGGATCCCTGGCCGGCCGGCGGCGCCTGGGTCGGTTCGGACGGGTTCCTGGTCGGGTTGGCGGGTAACGGGGGTGGAACGTCACCAGGCCGACCAGAGAATGGATCGGGCATTGGAAGATCGTCGGACGGTTCGTCAGGCATAAGATCATTGTATGAACGATGAAACCCTTCGAACGCGTGTTGGTCTTTCAGCCGATCCACTCGACCCCGCCGCGGTGTACGCCGAGGTGGCCGATGACCGGGCCGGCGCGACAGTTCTATTCTCCGGCACGGTTCGAAACCATTCTCCCGGGAAGAGTGACATCGATCATCTTGAGTACGAGGCCTATGCCGAGCAGGTGGTCGAGAAGATCCACGTCATCGTCGAGGAGGCTCGCCGGGAGTGGGATGTCCTCCACATCGTCACCGAACATCGAACCGGGGTCGTCGGGGTGCAGGGAGTGTCGGTGCTCGTGGCGGTTTCCTCGGTCCACAGAGGAGAAGCATTTGATGCGGCGCGTTACATCATTGACGAGCTTAAGAAACGGGCACCGATCTGGAAGAAAGAGCACTCGCCAGGGGGAGGCGAGTGGGTGGAAGGCGCCTGAAGGAGGGCGGTAACCGCGCCGGAGGCGACCCAGAAATTCGACGCTCAGTCCTCTGGTCTGGCAGGTCAGTCGCCTACCATGGCGGGCGCCAGCGATGGACGGAGGAGCCGGGATTGCTTGAAGTCGCGAACTTGGAAGTGGTGTATCACGACGTCATCCTTGTGCTTCGCGGTGTTTCGTTTCAGGTTCCCGATGGCCAGATCGTGGCCCTGCTCGGTGCCAACGGCGCCGGTAAGACCACCGTCTTGCGAGCAATATCCGGGCTGCTCGACGTACACAACGGCGACATGACCAAGGGCGAGATCATTCTCGACGGCACCCCGATTCACAACGCGTCGGCGGCCGCAATCGTCGGTCGGGGCGTGACCCAGGTGTTGGAGGGCCGCCGGGTGTTCGGTGAGTTCACGGTTGAAGAGAACCTCCGGGTCGGTGCTCACACCGCCAGGGGTGATCTGTCCGGTCAGATGGATCGTGTGTACGAGTTGTTTCCCATCCTGGCCGATCGGAGGAAATCCACGGCAGGGTACCTCTCCGGTGGAGAGCAACAGATGCTCGCCATGGGTAGGGCGATGATGTCCAACCCTCGCTACCTGATCCTCGATGAGCCCAGCCTGGGCCTTGCACCGATTCTTGTCCAACGAATCCGCGACCTCATCGTCGACATCAACCAACAAGGCACCAGCATCCTCCTGGTCGAGCAGAACGCCACGATGGCTCTTTCGATCGCCCAGCATGGCTACATCATGGAAACCGGCAAGATCGTCATGGATAAGCCGGCCGCCGAACTCATGAAGGATGAAGACGTCCAGGAGTTCTACCTCGGCCTTCATTCCGGCGGCGAAGAGCGTAAGTCGTTTCGGGACGTCAAGCACTACAAACGCCGGAAGCGATGGCTGTCGTGACCGCGCCACTTCTCGTATTCGATGATGTTCGGTTGTCGTTCGCTGGTCTGGTCGCCGTGGACGGGGTCAGCTTTGAAGTCAACGAAGGCGAGCTATTCGCGATAATCGGTCCGAATGGTGCAGGAAAGACGTCGATTTTCAACTGCCTGAACGGGGTCTATCGGCCTCAGGAGGGCTCCATCGTGCTTGATGGGACCAGCTTGCTCGCCATGAAACCGGACAAGATTGCCGGACTCGGCGTGGCGCGCATGTTTCAAAACATCGAACTCTTTTCGAACCTGACCACCCTCGACAACATCCTTCTCGGCCGGAACCTGCACATGAGCGCCGGGATTCTGTCGGCGGCCATCTACGCAGGGAAAGCCAAGCGAGAAGAAACCGTGCATCGTCGACGGGCCGAGGAGATCATCGATTTTCTGGAGATCGCCCAATATCGCAAGAGCCTGGTTGGCATGCTCCCATACGGCGTTCAGAAACGGGTCGAACTCGGTCGAGCCCTGGCGATGGATCCGCGAATTCTGCTTCTCGACGAACCGGTGGCGGGAATGAACCTCGAAGAGACCGAGGACATGGCGCGTTTCATCCTCGACATTCAGGAGGAACTCCAAATCACGATGATTCTCGTTGAGCATGACATGGGTCTGGTCATGGATATCGCCGACCGGATCATGGTCATTGACTTCGGAAAGAAAATCGCCGAGGGCACGCCTCAAGAGATTCAGAAGAACCCCGATGTCATCCGCGCCTATCTCGGCGAAGAATTCGTAGGGTATGAACACGGTGAAGCGAGCGAGGGGAGCCGACTTTGACAGCCACGGTTGATCGACCAAGCCGACCGGACCGGCCGACCAGGGTTTCGTCGTTACCGGGGCGCCTTCGTGAGTTGGCGAGCCGTCGCCCGGACAGCATCGCGCTTCGTGAAAAGGAGTACGGGATCTGGCAAGAGACGACCTATGGGGAGTACTGGCATGATGTCCAGGCGGCCGCCATGGCCCTGTGGGAGCTCGGGGTGCGACCAGGGGACAAAGTCGCCGTCCAATCTGAGAATCGGAAAGCCTGGGTGATCACCGACCTCGCCGCCCAGGCGATACAGGCGGTCTCGGTTGGTCTCTATGCAACGAACCCCACCGCCGAGGTGGCCTATCTGCTCCGCCATTCCGAGGCGAAAGTGCTTATTGCCGAGGATCAGGAGCAGGTTGACAAGACTCTGGCAGTCGAGTCTCTTCCGGATCTCGAGAAGATCGTTTATGTCGAACCACGGGGGGTTCGGACCTATACCGATCCCCGGCTGATGAGCTGGAATGCGTTTATGGCCGCCGGTTCGGTCGCATTCGATGATGATCCGCACCGCGTTGAGCGGCTCGTCGACGAAACCGATCCGGAAGCAACGGCCACGCTGGTGTACACGTCGGGAACCACCGGCCCGCCCAAAGGGGCCATGCTGTCGCATCGGAACCTCACATGGGCGTCGGAATCGGCCGAGGCGCTCATCGCCGCCGGAGGCCTTCCCAACGAGCAGCCACAATTGCTGAGCTACCTCCCGCTGTGCCATGTCTTCGGGCGGCTGTACGACGTTTGTGGTGCTCTGGCGATGGGATCGTGTGTCAACTTTGCCGAGTCGATCGAGACCGTGGTAGCCGACCTGGCTGAGATCCAGCCGACCTACTTTCCGGCGCCGCCTCGAATCTGGGAAAAGATGCACGCACTCGTCAACATTCGCATGTCGGACGCGTCGTTCTCGAAGAAAGCGCTATACGCAGTGTTTCTCAAAGTGGGTATGAGGAATGCCGATCGGCAGCTGGCCACCGGGTCACGGGGGTCTGTGGGGGAGATCCTTCACAAGCTCGGATACGTTCTTGTGTATCGGTCGCTGCAACGCAAGCTCGGGATGCAACGTTGCCGCCAGGCAGTCAGCGGAGCAGCCCCGATTGCCCCGGAGGTGATCAAGTTCTTCCTGGCGATCGGCATTCCGCTGTACGAGGCGTGGGGGATGACCGAGACCACCGCGCTCGGGACGAGCAACCTACCGGGGCGGGCCCGTCTGGCGACTATTGGCCGGGCCGTAAATCAAGATGTACTGATCCGGCTCGCCGAAGACGGCGAGATTCTCATCAAGTCTCCCGGCATTTTCAACGGCTATTTCAAGAACCCGGAGGCCACGGCCGAGACGCTTGATTCGGATGGCTGGATGCACACTGGAGATGTCGCCGAATGGGTCGACGACTACCTACGTATCATCGATCGTAAGAAGGACATCATCATCACGGCTGGCGGCAAAAATGTCTCACCGTCCGAGATCGAGAATCAACTGAAGGTCTCACCGTTCATCAAAGAAGCGATGGTGATCGGAGACCGGAGAAAGTACCTCACCGCTCTCATCGGTATCGAACTCGACACGATGTCGAACTGGGCCCAACGTAAAGGCATCACGTTCACCACATATCGGGACCTTTCTGAAAAGCCGGAGGTGATCGCACTCATCCAGAAACAGGTTGATGCCGCCAACGAGCATTTCGCCAGTGTGGAGACCGTCAAGCGGTTCGCGCTGATCCCCAAGGAACTCGATCACGAAGAGGGAGAGCTGACCGCCACTCAAAAGCTGAAGAGAAAAGTACTCGAGGATCGATTCTCTGACCTGATTGAGCAGATGTACTCATGACGACCTTTCTCCAGGCGACCATCGCCGGACTCTCGTTGGCGTCGATCTACGCGCTGCTGGCTCTCGGGTTTGTGATCATCTACAAGGCGATGCAAGTGGTGAGCTTTGCCCACCCCGCCGTGATGCTCTTCGGTGCCTACATGGTTTCATGGTTCGCGGTTGACCTCGGCGTGTCGTTCGTCCTCGCCGTGGTCCTCGGGGCCCTGGCCGCAGCTTTGCTCGGCTATCTCTCAGAACGAATCGCGATTCGACCCATGATCGGGAAACCGCTGTTCTCGATAGCCATCCTGACCATCGGGTTGGATGTTGTCATCCGCACACCGATCAACAACCTGATTGGACTCGACCTCCGGGGAGTCGGCGATCCGTGGGGTTTCAACTCGTGGACCATTTTCGGTGCCAACTTGCCGCACCGGAGCCTGGCAATGATCGTCACGGCTCTCGTCATCACCGCGTTTCTATTTCTCTTCTTCCGGTATACCCGGGTTGGACTGGCGATGCGGGCAACGGCCATCGACCAGGAAGTTGCCCTGGTGCAAGGAATCAACGTCGGTCGGATCTTTGCGCTTGCCTGGATGATGGCCGGCGCCATGGCCGCGGTGGCAGGCATGTTCGCGGCGTCCGACCTGGCCGGGCTATCGGCGTCCACCTATATCGTTGGCATCAAGGCGTTGCCTGCCATCGTTGTGGGTGGACTCGATTCCATCAATGGGGCGGTGGTAGGTGCGCTGGTGGTTGGCCTGGCTGAGGCGTACACGGCCACGTACCAGAGCGGTGTGGCGCCCTGGCTGGGAGGTAATTTCAGCCAGGTGGTTCCGTATGTCGTCCTGTTGGCGGTGCTCCTTTTTCGGCCATACGGTCTGTTCGGGTTGGCACAGGTCGAACGCGTATGAGGGGCCGACCGGCACTGTTCACGCGGTATGAATCAGACTCGGCCATGCTGCCAACCACGACGCAGCGGGTTTGGATGCTCGTCGGACTCCTGGTCGTCGCCGGCGCGGCAGTGTGGCTGCCCCGGGATTGGCTGATCCTCATTGCCACTGCCTTTATCGCTTCGGTCGGGGTGATCGGACTCAACCTGGTGACCGGTTATGCAGGTCAAGTCTCGCTCGGTCATGCGTTTTTCCTCGGGGTCGGGGCATACGCCGGGGCGGCGTTTGGTGGTGAAGCGACCGACAAGCTGGTTGGTTTCGGACTTGACGTTGTCCTGTGGATTCCACTCGCCGGCCTGGTCGCAGCGGTCATCGGGGCTGCCATCGCGCCGATTGCGGTTCGGTTGCGGGGACTGTATCTCGCCTTCTTGACTCTGGGTCTCGTGTTCCTCGGCGAGCATGTCTTTCGGGAGTGGGAGTCCGTTACGGGTGGGCCCGGCATCGGTCGGAAGCCAGGAGTTCTCAGGCTGGCGGGATGGCGGTTTGATCTCGATGGTGAGGTCGCCGGGTACTCGGTCACCCGCGAACAACAGATCTATTGGCTCACATTGATCGTCCTCATCGTCATGGCCTTCGCAGCCAAGAACATCGTTCGGTCGCGGATCGGCCGGGCATTTGCTGCCGTTCGCGATCGTGATATCGCTGCCGAAGTGATGGGCATTGACCTCACCCGGTACAAAGTGCTCGCCTTCGCGGTCTCGTCGTTTTATGCCGGGGTGGCCGGCTCGTTGCTGTTTACGGTGACCGGCTTCGTGAACACGAACTCGTTCAATCTTCTGTTGTCTTTCGCCTACATCGCCATGGTGGTCATCGGTGGGGCCGCCAGCATCACCGGTTCGATCATGGGTGCCACGTTCCTGACACTGCTCCCGAGGTTGATCGATGGAGCGGGTGGCGTTTTGCCCTTCTTCAAGGTGAGTTCGCAGGGGCTCCTCAGTACGTCCCAACTCGAACGGATCGTGTTCGGAGCGCTTATTATTGGTTTTCTTATCTTCGAGCCGCGAGGGCTCAACGGGATATGGATGCGGACACGGAATTACTGGAAGGCCTGGCCATTCAGCTACTAGCTCATCAATGCTTCCGACCCCCGGTCGGCAGAACCCAATGGAGGAGACATATGAAATCCAGCAATCGAAAGGCCCTGGCATGGGTGGCAGTAATGTCGCTCGTCATGGCTGCCTGCGCGCAGGCAGCCGAGACAACCACAACCGCCGCTCCCGCCACCACAGTAACCACGGCCGCCCTAACCCCGGATACCACCGAGGGAACGCCGGATACAACCATGGCGGACATGACGGTTGCCACAGACATCGGAGTGACCGAAGAGCCATGTCCAGGCGGTAACCCCGATCGCGGCTGCATCTATCTTGGTGTCCTGACGGACGAGTCCGGGCCATTCCAGGCAGCGGCTCCGGCCCTCTACGGCGCCCAGCAGTTGTTCTGGGGAACGGTGAATGCCGGTGACGGTATCGGTGGAGCCTACGACGTGGCGTTGCCGGAAGAATTGAAGAAGGACACGGCGTATCAGCCTGATAAGTTCGTGGCCGACTACAACCAGATCGCCGGAGACGTAGCCGCCATTGCCCAGTCCCTCGGGACGTCGCAGTCGATCGCAGCCATCGCCGACTACGAGCGTGACCACACGGTCGCCGCTCCAATGTCGTGGTGGTCGGGGTGGGCGTTCCAGGACAACATCATCGAGTTCGGAACCAACTATTGCTTCGAGGCGATGAACGCCATCGACTGGGCAGCAGGAGCCTTCCCCGCTCAGAGTCGTGAGCTGGCGACCATCGGAATCCTGGCTATTCCCAATGATTATGGTGCCGATTACTCGGCCGGTGTGAAGCTCGCTGCTGAGGCGAACAACATCGAGATTCTCTGGGAGCAGGCCGTGATCCCGGCTTCAGCCGGCGGCGATCCCACCCAGACCGAAGCGGTTGCCAAGATCGTTGGGGACGCACCCGATCTGGTCATTCTCGTTGTTGGACCGCAAGAGACAGCCGCCATCGTCGGCGGTGCCTCCGGCCAACTGGGCGCAACGGTGCCGCTGTTCATCGGGGCTGCTCCATCCTGGAACTCGGCTCTGTTGGCTTCGCCGGCCGCACCGGCGTTCCAGGCGGGCATCTTCTTCCAGTCCTCGTTCGTTCCCGGTTGGGACACGGATTCGGTCGGGCATGAGAAGATGCGTGCGGCCGTTGATTCCATCGGCCAGGCACCCAATGACTTCTGGGTCTCGGGCTGGGTCTCCCAGTATGGCCTCAAGGCTGCACTCGATGGCGCATACGCGGCAGGTGATCTGACCAAGGCGGGTATCGAAGCAGCCGCCCTGGCACTCGAGACGGTTGACTACGAAGGCATGATGCCGGAGCGCTCGTTCGCCGGGGATCCAAATGACGTCACCCCGCGCGAAGCGGTTATCGGCGCCTATTCGGCGGAGGCCACGACGGGTATCGCCACGATTGCGGAGTTCTTCGTGGGCCCGACAGCTTCTGCCTACGAGTTCACGGCCGCCTGCGGCGGGTAGTAACCGGAAACCTACGAGTCAACAGGAACAACGAGAGAGGGGCTGCCGGAAGGCAGCCCTCTCTCTGCGTTTTCGAGGTCGTTCGAGGTGGGCTAGTCCTTTTCCCCGACCAGCTTCCAGATGCCAGGGAGCACCGTGCCGGCGGCCGCGACCTTGAGGAGGTCGCCGACGACGAACGGCGTGAATCCCCAGGCCAGGCCCTGAGCGAGGTCAACATCGAGCGAAAACATGAGCCAGCTGACTCCGAAAAGGTAGATGACGACCGAACCGGCGAGGATGGCGGGGATCGCCGTGAGGATATGACGGTCCTGACGGGTCTCAGCCAACTTGCCTATCAGCCAGGCCGCCACC
>Ga0326597_10005593_pt1 | contig 17399 bp, 19 predicted proteins | sample RVTome_12_FD_203789 | JGI IMG/M metagenome (GOLD analysis project Ga0326597, IMG submission 203789) | Soil microbial communities from uranium-contaminated site in the Upper Colorado River Basin, Wyoming, United States - RVT100D185 | ecosystem: Environmental > Terrestrial > Soil > Contaminated >... | reverse complement strand
CCACACGAGCATCGCCAGAGTCGGCGCCAGAATCAGCCCGACCCAACGCACCCAGTGGCGCTTGGGTTCGACCGAATCGTCGTCATGGCGGACACCCTCGGTCGTCGGCGCGACGGGGTCGGCGTGTCTTGACATGCGCACCTCCTCGGAGAAAGTCGAACCTATCGCCTGATTTCGAAGGAGTCGAACTCGCCCGTCGCCTCACTCCAGATCGGCTGCTCGCCTCGAATGTATCCCCTCATCGCGGCGCGGAGGTTCGCTACGAATCCGTTGATTAGAGACTCGGCGCCTTCGGCGACAAGGCGGACCGACCCGTCCGGCTCGTTGCGCACCCACCCGACCACGCCGGCGTCGCGCGCGACGCGGGCGGCGGTCCAGCGAAACCCGACGCCCTGGACATGGCCCTCAAAAACGATCGTCAGTCGCCTCATGCTCGATCCCCGCGCGGCTCACCGGCAGCATTGTTGCGTGATCGCGGCATCGAGCAACCAGCGCCGGGGGCGGGCGGGTCGGGTGGAGGGCGTATATTTCAGAATTTTCTGAAAGCATTGGTGGCCCCGAACGCGGCCCAGGGTATCCTTGCGCCGGAGGCGCCCCTTGTCCGCTTCAATTCCTGCTCGTCGCCGTCCGGCCCGCACGCGAACTTCGCGCCTCACGCGCGTGCTTCGCGAGAGCCAGAACCGGTTCGTGAGCATCTGGGGCGAAATGGGAAGTTCGTGGGGCATCCCGCGCACCATGGCGGAGGTCCACGCGCTGCTCTACATCGTGCCCGAGCCGCTCAACACCGACCAGATCATGGAGCGCCTTTCGATCAGCCGCGGCAGCGCCAGCATGTCGCTCAAGTCCCTCCACGACTGGGGGCTCATCGTCCGGGCCCACAAGCGCGGCGACCGCAAGGAGTATTTCCGCGCCGAGCAGGATGTCTGGCACGTCTTTCGCATCATCACCCGCGAGCGCAAACGGCGGGAGATCGACCCGGTGCTCATGGCGCTGCACGAGTGCCGCGACATGACCGGCCCGCGCCGCGCCAGCCGGGGCGGCACCCAGTCTGAGATTGAGTCCCACAACGCCCGCCTCGATCAGATGATCCAGTTCATCGAGATGATCGACTCGCTGGCGGAGCAATTCGTCAGCCCCTCGGGCAAGGGCCTGCGCCAGGCGGTCGGGCTGCTGGGGAAGGGCGTCTGACATGTCGCACTCGCCCCCATTCATCGAATCGACCGCGGCGGCCCCCCGCCAGGCTGTGGAGGTCGAGCCGGAAGTGAGGCGGGAAGTCATCGTTACCGCTCGCTGGTCCATCCATGCCGGTGTCGATTTGCGGGAGACGATCGCCGCAACGACCGTCGCCGGCGCCACCATCGAACTCTGGTCCGACGCCGAGTCACCCGCGTCCAACGGTTCGCTCGCTCGTCCCGGTCTCGTACTCACGTTCTGGAGGCAGGATGATCCGGGCGACTCGCACAGTCGGACCATTCTCGCCGCGTTCGGGTCGGCGCCCGCTGTGGTCCCGGCGCTTCACGGCGATCCCGTGGCGCCAAGCGCCGACTTTCAACTGTCCATCCACCATTCGTTCATGAGCCTGGACGTCATTGCCGATCGACCGCTGCTTCGTCTGACGCACCGCGATCAGACGCCGGCGCGATTCGGCGCTTCGATCTTCTGCCGCAGCATCCTCCCGGAACTCCTCCGGTTGCGCGGCGGGCAGTATCGTCTCGATGAGGTGCGACTTGATCGGCCGAGGCTGACGCGCTGTGCCGTGTGGTTCGATCGGTGCCGCCACGCGGTCTGAACGTCCGCCCTTATCCACAAGTCGTTCGCATGGCGGCGCCGCACGGTGGAGGAAAAAAAAATGCGAAGCGTAAGCGCTTGCAGCCACGACATTCGCGCGCGTGTGGATGCAATTCCTGCCCACACGCCACTTGCGAAACACTTGCGAACACGGTATTCTGTGGCACGAACCAGGACGGTTCAGGGAGGACTCGGAAGTCGGATGGTCTTTTCATCTGCTTCATTCTGAGCGCTTGGCTCAGCGGCGCCCGGCCGATCGGGCGCCACGACCGGTGGCCGATTCCCTCCTTTCCTGTCGGTTTGCCCATTCGAGGTGCGAACGGACTCCGCCCCGCAGGCTTGGTTTCTGGCGTGCTTCATGGCCGCGCGAGCGCCGATGAAGGGTGGTTGTGGTTCGAATAGGGTATTCGTCGCATCGAGACTCCAAAACTCGAAGGAAGAGGGAACCGTGGCATCGAGCGCTGCCGCAACCGGTATGACTGCGCGCCTGTGCGAGGATCTCGCCGAACGTCTCGGCCCGACGCGCTTCGGACTCTGGTTCGAACGCACCGCCCAACTCGACTTGAAAGCCGACCGCCTGTGCATCACGGTTCCCACGCGATTCCACGCCGACTGGATCGATCGCCATTTCCGCGAAGACCTTCGCAGCGCCGCGGCCCGCACGTCGGGCTCGGACCTGTCGCTCGAATTGACGGTCGAGCCTGAAGCGTTTCCGGGTCTTGCCGTCGCCGCGCCCACCCCGGTGCCCCCCCACCGCCCCCGCAGGCGCCGCGGCTCATGGAGCACGACCCAGCACGATCAGCGCTTCGATCTCGATCGCTTCGTCGTCGGGGCGGGCAACGAGATGGCCTATCGCGCCGCCTGCGCCATGGCCGGGGGCAGCGCGCCTTACAATCCGCTCTTCATTCACGGCGGCTGCGGACTGGGAAAGACCCATCTCCTCCAGGGCATCTGCCGGCGCTTGCGAACCGCGTCGCCCGAGACGCGCCTCCGCTACGTCACCGGCGAGCAGTTCACCAACGAGTTCATCGCCGCCGTACGCTCCAACGACGTCGGTTCCTTCCGCCGTCCCTACCGCGAACTTGACTTGCTCGCCATCGACGACATTCACTTCCTCTCCAACAAGACCGCCACGCAGAATGAGTTTCTGGCGACCTTCGACGCGATCGGCCTCGTCGGCTCCCAGATCGTGCTGGCCAGCGACGAACACCCGCGACAGATCCGCCAGTTCCACCAGCGTCTCGTGAGCCGCCTGCTCTCGGGCATGGTCGTCGAAGTGCAGATGCCCGATGCAGCGACGCGGCTGGCCATCATCACCCGTTGGGCGCAGGAGAAGGGGCTGAATCTCCAGCCCGCCGCCGCCGGGGCGCTCGCCCAGCGCTGCATCGGATCCGTGCGGGAGATCGAAGGGGCCTTGACGCGGCTCGAAGCCCTCGCCATGCTCGGCGACGGCTCGGGGACCGCGACTCATCGACCCGCCGGCTCGCTGGAAATCGGAATGCTCCTCATCGCCAGGCTCTTCGGCGAGCAGACCCGCGATGTGTGCCCAAACGTCAGGATCGAATCCATCATGGCCGCCGTAGCCGAGCGTTTCGGCCTGGACGTCTCCCGTCTGACGGGCAGCAGCCGTCACCGCCACGTCGTGCTGGCGCGATCGATCGCGGCGTACCTGGCCCGCACACTGACGACGCGCAGTTTTCCCGAGATCGCCCGCGCCATGGGCCGCCCCAATCACAGCACGATCTTCACCGCCGTCCAGCGCATCCAACAGCAACTGGCCTCGAATCAGACCATCTCGATCCGCGAGACGTCCGCCCCGGTTTCACTCCAGTACCTGATCGACACCCTTCAAGCGTCCGTGACGAGAGGGAGGCCCACCGCCAGCGCCTGACGGATGGGAGCCGACCGCTCAATGAGCGGGTCGGGAGCCGTTTTGGCCGTGTCCTTCTCTCCGACCGCGGCGTCGGCCACCCCCTTCGGCCGGCGCCGCGCGTTTTTTTCCCCGCACGTTGCCCTTGGCCGCGCCGCTGATCGACACGCGCATCGAACCGTCCCGTTGAATAGACTCATCACGATGCACCGTTCATTTGCTCTCCGATTCGCGCTGGCGACTCTCGTACTGCTGGCCGGGCAGGGCCCGGCGGCGCTGGCGGACGACCGCTTCGACGAGGCCGTGCGCACCCTGCGCAAGGCGACGACGATCCGCGCCACCGGCGAGCACATCCTCCTTCTGAGCAGCCTGCGCCAGTTGCACGATCCGGACCTGGAGCCGCTCTTCAGTTCGCTCAGTCAGATCAAGAATCCGACGATCCAGATCAACGCGGTGCTCGGCCTGGCCGAACTCTCGCGCCACCGCCGCATCGACTCGTGGAAGCTGAGCCAGATCAAGGACACCCGCTTTCGCGCCCTGGCGATCATCCAGGCGCGCGATGATGAACTCATCAGCGCGACCGAACTTCGGGAAGTCCTCATCTGGCCCGACCTCACTGAAGACCTGCGCGTCTACGTGCTGCTCATGCTCGTGGGCATGGGAGAGAGCGTGGAGAGCGAGTCCCTCACGACGCTGATGACCAAGGGCGAACTGCCCGGCACGCGAGCGTATGCCGCGCTGGCGCTGTGCCACCTTGGGCAAAGTGAAGGGACGGAGGAGCCCCTCAAGGCCCTGGAGACGCTCCCTCCGCTGGTGCGCGACGGCGCCGTTCGAGAGATGCTCGGGACCGTGGCTTACATGAAACTGCGCGGCGCGGCGCCCTGGATCGAAAGCCTCCTCAAGGCCGGCGACCTCAGCCCGACCGCCGAGGGCATCGCTTTGCGCTCGCTGCTCGCCCTCGACAGCACCGCGGGCGCTGCGCTCTGGCGGGAGCAGTACCGCAACGCCGACAACGTCGGACACCAGGTCCGCCTCGCGCTCATGCTCCTGGAGCAGGCGTCGTCGGTCCCGCCTGAAATGTTTGACGTAATTACAAATGCGAACACGCCAGCGACCCCTGAGGATGGTGGTGATCCGCTTGCATCTTCTCTTCAACCTCAAACGAATGAACTGCTCAGCCGCATCGCGGCCGTCGGCCGGATCGTCGCTTCGGGGCAGGATGCGGTCAGCGCCTGCGTCGAGTTGATCGACCGGCGCTTTCCCCCACTCTCAGCCTGGGTGCTCGAGTATGCGGCAACGCTGGAGTCGGGTCCGGCGTCGACGCTCTATTCCGCGCTGATCGCCGACACGCTCGAAGAAGGGACTTCGCTCAACGACCGTCTCGAACTCGCCCGCCTCGCCAGTGCGGAACTGCTCGAACTCGACGTGGCGCAATTGCGCAGCGCACTCGACATGGCGCGATCCCGGCAGCGTCGGCTCGCCGTCGAGGCCATTCTCTCGGGCGCGCTGACCGCGGCCAACCCCCAGGCGCTCAAACTCATCGAAGGGATGAACGATTGGGTTTCCACGCGGGCCCAGTCGCTGGCGCTCCTCATCCGGGCGCGATATGCCGAGTCCATCACCGATGAGGATCTCAACCGTCTCAGCCTGGTGTCTCGTGGGGGCGGATCCGTGACTCCCGCCGGCGAAATCCAGGCCGCCTGGCTCTACCTCCGAAGAACCGGACAGCAAGGGCAGGCCCTCGCGGCCATCCTCAGCGACCTCTCACTGGGCAACGGTGATCGGTGACGCCTGATTGAAGCGACAACGCAAGCGGATGGCGCTCACTCCCGGACGCCGCTTGCGTCTTCGCCTCACGCGGCTAAAGTGTTGAAACAAGCGGATCGCTTCTTCTCCCGGGACACCGCTTGCGCCTTCACCTCTTCCTCTGGAACCGCATGAGCAACGGTCAGGACATCCCCCTCAGCCGACCCGACATCACCTCCCTCGAGATCGACCACGTGGTGCAGACGCTGCGCTCGGGCCGGTTGAGCATGGGTCCGATGCAGGAGCAGTTCGAGAACCTCGTCGCCGCCCGCGCCGGCGCCGAGTACGCCGTCGCCGTCTCGAACGGGACGTGCGGCCTGCACCTGGCCCTGCTCGCGCTGGGCATCGGACCCGGCGATGAAGTCATCACCACCCCCTTCTCCTTCATCGCCTCCGCCAACGTCATTCTCTACGTCGGCGCCTCGCCCGTCTTCGTGGACATCAACCCGCGCACGCTCAACCTCGATCCCGGGCAGGTCGAGTTGGCGATCACGCCGCGGACCCGCGCCATCATCGGCGTCGAAGCCTTCGGCAACCCGGCACACATGCCCGAACTGGCGGCGCTGTGCAACCGGTACGAGATCCCCCTCATCGAAGATGCCTGCGAGGGCTTCGGCGGGTCGCATCGCGGACGGCCGATCGGGAGTTTTGGCCGCATCGCCGTCTTCGCCTTTTACCCCAACAAGCAGATCACGACCGGCGAAGGCGGCATGATCGTCACCGACGATGAACGCCTCGCCGATCTCTGCCGCTCCATGCGTAACCAGGGCCGGCCCGTCGATCCCATCGAGCCGGCCTGGCAATCGCCCGGCTCCTGGCTCATGCACGAGCGTCTCGGCTTCAACTACCGCCTGAGCGAGATTCACGCGGCGCTGGGCGTGGCGCAGGTCAAGCGCCTCAACGAGATTCTCGAGAACCGCAACATCGTCGCCTCGAAGTACATCTCGCGCCTCATGGGCATGCCCGACATCATCCTCCCCACCGTCGATGCCGACACCACCATGTCCTGGTTCGTCTTCGTCATCCGTCTCAGCAGCGAGTTCCACGCGGAGAATCGCGACCGCATTCTCTCAGGCCTGCGGCGGCACGAAGTCGGCGCCAGCAACTACTTCCCGCCCATTCACCTCCAACCCTTCTACCGCTCCAGGTTCGGCTTCAACGACGGCGACTTCCCCATCACCGAGTCCGTGGCGCAGCGCACCCTCGCGCTCCCCTTCCACACGCGCCTCTCCGACCGCGAGATCGACCTCGTCTGCCAGACGCTTGAAGTCATGGTCCAGCGCGAGAAGTTCACGATCGATCGGGGATGAACGCGCTCCCCTGCGCAAAGCCTTCGGGTCGTGGCTGAACAAAGACGATGGCTGACCGACGCTTGTCAATTGCTCTTGTCTGCTTCGACCTCGGCGGGGTGCTGGTGCGCATCTGCCGGTCGTGGGAGGAAGCCTGCGCGCGAGCCGGGATCGACGTGCGCCGGGACGATGCGTGGGAGCGACTTCGACCCGCCCGCCGGGAGACTTCGCGCCTCTACGGGATCGGCGGCATCGATTGCGATGCGTACTTTCGCGGCATCTCGCAGGCGATGAACGGCCTGTACCGCCCCGAAGAGGTCCGCCGCATCCACGGCGCCTGGACCATCGAGGACTATCCCGCCGTGAGCGAGGTGCTCACGCGCCTCAACGAGGCCGGCGTGCGCACCGCGTGTCTCTCGAACACCAATCACAGCCACTGGGCGCGGCTCATCCACCACGACGGCCGGCGCGACCTGCCCGGCACGCCCGAGTTTCCCGTGGTGCGGCTCATCCGCGAGCGCTTCGCGTCCCACCTCATGGGTGTCGCCAAGCCCGATCCGCAGATCTACCGGGCCTTCCAAAGCGCGGTAAACGTCGCGCCCGAACAGATTCTCTTTTTCGACGATCTCGAAGAGAACATCGCCGCCGCGCAGCAAGCCGGCTGGACCGCCCGGCCAATCGATCACCGTAGCGACACGGCGCCGCAGATCGAGTCGCACCTCAACGAGTTCGGGCGGCTGTAGTGCTCCGTCGGGTCGAGCAATGCCTTGCCCCGACCACGCACCTCGCCACCGACTCCACAACCTCGCGGCGCACGATCTCCGAGGTGTTCCGGAGTTCGCCGGCCTGCACATCGACCTCGCCGAGCGGAGAGTCGGCGGGCGCGGTGAAGTTCTGATCGGCGTAGAGCGTTCCCACCTCATGTGTAGCGGGTGCCGTGCTCTAAGCGAGGCTCTACGAGCGCAGGCCACGCGACCGTGCGACGGACGACCGAATCAGGTTGGACGCCGGCCGCGCGATCGCCTTCCTACACTCCGCCCCATGAGTGGTGCTGCTTCTGGTTCATCCGATCTGCCGTGCGTCGAACTCTTCACCGACGGCGCCTGCTCGGGCAATCCCGGGCCCGGCGGATGGGCCTACATCCTGCGCCATCCCGCCAGCGGGGCCGAGCGCGAGGGCAGCGGCGGCGAGCGATCGACCACCAACAACCGCATGGAACTCATGGCGGCCATCGAAGGTCTCGGCGCCATCAGGAAGCCCAGCGTCGTCGATCTCTACTCCGACAGCCAGTACGTCGTGAAGGGGCTGAGCGAGTGGATCGCGCAGTGGAAGAAGCAGGGCTGGACGCGCGGCAGGAGGCGCGAGCCGGTGCAGAACGTCGATCTCTGGCAGACCCTCGACGACCTGCGGCAGAGACACACGGTGCGGCTGCACTGGGTGCGCGGCCACAGCGACCATCCCGAGAACGATCGCTGCGACCGACTCGCCGTGGAGGCGCTTAAGCAGTTCAAGTGAATGATCGCTGCAAAGTCCGCCGCAGGTGCGGAGTCATGCGCGATGGCCTCAAAGAGGCACAAAAGGCTCAAAAGAGGGAGACCCAACGACCGGCGCACCCGGCGCGATCTTCATGATTCCGTTTTTGAGTCTTCTGTGCTTTTTCGCGGCAATTCCCCTCTGAGCAAGCCGGGCGGCAGGTGTGAACGGATGAGTTCGAGCGTGCGCTTACGGTCTGCTCCGAGTGGCAGGCGCAATTCGCGTCGTGCGTTAAGCCAGGTGCGGCGGAGGTTCATGGAGAGGACCACGCTGTGCGCGCCCGTCTCCACGCGGCGGATGTGTTTCCATTCCATGCGCCGTGCGGCAAGGGGAAAACGCGCAGAGACACCCGACTCGTCGATCGCGAAGGTGCTGGGAAAGAAGAACTGATTGAGCGAGAGCAGGAGCACCGCCGCGCTGAGCAGCCCCCAGCCGAAGTGGTCGAAAGCCCACGCGGCCGCCAGCGCGAAGAGGACAATCACAACGCCGGCCGACAGCGCTGCCCGCGGCCGGCTCGCAGCGGGATGCACGCGCCAGGTCAACGGCGGCGGCGTGGGTTCAGATTGGTCCTTCATGGAGACGGCTTCGGCGCGACCTTGAGATGCTCATCGAAGAAGCCAACGGCCCCTTCGAGTGTGCGAATCAGTTCCGGCCCCATCCACCCGTGGCCCTTGCCGATGAGCAGTTCGACGCGGCCCGACACTCCGGCCTGCGTGAGCGCCTCAGCCATGCGCGTCGCCTGCGTCCAGCGGACCAGGTTGTCCAGCGTGCCCTGGAAGAGCATCATGGGCGCATCGCCGCGGTTGACGTGCGAGATCGGCGAGGCGAGTTGATAGGCCGCGGGCTGCTCCTGCTGCGTGCCGCCGAGGAAGTCGGAGACGAGTCTGGAACTCTCTTCGGGAAAGGCGCTGACGAAGTCGGTCGGGCCGAAGAAGGAAACGACGGCCTGCACCTTGCTGGATTGATCCGCCCAGCCGCCCTCGCCCTCCAGGCCCGCATCCGCATCAAGCGTGCCGAGCATCATCGAGAGGTGCGCGCCGGCGGAGAAGCCGATCGCCCCGATGCGCTGCGGATCGAGGTGGTACTCGTCGGCGTGAGCGCGGAGAAAGCGCACGGCACACTTTACATCTTCCACCTGCGCGGGAAAGGTGTACTGCGGGCAGAAGCGGTAACTGACGGTGGCGGCGACGTAGCCGCGCTTGGCGAGTTCGCGCGCCAGTTCATCATGCATGCGCCGGTTTCCGGCCCGCCAGGCGCCGCCGTGGATGATGACGATGCCGGGATGCACCGCTCCGTCCGCTTCGGGTTGCGCAAGATTGAGGAGGAGATCCGCGTCGCCGCCCTTGCCGTAGACGAGGTCGGGCAACCACGCGACACCGTCGGAGGCGGCACTTGCGTCGGGCGCGGCGCCCGGCGCTCCGGCATCCGTCTGAGCGGCGACCGGCTGGACCAGGCATGCCGTGGCAAAGAGGGCAAAGATCAGTGTGAGCAACTTCATTCGTGGCGGCATGGCAATCTCCTCGAGGCGTCAGCGAGTCGGTCCGGGATGATATCAGGCGGCGCTGGCGTCGCGAAGTTCTCGGAACCTGCGGGGGTCGATGTTCGTATTGATGATGGCCGAACACTATGCCGCGGCGCCGCAGCGCAACGCCGAAGAACCCGCGCGGGAACCGCAGAATCGCTTTCTCTCCTTCCGACGTCGATCGTGCCGTCTCGGCGCGGTCGATGTCGTTTTTCTGCCTCTGGCGCCAGTCAGAGGTCGCGCTTGGCTCGCCTCGGGCCTTTGTGGCCGGCCTTGCCCCGGGCGGGTCGGCGCGGCTTGGGCTTTGACGCGGCGGCGGCGGCGGGACGAGGACTCGCCGCGAGGTGTGCGGCCTCGTGCGCCACCTCCGCCAGTTTCTGGTGGAGCAATTCACTTTCGGGGAGCGTCAGAACCTTCTCGACAAGATCTTCAACCTGACGGTGCGCTGCGCGGCCGGGGTCGAAGGTCTGCAACGCGGATTCCGTCAGCGCTTCGATCGCTTCGAGACACCACTTGCCGGTGAAGGTGCGCGGCGGCTTCATCTTGGCGCGAATCGTCGTCGCCCCGACGATGGCAATCGGCAGCAGCCCCGCCTGGGTGCGCGGTTCAGTCGCCAGCGCGATGACGGGCACGCGCTGCTCGAGCGCGGCTTCGCTGATTCGGCGGGCATCGGCCGCGACGAGCGGCGCCCGCACGACGTAACAGCCTGCCTTCAACTTCGACTCCCCGGTCGGCGGGTCTTTCTCGAAGACGAGCACACGGTCGGCGTCGATCGCCATGAGGCGCCGCTGCCGCCTCGCCTCCTGCAATGGCAAGGCAATGCGCGCCACGAGATCGAACTCGCCGCGCACAAAGGCGGACTGCAAGGCCTTGATCGAAAGGCGCTCCGCCTCAAAATAGTCGCCTTGCGCCAGCGCGGCGGAGGCCTCCTCCATCGTCGCCTCGATGTTCCGCGTCGCCGGCCTGGTTCCTGCGCTCATCATCCCGCGCCTCCCTCACCATGCAACGACTCAACGCGCTCGGTCAGGAGGCGGACAAACGCCTGCCAGTCATCCACGACCGGCTGCATCTCGTAGCCCAGCGTGTCGGCGAGGCTCGACCAGTCCTGTTTCGAGATCGCCCGTCGAATCTCCTCGAGGCCCGACGCGAGCGAAGTCAGCGCCTGATTGACGGCGGTCTCCTCGGTTCGCCACTGCTCGATGTCGAGCCCGATGAGCAGGCAGCCCTGCTCCACGCCCTGTCGCACACTGTTCCACAAGGTGAGCGCCTCCTTCAGTTCGGAAAGCCCCTCGGCCATCCGACCCGCCTGGAAATGCTCGGCAATGGCTTCGTGCGAAGTGCTCACCTGATCGAGCGCCTCGGAGACGTACTCAAACGTCTCCGCGACGAGGTTGAGGGGGTCGGTGCTGTTGCAGCGGAGCACCTGTCCCGCCGGGTTGTCGGCGGTGAGAGCGTCGAGGTCCGGGCCGTCGAGGCGCCGATCGTCAAGAAAAACATCGGTGATGATGCGGCCTTGGGATTCACAGGCCTGCCGCGCCGATTCCAGTGCTTCGCCCGCGCCGCCGCTGATCGAGTCGAGTTCGTGGTCGTCGAGGATAATGCGCATGACATCATCATCGGCACGCCGCCGACGTTTCGCAAGTGGGAACGTCCGCAAAAGCACCAGGTCTTGCACCCTCCGGGGCGTCACCGCTCGGGAAGCGTCTCCAGCGTGAGCACGATTCGAGTGTCCTGAAAGGTCAGTTCCCGCAGGGCGACCCGCCGTCCGTCGCTCAGGCGGAAGATCGCTTCGAGGGATTCGCCGGCGATGACGGCCTGAACCTCGGGGATCGAACGGGTGATCGCTCCAAGCGAATTCGCGGCGAGGCCGAGGGGCAGACGCAACCGGCCGGCGTAGAGGCGAAGGTCCGCCAGTCGCAGGCGGCCCTGCTCGTCGAGCAGCGGGCGAAACCCGATGCTGTAGACCTGTCCGCCCTCCCCGGAGCCGTATCGCAGTCCGATGCGAATCCAGTCGTTCCCGATGCTCGCGTTGGCTTGCCGCACGGTCGAGGACCAGGAGAGATTGCGATTGGCCGCCCAGAGCGGCAGGCGGGTGGCCAGCCAGGCGTTGATCCATTGGGCGTCGAGTTCGAGGGTCCAGCGGCGGGAGTCGGCGGGGCGGACCTTGTGAAACGCCGTCACGATCTGATTCTCGAAGTACTCGCCGCGGCTGAGAGTCTCGGGCGACTGCGGCTCGGCGGGATTCCACCACGTCGGCTGCAAGGCAATCAGGCGCCATGTGAAGCCGGTGATGAGCAGCAGGATCGCCGCCGCGACGGCCACGGACCACCACAGCGCGCGGCGGGTGCGGGTTCGCGGGCGCTTCATGCGCCTTCATACCGCTTGATGGCCAGAGTGTCGTTCTGCCCGCCGAAGCCGAAACTGTTGGAGAGCGCGACATCCACCTGCGCCTGACGCGACCGGTTGGCCACGTAGTCGAGATCGCACGCGGGATCGGGGGTGCGGAGGTTCATCGTCGGCGGGAGCCAGCCGGTGTGGATCGCCTGCACGCAGGTGATGAGTTCGACGGCGCCGGCGGCGGCGATGAGGTGCCCCATCATCGATTTGATCGAACTGACGGGAATCTCGGCAGCGAGTTTGCCGAAGACCCCTTTGACCGCCCGCGTCTCGATCGAGTCGTTCTCCTGCGTGCCCGTGCCGTGCGCGGAGATGTAGTGGATGGGGGGCCGGCCGTCGGGCAGTCGGCGCGTCGGGTCGATGCCGGCGTCATTGAGGGCTTCGAGCATCGCCGCCTGGGCGCCCTGCCCCTCGGGCTGAATGTCGGTGATGCGGAAGGCGTCGGCGGACGAGCCGAAGCCGATGAGTTCAGCGAGGATCGCCGCGCCGCGGCCCAGCGCATGTTCGAGCGTTTCGATGATGATCATCCCCGAGCCTTCGCCCATGACGAACCCATCGCGCGAAAGGTCGAAGGGGCGCGAGGCGGTCTGCGGCGAATCCCGGCGGGTGCTCAGCGCCGTCAGCCGGTTGAACCCCGTCACGCCGAGGGGATGCAGCATCGTGTGCGTGCCGCCGGCGACCATCACGTCCGCATCGCCGCGGCGGATGATCTCCATGCCCTCGCCGACGGCCTGCGTGGACGCGGCGCAGGCGGTGAGGCAGTTGTACGCCGGGCCGCGCACGCCCAGTTCCTGCGAGATGTGCAGCAGGGGCATGTTCGCTTCCTGCTCAACCTCATCCTCCATGACGATGTGCTCGCGCGCCGCGGCGATCCAGGCCCTGGCATCGACCGCCTGGCCGCCGCCCGCATCCCAGCCCGCGAGATTGGACCTGACGGAACTCTCGAACGCCGGCGGCCCCTCGCCGGCGCCGAGGTAGATGCCCACTCGACGGCGATCGAGACCGGTGTGCCGATCGAGGCCTGATTGCCTCCACGCCTGCACCGCAGCGCCCAGCGCATACTGCGTGTTGAGCCGCGCGTGTTCGTGCAACTTTGCATCGCGCAGAAACTGTCGATAGTCGTAGTCGCGCACCTCGGCGGCAAAGGTCGTCGGAAAGGTCTCGGCGTCAAAGCGCGTAATGCGATCGACGCCCGACTCGCCCTTGACCAGGCGCGACCACACCGCGTCAATGGAATGCCCCAGCGGCGTGACCCAGCCCATTCCCGTGATGACGACTCGTCCTTTGCTCATCTCAGCGCTTGTGCCTCTTGAGGATGATGGCGGTGTTTTGCCCGCCAAAGCCGCTGCCGCACACCAGAACGTATTCAAGCCGCGCATCGCGCTGGGCCACGGGCCGGGCGTCAAGACCGTCCAGGACGTGGTGCGACCCGAGCCGCGCGGGAAGAGACTGGTTGAAGACGCACAGCGAGCCTACGGCCACGTCGATCGCCGAGGTCGCCGCGGCGCAAAGGCCGATGTTCGGCTTGGTCGTCACGAGGGGAATCTCGCCCAATCGGGCGCCGAAGGTGCGCCGCAGCGCCGCCGCCTCAGCCGCGTCATAGACCGCAGCGCCGCAGCCCAGCGGCACGACGGAGTTGATTGCGTCCACCCTGATCGACGCATCATGAAGCGCTTGTGCAATGGCGTCGGCGAGACCTTCCCCGCTCGAATCCGGTTTCGGCGGGCAGGTGCTCAGTTCGGCGGACTGCGTGGCGCCAAAGCCGGCAATCGTCGCGTAGATCCTCGCCCCGCGCTGCAAGGCCGTGTCGAGCGACTCGACCATCAGGATCGCCGCCCCCTCGCCGGGCAGCGAACCGATCGCATCAGTTCCAAAGGGTCTGACGACGGCGTGCGGATCCATGTCGGGCGTGGTGGTGGCCATCATTTCCGTGTAGAACTGGCGCAGCATTCCGACCATGTTGATCTTCGACTCGGCTCCGCCCGAGAAGCAGACATCCGCATCGCCGCGCTCGATGACGCGGCGCGACTCGCCGATGGAGAGCGCCCCCGACGCCTCGCCGCAGGTGATCGTGTTGCTCGGCCCCTGGCAGTCGTGGATGATCGTGACGTGGCAGGCGAGCATGTTGGGGAGGTACTTGAGCAGCCACAGGGGAGTCAGTTCGTTCATCCCCTCCTTGCCCCAGCGCTTCATGCTGAATGAGCCGTCCTCATCGCGCGCCTTGGCGAAGGCCGTGGTGAGTTCGTTGATCTCGGCGACGATCAAGCCCGCCCCGATCTGGCAGCCGACGCGGTTGGGGGCGAAGGTGGGTGCGGCGCCGTCGGCGAGGCCCTTGGTGACCATGCGGGCGTCCTCGACGGCCCGCGCCGCGCCGATCACCGCCAGTTCGACATCCCGGCACATGACCTTGATCGCCTTGCGATAGGTCTTGGGCACGTAGTCGCGCACGGAGACAGCCGGATCGACCTCGGAGGCGAAGTTGACGGGAAAAGCCGAAGCGTCAAACTGCCGCACCGGCCCGATCGCCGACCGTCCGGCGAGCAGCCCCTCCCAGAGCGCCTCACAGCCGATTCCAAGGCCCGTGGCGACACCAAGACCCGTAATGGCCACAGCGCGTGACATGGATCAAGTCTAGCGCGGGTCCGGCAAAGGCAGCGCGCGATATCATCGGGTGATGTACTGCAAGGGCTGCCGTTACGATCTGCGAGGTCTCGAGGCCGACCGGTGTCCGGAGTGCGGCCGTGAGTTCGACCCTGCTGACGCTCGGACCTATGACCGCTTCAGCAGTCGCCTTCGCGGACTCGCGGCGCCTGGCATTGTCGCACGGGCCACGATCGCGTTTCTGGTGCTGCTCATCTGGAGCATGACGGTGATCATTCCCGGTTTCATCACCGGGATGCTGAGCGGGCCCTTTGTACTGGTCCACGTGTGGGATTGGTGGCCTTGGAATGCCGTCACCGTGGGCGTCGGCATTTGCGTGCTGGTTCCTGTGGTCCTTTGGGTGGTCACCGAGCGAACCGCCATTTTCCGCATAGCGATAGTGACCGCAGTGCTTTCAATCGCCTTCTCGTTCCTCGCTGTGCTTCAATTGTTTCTCAGTTTGGCGCTGCAGACGTAGCGGAACTCTTGCTGGACTCAGGATCATCGCGAGAGGCGCAAGCGCGTTGAATGGCTCGATGCGGGCCGTGCCGTACAATCCCCGCATGACTGTCAAAGAAGTCCTCGCACAACTCGAGTCCCTCGGCGACGAGGCCCGCCGCAAGTACAACACCAGGACCGGACCCGACGGCACGCCCGGCGCCGGCGACAACCAGTTCGGCGTCAAGACCGGCGACATCCGCGCGCTGGCCAAAAAGATCAAGACCAATCACGAACTCGCGCTGCAGTTGTGGAAGACCGGCAACCTCGACGCCCAACTGCTGGCCATTCTGCTGATGAAGGCGAAGCAACTCTCGGCGAAGGAACTGGACAAAATGGTCCGCGAGGCCCGCTTCGGCTGGGTCGCGGACTGGCTGCAATCGCACATCATCAAGGAGCAGCCGCCCGAGGTGAAGGACTCACTGCGCGAGAAGTGGATGAAGGACAAGGACGGCTGGGCCGCGCGCGCCGGCTGGCACCTCACCGCATCGAGAATCAATCAGGGCGACGACGGGTTCGACGCGACGGCCCTGCTCGACCGCATCGAGAAGGAGATGCCCAAGGCGAAGCCGGAAACGAAGTGGACGATGAACAACACACTCGCCGCCATCGGCATCAAACACGCCGCGTACCGCAAACGCGCCATCGCCATCGGCGAGAAGATCGGCCTCTGCAAGAACTGGCCGATGTCAAAGGGCTGCACGATTCCCTACGCGCCGATCTGGATCAACGAAATGGTGAAGCGGCAGGGGTGAGGGAAGTGGCTACGCGCTGAGTGCGGCTGCGGCCTGTGCAGCAACGTGAGCGGGGTGTGGCGCCATCCATTGCCTCCATCCTCTGCGATTTCTGCGCCTTTGCGTGAGATTCACCCACACCCCTCGCCGCGCTCCCCTGGGCAGAGCCTCCGGGTCGCGGCTAAACGACCCCTCGATCCCTCGATGCCTCCATCCCTTCCCCTCTACCATCCCACATGGACCCGGATGAAGATGTCTGCCTCTGCTATCACGTCACCCAGCGCAAGATCGTCGCGTACCTCAAGCGCGAGGATCCGCCGGTGGCGTCGCTCATCAGCGAGTGCCTTGACGCGGGGACGGGGTGCGGCTGGTGCATTCCCTATCTCAAGCGCCTGCACGAAATGCATCAGGCCGGCCGTGAACCAGACCTGCCGATCTCCCCCGAGCAGTACGCGAAGCAGCGGCTCGACTATCACAAGACCGGCGAGCGTCCTGCCGACGATGCGCAGGGCGATGGAGGTGCTGATTGATTGAACGAGGTGCCGTGATCGAGCCACGCTCTGGGAGTGCGGGCCACGCGGGCGCGCACGTCATCCCCGCGCAGGCGGGGAACCAGTCGTGCGTGCAACGGCGCATGCGGCGCAAATCCAGTTCGTATGGTCCTTCCGCGCTCGATGGATTCCCGCCTTCGCGGGAATGACCAGCCGAGCTCGCGCCGGGTGCCGTGGTCAAGCGACGCTTTGGGAGCGCGGGCCACGCGAGCGCGCGAATGATGATCGAAACAGGCCGACCGACGAGCGGCACAACGGCGTGGCCCTCCGGTCGCAATGCCTCCCTCCGGACCACGGCACCCGCCTGTTCATACGTCCTCTTATCGCTCCAGCGCTGGCGCCACGCGCTGCGACCACACGATGCGCGAGACGACCTCGACCGCCTCGCGCCGGTGGGTGATCATGATGGCGGCGAAGGCCGTCCAGATGATGAGCAGGCTGAGGCGCGCCCGCCGCGAAGTGATCCACGCCGCGAGGCTCAGCGGCACGGCGACAACCACCGTCGCCCCGAGCGCCACGCCGAGCACCTGCCGATCGTAGACCCACAGCAATTCAAGCAAACCGCCGCGCCAAGGCGTCGAGTCCGCCAGCGTGAGAAAGAGTGTGAGGGTGATGGTGTGCAAGACAAGGACGATGGTGGTGAGCAGGCCGGCGAAGCGGTGCAGGCCGGCGGCGATAAACGCGAGATCTCGCCGCCGCGCGCCCCGCCGTCGAATTCGTCGGCAAACGGCCATGGGGGCAGACATCGGCCCCGATCCCGGCCAAGCGTGA
>Ga0326597_10005592_pt1 | contig 17405 bp, 9 predicted proteins | sample RVTome_12_FD_203789 | JGI IMG/M metagenome (GOLD analysis project Ga0326597, IMG submission 203789) | Soil microbial communities from uranium-contaminated site in the Upper Colorado River Basin, Wyoming, United States - RVT100D185 | ecosystem: Environmental > Terrestrial > Soil > Contaminated >... | reverse complement strand
GCGTCATACGTCTGCGGTGCAAAATCGGTTCCCAGCACGAACGGCAGGGTGATCCTCCAGGTGACCGACTTCTTGTTGGAGGTGAGGATCGTCGGCCCCTCGAACGAGGAGGTCACGTCGACCCGCTTCTTGCGGAAGTTCTTGATGTCGTTCGATGTGACCTTCAGCTGCTCCTTCTTCAGGGACTTGGAGGATCCGACCACATGGATGCCGGTGGACGACGCGACGGTGGCGACCTTGTTCTTGAACTCGACGGCCCAGAAGCCGTTGGGGAGCTTCTTCGGGACTCTGAAGATCACGGTCGAGGTCGGGGGAGAGCCCGTGGGGGTCGACACAGAGACCAACTCGGCCTTCAAGCCGCCCATCGAAACCTCGGGCGTGTCGGTCGAGGGCCACTCCACGGTCGCGGTCGCCTGCTGCTCGGGTTGAAGTACGCTGGTCGTGACCGCGGTGACCTCGGGAGGGACGACATCGAGCGTGTCGGTCGATTCGGCCGTGTTCCCGTTTTCGATTTTCACCAGGATCGTGTACGTCCCCCGGACGGCCTTCTTGACCCGGACGATCAATGAGGAATCCGAGAAGGACGTGACCTTGATCTTGGTCTTGTCGACCTTGACACCCGACTCCGCGAAGAAGACCTTGGGCTTCTCCGTGCCGAAGCCCGAGCCGGTCACCTGGAACACCGATCCCACCGTGACTTCGGACGCGGACAGCCCGGAGATGGTCTGGGCTTCGGCCGTACGGGCCAGGGCCGACACGAGGAAGGTCGCGGCGGCCAGACCGAATGCGAGTGTTTGCCCAATCATTTGCGTCCTCTTGGCAATGTTCGAGACCGGCTGGAACGAGTGGTCCGGATCCGATGCCTGAGTAGCCCGCATTTCAAGGCCGGCAAGGCGGTCGCTCTGGACGGGAGGATCCAATCATGACCGAAATCCGGAGCGCCAAAAAAAGACCGGGCGCCCCGCGCATTGCGCGGAGCGCCCGGTCCAGCGTCTCGGCTCTGGCCGATCGGGATCAGCGAACCTTGTGCATGATCTCCGCCGTCCAGGGCTGGCCTTCACCGTGGCAGATCGAGCAGGTCTCGGTGCCGGATCCGGCCGTCATGACCTCGATGTGCGCCTGCGCGCTGTCATCATCGTGGCACGAGCCGCAGGCGATGGTCCACTCCGTGACCGTCAGGATCTGCTCCGTCGAGTGCTCCCTGGAGGCCGGCGCGAACCAGGCGTCGTTGCCCTCTCCGTGGCAGGTGGTGCAGTTCTGGACGCCCGCCGGCATGGACGGGAAGTGAACTTCCTCGTAGGTGTGGACCGAGAAGTTGTTCGGGTAGCCACCTCCGTAGCCGATCACCTCGTACTCATCCGCGTTCGCCAGATCCGCGCCGCGGTGGATCTTGTGCAGCATCTCGCGGAAATTGATGGTCACACCGTCCGTGGCCGGAGCGTTCGGGGCCACGTACTGCGGGCGATCCGCGGACCCTGCCGTGCCGTGGCACATGATGCAGGCGTCGAAGCCGCGGCGATTGCTGCCATGGAACTGGATGTCCACGTGGCAGGCGTAGCAGTTGGCCGGATCGGAGATGTTGTCCCATGGATCCAGCGTCGAGGCCGAGCCCACCAGGAACTCGAGCCGCTGGCCCGGCGAGCCGTCGTTGTAGTTCTGGCTCTCGCCGAACAGCGGCAGAGGCCGCGAGATGTGGCCCCACATGCCGAGCGAATAGGTGCCGGACTCCAGGCTCTTGCCGGCCCAGGTGCCGCTCTGCTCGTCCAGGTCGGGCCCACCGTTCAGCGCGATTCCGTAGGTGGCCGGCATGACGAAGTCGGAGGTGTAGTCGGCGATGATGGGATGGCCGTCGCCCCAGGCGCCAGACAGCTCGGTGACCGTGCCCGTGGCGGCGTTCAGCGAATAGTCGGTGCCGGACACCAGCTCGACCAGATCGACCTCGAGCACCGGGGCGCCCGCGCTGTAGTCGATGCGCGGACCTACCGGATAACTCGTGGTATAGGGCGAGGAGAACCAGATGCGGTTGCCCTCGACGGTCTGGATTTTCAGGTATTCCGGGATGCCGCCGGCCAAAATCGAGATGTAGTCATCGCGATCGAAGTTGGAGGCATCGACCACGTCGATGTAGTTGACCGGAACCACGACATTCTGGGCCAACGTGCTGCTGCCTCCGCCCACGGTAAGGCCCGTGACCTCGTAGACCGTGGTCATCGCTCCGCTCACGTTCCAGTGCGGAGCGAAGTCCGACGTGAATTCGTCCGCGCCTGAGGTGGCCGTTCCGATCTCCTCCAGGTAGCAATGCATGGGCACGTTCACCGTGTACGGCTGGGCGCCCGTGAGCATATCGGACGGGATGGACATCTCGGGCGTGATCACGTTCAGGTTCTCTGACGGCCCGGAGATCATCACGCTGTGCCGGCTGAGGTCAGCCGGAAGGATATCCGCTCCCAGGGAATCCTGGACCGTGAAGGTGACCGTGATCTTCTCGCCGGGGTCGATCGTCCCGTCCATGTCCGCCGCGCCGTCCTCGTTCACGCTGAGCAGGTCGAAGATCACGCCCGTGGCGAAGGTGGGATCGAGCAGCGGATGCGTGTGCGCGTCCTGGACCGCCAGCGAGTTTCCGGCCGTGGCGTGGCAGAACGTGCAGTTGGCGTCGCTCGTCTGGGGCCCCATGCTCTGGCTGTTCGCGGTGTAGGTCTCGGTGAAGATCCAGTCATCGTGGCAGGAACCGCAGGCGTTGCGGCTCGGATTCGTGTAGGCCAGGTCGCCCTGCGCCGGCGCGGTCAGCGGTCCCGTGCCGTCCGGGTCTCCATGGCACGTGAAGCAGTCCGTCACGCCTCCGCGAATCGTGTTCTCGGTGGCCTGGTCGTCGCTGCTGAGCGAAGAGTAACCCTGGTCGCGGGGCATCGGCGAAGCCAGGTTCGGCCAGGCCGGGAACATGACCTCCGAATAGTCATGGACGCTGTTGCCATAGCCGACGAGCTCGTAGGGCTCGGGCGTCGCCGTGTAGTCCCGAACACCGCCCGGACCGACCGTGACCCCCAGCACCGACGGCAGATGCGCGCCGTTGTGGATCTTGTGGATCATGATCTTCCAGGCGATGCTCGCACCCGGTGTGGCGCCGTTCGTGTTGCGATCCTCGGAGCCCGCGGTGTGGCACAGCACGCAGAGATCGGCCGTGCGGCGATGGCCTCCGTGGGCCCGGATACTCGTATGGCACTGGTTGCAGTTGTCGGTCTTGACGACCTCGCGAGGGGTTTCGACCTGCGGCGAGGAGCCGATCAGGAAGTTCATGATCCGAGTGCCGTTCTCCTCGTGGGACGCCCCATTGACCGTGTACGCCCACTCGAAGTACATGGCCATGGTGTAGGTTCCATCCAGCAGCGACTGGCCCGTCAGCTCGCCGTCGTCCTCATCGAACGAGGTCGTGTCGTTGTACGGCGCCAGATAGGTCGAGGGCAGCGGGGGGAAGGCATAGGTGTAACTGCCGTCCCCGTTGTCCACCGACACGGAGTCGACGTTCGACTGCTCGGTGATGACCCGCTGGTAGTTGGAGGTCGGTCCGGAGATGAGCGCCCGGGCCCGGCCCATCTCGGCCAGCTTCCAGAGGGTGCCGTCGCCCTTGGCGAGTCGGTACGTCACCGTCACATTGTCGCCGGCCTTGAACGCGCCGGTCGGACCGGTGGCGCCCTCCACCGAGAGGAACTGCACATTGATCGGAGGCGCATCCTCCGCCGGGTCGAGCACCGTGTCGGTGAAGCCGGGCGTGTTGTCGATTCCGTAGGTGGCGTCGTAGACGAACGTCCCGCTCACGAGGCGGTCCTCAGCTCCTTCCGTGACCGAATGGAGGACGCCGCTGAACGAGCCCGCGACGAGCGGATCGCTCTGGGCGCTGATCACCACCGTCAACTCGTCGTCCGACTCGAACTCCTCGCCTGTCTTCGAATCCAGGAAATGCACGCTGGCCTGCGAGGCGTCATACGTCTCAGGCGCATAATCGGTTCCCAGCACGAACGGCAAAGTGATCGTCCAGGTGACCGACTTCTTGTTCGAGGTGAGGATCGTCGGGCCGTCGAAGGAGGAGGTCACGTCGACCTGCTTCCCGCGGAAGTTCTTGATGTCGTTCGAAGTGACCTTCAACTGCTCCTTCTTCAGGGGCTTGGAGGCACCGACCACATGGATGCCGGTGGACGATGCCACGGTGGCGATCTTGTTCGAGAACTCGACGGCCCAGTATCCATTGGGGAGTTTCTTGGGGACTCTGAAGATCACGGTCGAGGTCGGAGGAGAGCCCGTGGGGGTCGACACCGACACCAACTCGGCGCTCAAGCCGCCCATCGAAACATCCGGCGTGTCGGTCGACGGCCACTCGACGGTCGCGGTCGCCTGTTGCTCGGGCTGAACCACGCTCGTGATCACCCCGGTGATCTCGGGAGGGACGACGTCGAGCGTGTCGGTCGATTCGGCCGTGTTGCCGTTGGCGGTCTTCAGCAGGATCGTATAGGTGCCCCGGATGGCCTTCTTGACCCGGACGATCACTGAAGAATCCGAGAAGGACGTGACCTTGAGCTTGGTGTCGTCGACCTTCACACCCGAGTTCGCGAAGAAGACCTTGGGCTTCTCCGTGCCGAAGCCCGAGCCGGTCACCTGGAACACGGATCCCACGGTGACTTCGGACGCGGACAGCCCCGAAATGGTCTGGGCTTCGCCCGTACCGGCCAGGACCAGGAAGGCCATGAGCGCGAGCAGCGTGATCAGGGGGCGAAGCAGAGCAGCACGGAAGCCGTCTCCGCGCGCGTCGGAACGGACGCTCAGAGTTGTCATCGAAAGAGTCTCCATCGATCGAGGTAGTAGCGATTTGGTTCGAGCCGAGGCCGCGAGGCCGTGGCATCCGGTGAGAGCAGCAGGCATGCATCGTTGCCGGGACGACCCGCAAGATTTCGGAGGTGAGCTGGACTTCAACAATGTGATTGGAATCCCATCTACCGGAACTCGAGGACGCGACACTGAACGCTCCAACGGTCAAGGCTGCGCGCCCAATCGGGCTCAGGCGCCCGGCGACGGCTCGTCGCAAACGATGTGCCGGGCCCCTTTCCCCTCCGGTCGCCATTATATTGTTAGGGAGAGCGCGCCGATGGGCTGGATTGCTCAGTGACTGGGAAGAAGTCCCCTTGCGCGCTGCAGAGCCGGTGGTTCTCCAACCTACTCAGGGGCTTCAGGATCGTCCAGCGCCAGGAAGCGTGAGCGGTGTTCCGGCTCTGGAGCCGGCTCGACCACCCCCTGGCCGGAAAGGTGGCCGCGGTGCCGAGCCACGAAGTCGTAGACCGAATCCAGCAGCGCCGTGGGGAGGAGCCGGAAGACGGCCAGTGCGTTCCAGGGGAAGCCGAGCGAAGTCAGCACGAACAGCCCGCCCCGGCCCTTGTCGAGCAGCCGCTCATTCCTCGAGCCGAAGTCGACCAGGACATAGGCGGTGTTCAAGTTGCCGGCCTCTTCTCCGTAGCGGTCCAGGAGGCGTTGCGCTCCCGGGTCCTGGAGGCTCGCGAAACGGAACGTGCCGGCGGGGTCCCGCGCGATGACGAACCGCACGAAGCGCCGGCAGAAACCACAACTGCCGTCATAGAGAACCAGGTGTCCCCGCGGATTGGCGTTCAAGATCCTGTCTCTCCGTCCGACTCCTCCGGAGGCCGCTCCGTGTGCGCGCGGCAGGCGTTCAGGGCGTCCGTGGCCGAAGTCCGGAGGTCGGAACCGGCCGGCTCCAGGGTTTCGATCGAGGGCACGATCTGCTCGAGTTCGAGCAGCGCCTCGTCGTGGCGGAAAAGGCGCATCAGGAGCTTCGCGCGGTTGAAGCGCAGGATCAACACGTGTCGGTCGCCGGCTCCCAGGGCCTTGGTTCCCTCTTTGAGAGCCTCGTCGTAGAGCCGCATTGCGGTCTCGTGCCTTCCCAGGGCGATCTGTGCGTGCGCCAGCGTGGAACTGGCGATCAGCAGGCTGGGATGGCCGGGAGGCAGGATGCGGCGCTTGGTCTCGAGGGCCTCTTCGAGCAGCGGCTGGGCCTCCTGGTGGCGGCCGAGTTCCATGAGCTCTGCGCCGTAGTTGTTGAGGGCGATCAGGGTGCGCGGGTCCTCGGCTCCCGCAAGCTTGGTCTGCAGCCCGACCAGCCGCCGGTAGTATTCGAGAGCCTCCTCGCTCCGGCCGAGCCGGTCGAGGGCCAGCGCGAGGTTGTTCATCACCAGCAGCGTGGAGCGGTGCAGCTCGCCGTGCCGCTCGAGGTGCCAGGCCTCGAGATTCCGCAGTTCGACGACCGCCTCCTCGAGCCGGCCGAGATGCAGGTGCGCCGTCGCCAGGTTCACCTGCGTGTGGATGGTCGCCGGATCCGAGGCGCCCAGGAGTTCGGTCCGCAAGGCGACGCAGCGGGCGAGAAGCGGTTCGGCCTGCTCCGTCCGGCCCCAGGTGAGGTATAAGCCGCCGAGGTCCTCGAGCGACTCGAGCCGCTCCGGCGACTCGGGCCCGAGCGCCTCCTCACGCAGCGACAGGGCGCGCTCGAGCTGCGGCTCTGCGTCCGAAAACCTCGCGATCGCGAGGTAGGCGCCGCCGATGACGCGCCGCGCCGCTGCTTCCGCCTCGGGCCATTCCGGTGGGTTGTCCTCGACGTGGTCTCGCGCGCGATCGAGCACCTCGCGCAGGAGCGCGGTATCCCGGCCCTTTGCATCGGCCGGATCGATGCTCATCAAGATGTGTTCGAGCAGGCCGGCGATGCTCTGGTACTTCTCCGCCTCCGTTCGGGAATGGAGTTCGGCCGCGCGGGCCCGCGAGGCCTGGGTCGTGGCCGCGATGATCCCGGCGATCAACGCCACGAAGACCGCCGCCGAGAAGAGCAGGGCGGTCCGGTAGCGGCGCACCAGTTTGGAGAGACGGTAGCTGACGGTGGGGGGGCCGGCGAGTACGGTCTCACCCGCCAGATGCCGCTCGAGGTCATTGGCCAGGAGCGCCGCCGAGTCGTAGCGGCGGTCGCGGTTCTTCTCCAGGCAGCGCATCACGACCCAGTCGAGGTCGCCGCGGACCTGGCGCGCGCCGATCGGCGGGCGGCCGGGTGCGGCCCGGCGCGCTTCGAGCCTTGTGCTGGGGCGCTCCGGATCGACCTCCCGGATCGCGCGCAGCACCCGTTGCGGGCTCGCCCCGGCCCCGGTCGCCTCCTCCGCGAAGGGGGTGGCTCCGGCGAGTAGTTCGTACAGCAAGACACCCAGCGAGTAGACGTCGGTGCGCGTGTCCACGTCATTCGAGCGCTCGACCTGTTCCGGACTCATGTAGGCCGGGGTCCCGATCACCTGGTCGCCGCGCGTGCGCAGCGTGTCCTCGGTCAGGCTCTGCTCGATCGCCTTGGCGATGCCGAAATCGATCACCTTGACGACCGGTTCGCCGTCCACCACTCCCACCAGCACGTTGTTCGGTTTGATGTCCCGGTGGATCACGCCCTTTTGATGGGCGTGCTGCACCGCGCGGCAGGCGTCCAGGAAGAGCGACAACCGCTCGCGCAGGCCGAGGCGGCGCTCGTCGCAGAAGGTCGTGATCGGCGGGCCGTCCACGTATTCCATGGCGAACCAGGGCAGGCCGCGTTCGGTGGCTCCGCCATCGAAGACGCGCGCGATGTGCGGATGGTCCATGAGCGCGAGCGCCTGCCGTTCGGCGCGGAAGCGCGCCACGATCTCGCGCGTGTCGAGGCCGGCCTTCAGCAGCTTGAGCGCCACGCGCCGTCGCACCGGGTGTTCCTGTTCGGAGAGCCAGACGCGCCCGAAACCGCCGTCCCCGATCTCTTCCACCAGGCGGTAGGCGCCGATCCTCGAGCCCGGCGCGAAATTTTCATCTAAGAGCGGCGCCTTGAAGAATCCGGCGGCCGGCAGGCCGGGGAAGCAGGATCCCGACTCCGCCTTCAGAGCTTCGATGCGCCGGTGGGATTCGAGCAGCCGGGCGACGCGGCCTTCCAGCACCGCATCCCCGCCGCAGGCGCGCGCGACGAACGCGCCGCGTTCGGACGGGGGCTGTTCGAGGGCGTCCAGGAAGATCGACTTGGCGTCCATCGGACTCACGCCCCGTCGAGCAGTTCGAACAGCCGCGCCCGGGCGAAGGTCCATTCGCGGTGCGCGCTGCGCTCGGAGATCGCCAGGCTTTCGGCGATCTCGCGCATGCTCAGGTCGCTGAAGAAGCGCAGCCGGGTGACGTCCGCCGCCTGTGGGTCCTCGCGCGCGAGCTGCTCCAGGGCCTCATCGAGAGCGAGAAAGCGGTCCGGATCGAGCTGCATGCCGTGGTCCCCGCTCCCGAGGGTGAACTGCTCCCGGTCGCCGCCGCGCTTTTGCGTCCGCAGCCGCCGGGCATGGTCGATCAGCACCCGCCGCATGGCCTCGGCCGCCGCGGCATAGAAATGCCGGCGATCGCGCCACTCCAGGTTCCTGGAGCCGACCAGCCGCAGGTAGGCCTCGTTGACCAGCGCCGTGGCCTGCAGCGTGTGGTCCGCGCTCTCGTGCCGCATGCGCTGCTCGGCGATCCGGTGCAGTTCCTCGTAGACCAGCGGCAGCACCCGTGCCGCGGCCGGCTCACCCTCCCGCAAGAGACGGGTGATCTCGGCCTGTCGAGCTTCCATTGTCGTTCCCTCGCTTGGCGCCGGGAGGCAGGGCGGTCCGCGGCGAGGGACAGGATAGCCGAACCAGCGACCTCAGGGGAACTCGAGGAACTCCACGGGAAATCGCTCCTCAGACTCGGGCTGTCCTGGAACCGGTCGGCGCCGCGGCGCGGCCGATCGACGGCAGGATCATCGGGACCTCGGTCTGGTATCGCAGGTAGGCCTCACCGTGCTGGGCGACCAGGTCGCGCTCCTCGAAGCGCACCGCGATCAACACGAACCCGGTGCAGAGCGCCGCGAACAGCAGGTGGCCCACGGTCATGGTCGGTGTGCTCCAGAAGGCGGCGAAGAAGCAGAGGTACAGCGGATGGCGCGTAAAGCGATACAGGGAGCGGACCTGGAAGGAGGGCTCGGGCTCCGGCCGGCCACGGAAGTGCAGCACCACCTGCTGGAGGCCGAACAGGTCGAAGTGGTTGATCAAGAAGGTCGTGAAGACGACTCCCACGAAGCCGGCGGCTCCCACGCACAGCAGCAGGCCGCGCAGCACCGGATTGCCGGCGTCCCAGACGATGCCCGGCATCGGCCGCCATTGCCAGAAGAGCAGGATCAGGATCAGGCAGGTCGCCAGGACGAAGGTGCTGCGCTCGGCGGCCGGAGGCACGACCCGGGTCAAGCGGCGCTTGAACCAGGCGCGCGCCATGATCAGGTGCTGGACCGCGAAGAGCGCCAGGATCGACGCATTCACGCCGAGCGCGACCAGCAACGAAGCGGGCTCCCCCGTCACCGTATCGATGCTCTTCGGCACCCCCAGATCGAGGACGAATCCGGCGCAGTAGACGTAGGTCGCGAGGAACAGGAGATAGGTGAGGCTTCCATACAAAAGAACGGCGAGCTTTGAAGGCTTCATGGCGTTTCCCGACGGCAGAGTCCGAGGTTGAGGGTCTGGAGCGACCTGTCCGGAAGATTCCGGAAGCGGGCGTTCTACTGGACGCGCCACTCCAGGATGCCCCCGGAAGCTCCGGGCTGGAGTTCGACCTCGAGGCGAAGCGCCGAGGTCGAAAGCGTCGTGAACTCGATCCGATTCCATTGGTCCCGAACAGGTTCCACCATGCTAGCACCCGGTTCGGCTCCCGGCACGTGCCTCCATCCGGATCCTTCCTCCGAACCATCGTGGTAGAGCAGCCGCCACGACTTCGGGACGCGGCAGGCGCCCGAGCCCGTATCGTCGAACCAGTAGACCTCGATCGAGGAGACCTCCCGCGGATCCTTGAAGTCGAGCTGCACCCATTCGGAGGAACCCCGGCGCGGCCACCAGGTGAAGCGCGGGATGCCGTGGTCGTTGGAGTGCTCCGGCAAGAGACCGTCGCAGATGGCCTCGACCGTGTCGCCCTCGAAGCAGTGCGAGGCGCTCGCCCGGAACGGAGAGGGCAAAGGCACCTGGGGCGCCACCCAGTGGTGCGCGCCCGGACCTTCGCCGATGACCGGGAAGGCGGAGATCCGCAGGCGCGCCGCGCCCATCGGGATCAGCGACACTGTCTCCAGCGGTTGGTCGGACGCGACCGGACTGTCTTGCAGCACCGAGCACAGGCCGTGGCGGTCGAGCGTCCATTCCGGAATGCGCTTCGCCTTCACCTCCATCCTGATCGGCGCCGCTTCGACCGTGAACGGGAAGTCGTCCGCCGGCCACGGGCCGCGCGTGACGGAGAAGGACGCCTCTGGATCCTGCTCGTCGAGCACCAGCCCGAAGTTCCAGGGGGTCGTCGGGTGGATCTCATATGAAGGCCACTGGGACGGATCCGCTCCCGGCTGCCAGCTCGAGTCGCCGAGCGCGCTCTCGGTGCTGTCGTGACGGTCGTAGCGCTCGCCGATCTCGAGCGAAAACGTCAGCGGCCCATAGTCCACGCTCACGCTGTCGTGATTTTGCTCGAAGGTCCGCACGGAGACCCGCATCGGCAGGCTGAGCTGCACGGTGTCGCCGTTCTTCCATTCGCGCTGGATGCGCACGAACTTCCCCGCGGCCGGGTCCAGCCCGTGCCGCTTTCCGTTGACCGTCACTTCCGGCGCCTGGCACCAGGCCGGGATGCGCAGGTACAGCGGAAAGGTCACCGGCTGCTCGGCGCTGAACCGGAAACGCAGCTGGTCCTCGAAGGGATACCTGGTTTCCTCGACGAACCGGACCGGCGTGCCGTCGCCCACCTTCACGTTCACCTCGCTCTCGCAGTAGAGCGCGGCCAGCACGCCGTTGTCCGGCGTGGCCATCCACAGGCTCTTGCTGAAGTACGGCCAGCCGTGCGAGTGATTGTGCTGGCAGCAGCGGGAGCTGAACGGGTTCATCGCCAGCATCGCTCCTCCGTTCTGGAAGCCCGGCGCGTGGTTTTTGCCGTCGCTCACCACCAGGTTGGGCGCGGTCAGGTAGCGCAGCGACTTGAAGTCGGGCATCACCGCGGCCGGATAGCTGTTGAAGGCCACTTCCTCGCAGTGATCCGCCCAGAAGGGGTCGCCGCTGATCTGGAGCAGCAGCTCGTCCGACAGCATCTGCTCGACCAGGCCGCAGGTCTCCACGGCCTGGCGCGGATCGTCGTATCCGGGCCGGCAGTTCTCGTCGCTTCCGAACATCCCGCCCGGCACCTGCCCGTAGCGCTTGCGGACCTCGAAGAAGTTCGCGTACGCCGCCTTCAGGTCCTCGGGGTCGTGTGACTGCTGATGGAACTGCGCCGGCTCGCGGAAGCACTGGGCGATGTTCACGTTGTGCCAGTTGGGCAGGTCGCCTTTCAGGCTCCAGTCGGCGGTGTTGCGATGGATCCTCTCGCCCAGCTCGAGCAGCTGCCTCGACCCGGTTCGATTGTAAAGCCAGTGGATGCTGTAGAGGTTGTCGCCGCCGCGCATCTTCTGCCAGTAGTGCGTCAGCAGCTCCTCGTCCGGAATCGTCGCCTGGTACTCGAAGTACTTCGTCATCAGGTCGAGCACGCGCGGGTCGCCGGAGCGCTCGTGGTACGACTCGAGGCAAAACAGCATGATCATGTTCGCCCAGAAGTCGCGTGTTCCGTCCTCGAAACGCTGGTCCGGGCCGAAGTCGCCGTCCGGCCGCTGGCTGCCGAGCACGCCCTCGATCCAGATCTCGACCTCGTCCAGCATCCGCGGGTCATTGAAGACGTAGGCGAGTTCGATGTACCCCTTGAGCCAGTAGGGCAGCTCCTCCCAACCGTAGCGGCCCCGGCCGTCCTCGCTAAGCCACGCGTTGTCCTTCTTCTGCAGCCAGGCGCTGATCTCGCCCAGATGCCCGGTCAAGCCGTCGCGCTGGCGCCGCAGGAACTCGAGCAGCCAGCCGCGCGGCTCGACCGAACCCACCGGAAGGGCGATGAACCGGCTCGGCAGAAGCGGCGCGCGGTTGCTGACGTAGAAGCTGTTCGTTGTGGCGAGGTCCGGGCCGCCGACGACCTCGACTTGAGCGGACAGCGAGCCCGCGCCCAGCGTCGAAATCGCGATCCAGGTCATCAGGAAGTGCTTGTTCATCATTTCGGTCCGGTTGGCGCCGCTTGGAGAATTCGACGGCGAACGGCGTGGGTCGTCCAGGGTATCGCGCCGCCCTGGTGGGATCCAGACGAGCGGACGGAAGCGGCGCCGGTCCGGTATCATCCGCCGGCAAGCTCATCTCCCCGTGCGTTGGCGAGGCGGAACATGCGAGTTCGAAAGATCTTCGGTATTGGATGGCTGCTGTGCGCGACGCTCCTGACCGCGCCGGGCCTGATCGGGCAAGGGCGGCTGGCCGACTACCAGCGGGCCAACGGGCTGCGCGAGCTGACGCGCGACAAGGTCTTCCGGGACCGGGTCGAGGCGCACTGGCTCTCGGACAACGCGCACTTCTGGTACCGCGTCGAGATCGGAACCGGCCGCCACCAGTTCGTGTTGGTCGACGCGGACGGCGGAGACCGGCGGCCGGCCTTCGACCACGCCCGCCTCGCGCAGGCCCTGGCGGCGATCGGAGTGCAGGCGGCCGGCCCCGAGCAGCTGCCGATCGACCGGTTGGAGTTCGACCTCGAACGGGGCTGCCTGCTGTTTCGATGCGGCGATCGTTGGCTCCGCTTCGATCTGGACGGCGATGCGGTGGTCGATGCGCCGGCCCGGGAAATCCAAGCCGCCGGACGCCCGGTCGGGCGCGGCCCCGATCGGAGCCGGCGCACGGGAGCGGAAACCGGGATCGTCTTCGTGAATGCGATGGAGTCCGACGTTGAGCTGTTCTGGCTCGATCCGGACGGCGCGCGGCGGAGCTACGGGCGGCTCGCTCCGGGGCAGCGCCGGGCGCAGCACACCTTCGCGGGCCACGTCTGGCTCGCGGCGGACGAGGCGGGCGAGGGGCTGGCGGTGTTCGTCGCCCTGGAGCAGGAGACCGTGGCGGAGATCGAGGGACGGCTGACCGGCCGGCCGGGCGAGGAGGCTCCGCCTGCCGGGAGGCGGCCGCCCGATCACCTGTCGCCCGACGGCCGATATCGCGTCGAGGTCAGGGACCACGACCTGGTGCTGATCGAGGTCGAGAACGGCCGCGAGTTCGCGCTGACCCAGGACGGCACCGAGGCGGACGGCTATGGCGGGCGGCTGCTCTGGTCGCCCGATTCCAGCAGGCTGGTCGCCGTGCGCACGCAGGCGGGAGATCGGCGCCAGGTCCATTACGTCGAGGCCGCGCCCGGCGATCAGCTCCAGCCGCGGCTGCACTCCTACGAGTACCTGAAGCCGGGCGACCAGGTTCCGGTGGACCGGCCGCAACTGTTCGACGTGGCGAACCGCCGGCAGATCGAGGTCCGGAATGATCTGTTCGAGAATCCCTTCCAGCTCAGCCGATTGCGGTTTGCCCCGGACTCGAGCGAGTTCACGTTCCTCTACAACCAGCGCGGGCATCAAGTGCTCAGGATCGTCGCGGTCGACGCGAAGGACGGCGCCGCCCGGGCGGTCGTCGACGAACAGAGCCGGACCTTCGTCGACTACGCCGGCAAGCAGTTCGCGCACGATCTCGACGCCACGCGCGAGCTCATCTGGATGTCGGAGCGGGACGGCTGGAACCACCTCTATCTCTATGACGCGGCCACCGGCCGGGTGAAGCAGCAGATCACCAGCGGAGACTGGGTGGTCCGGCAGGTGGATCAGGTGGACGAAGAGCGGCGGCAGATCTGGTTTCGCGCCGGCGGCATCCGGCCGGAACAGGATCCCTATCACGTCCACGACTGCCGGGTGAACTTCGACGGGACCGGCCTGGTGGTGCTCACCGAGGGGGATGGAACCCATTCGGTCGAGTTCTCGCCCGACCGGCGTTTCTTCCTGGACCGCTGGTCGCGTGTCGACCTGCCGCCGATCACCGAGCTGCGGCGCGCCGAGGACGGGAGCCTGGTGGTCGAGCTCGAACGGGCCGACTGGAGCGCGCTTCTGGAAACCGGCTGGCGACCGCCCGCGCGGTTCGTCGCCAAGGCGCGCGACGGGACCACCGACATCTACGGAGTGGTGTTCCGCCCGTCCAACCACGATCCGCGCCGGCGGTACCCGGTGATCGAGGAGATCTACGCCGGCCCACAAGGCGCGTTCGTGCCGAAGGCGTTCGCGCCGTACCACGCGGCGCAGTCGATGGCCGAGCTGGGCTTCATCGTGGTGAAGATCGACGGCCTCGGAACGTCACAGCGTTCGAAGGCGTTCCACGACGTCTGCTGGAAGAACCTGGGCGACTCCGGCTTCCCCGACCGCATCCTCTGGATCCAGGCCGCCGCCCGCGAGGACCCGTCGATGGACCTCACGCGGGTCGGCATCTACGGCGGGTCGGCGGGCGGGCAGAGCTCGACCCGCGCGCTCCTGGCCCACGGCGACTTCTACCATGTGGCGGTTTCCGACTGCGGCTGCCACGACAACCGCATGGACAAGCTCTGGTGGAACGAGCTGTGGATGGGCTGGCCGGTCGGCCCGCATTACGCGGAGCAGTCGAACGTCACCCAGGCCCACCGGCTGACCGGCAAGCTGCTGCTGATCGTGGGGGGGCAGGACCGAAACGTCGACCCGGCCTCGACCATGCAGGTGGTCGACGCCCTGATCCAGGCCGACCGGGATTTCGACCTGTTGGTCATCCCCGGCGCCGGCCACGGCGCCGCCGAGACCCCCTATGGCCGCCGCAGGCGCCAGGATTACTTCGTCCGGAACCTGCTGGGCGTGGAACCGAGGCGCGAGTGAGGCGACCGAGCGGAGTGCCGAGGCCTCCCAGAAGTCCCGTCTGGTGAAGTCGTTAGAATCGACATGTGTTTATTTCACCCGAAGGTGAAAATGACCTGGGTTGTTTTGGACTCAGGGTGAAATCAGCATTATCGTGGTCTGGCCATGTCTGAGCTCAGGTATCTCCACGAACAGGTGGTCGCCGACCTCGCCCGCAAGATGGTCTTCCTGGCGGGGCCCCGCCAGGTCGGCAAGACGACGCTCTCGCTCGGACTTCCTGGGGGGAGCGCGGCCTACCTGAGCTGGGATATCGCCGAGCACCGCGAGAGGATTCTGCAGCGGCAACTTCCCCCGGGCCCACTTTGGATCCTCGACGAGATCCACAAGTACCGGCGCTGGCGCAACTGGCTGAAGGGCATCTGGGACGGACGGCCGAAGGGGCAACAACTCCTCGTCACCGGGTCGGCGCGGCTCGAGCTGTACCGCTTCTCCGGGGACTCGCTGCAGGGCCGCTACCACCTGCTTCGGCTCCATCCGTTTTCCGTGGCGGAGCTCGGCATCCAGGACCAGGAGGCGTTTGAACAACTGTTGCTTCTCGGCGGCTTCCCCGAACCGTTTCTGAGCGGATCGGAGGTCGAGGCGAGGCGCTGGTCGCGGGAGTACCGCAACCTGCTCATCCGGGAAGAAATGGTCAGCCTCGAACGGGTCGACGACCTGGGCCGGATGGAGCTCCTGATGATGCGGCTTCCAGCACTGGTCGGATCGCTCTTGTCGGTCAATGCACTTCGCGAAGACCTCGAAGTGAGTCACAAGACGGTCGAACGGTGGATCCGCATCTTCGAGCGGTTGTACGCCGTGTTCCGCATACCGCCGCTCGGAGTGCCGGGTATCCGGGCGGTGCGCAAGGCGCGGAAACTGTATCACCACGACTGGAGCCAGGTCCCCGCGCGTCCCGCCCGGTTCGAGAACCTGGTGGCCCTGCACCTCTTGAAGTGGGTGCATCACCAACAGGACACCCAGGGCCGGGATCTGGAGCTGTGCTTCTTCCGGGATCTCACGGGACGCGAGGTCGACTTCGTCGTCACGGAAAACCGCGAGCCGATCCTGTTGGTGGAGTGCAAGCTGTCCGAGACCGCGCCGGACCGGAGCCTGCGGTATCTGAAGTCGAGGTATCCGTCGGCCGTGGCCTGGCAGATCTCAGCCGGCGACTTCGGCGAGCATCAAACCGCGGAGGGGATCCGGGTCGCCCCCGCCTGGACGTTCCTGGGGACGCTGGTCTGACGGGCAACCGCCCCGGCTACGGAAGAGTAGTCTTCACGTTGTTGTCGAACAGCACGGTGGTGCCGGCCGCGTCGGCGTAATCGAGGTCCACGCCGGCGCTCTTCTTCGATTTGTTGGCGATCAGGACGTTGCCGTCGTCATCCACGTGGATGCCGTCGCCGCCGGCGTTCAGCACGGTGTTGCCGCGCAGCACGTTGTTGGTGGCGGTGTCCGCGCCGTCATTGACGAACAGGCCGTGGCCGCCGCTGTCCGAGATCTCGTTGTCGGCGAAAATCCCGTCCGCGCTCATCGCGGCGATGCCCACGTCGCCGCTGTTCAGCACGGTGTTGCGCGTCACGAAGTTACCGTCTCCCGCGGCCCGGATGCCCCAGCCGGTGGTGCCGGTGACCTTGTTGTCGCTCATCACCGTGCGTAGGCAGGTGTCGGATGAGCGCAGGCCCATCTGCATGCCGCCCGACACGGTGTTGGCGTGCAGGGTGCTCATCAGGCTGAAGGAGCCCAGGTTGATGCCGGTCACACCGTTGGCTCCGCCGTCGGTTACCTTGTTCTTCTCGATCACGCACTTGCTGGCGCCGAAGATCTGGATCCCGGCCGCGGCCGATCGGGTCACCTTGTTCCTCAGCACGTAGGAGTAGTCGTCCTCGATCGAAATGCCGATGTAGCAGTCCTTGACCTTGCAGGATTCGACCTTCGCCCCGATGCCGTCACCGTGCACCCAGATGCCGTTTGCGGTGGCGTCCTGCACCTTGCACTTCCGGACCGTGACCCGCGTCACCAGGCTCCCGTCGACGATCACCTTCTCGGTCCCCTTCTTCACCCCCTGAATGGTGAGATCGTTCACGGCGCTGATCATCAGGTTCTCGGCATAGGTCCCGGGCGACACGAGCACGATGTCCCCCGCGCCGGCGGCGGCGATGGCCGCGCCGATCGTCGGATACTGGCTCGGAACCTTCAGCTTGGCGCCCTGGCCCTCCGCGGCGAACAAGGATGCCGCGAGCAGTAAACCACTGAATAATCGAATCATGGTGCGAATCATGGTGGCCTCCCCGCTGAGCGGGTTGCGAGTTGACAGTCCTCCAGCACTGGTCGGTAGTTTACACGAAGATCTTGACCCATCCTCTTTTCTCTTGACCATCCTGAGAGCCTTCCCGTCCACTGCCGCCCTCGTTCGACCCTGTGTCCAGATGAATGGGGGAGGGCCAGCAACGATCTCGCGCGAAGGGCCTTCCAACACGGCGACGGCACTCGCGGGCCGACGGCCCGAGGCTGGCTCCCGCCCGAAGGCGGCGCGGGCACGATCGTATTTGAGCGCACCGAGGATTGGTTC
>Ga0326597_10005591_pt1 | contig 17405 bp, 19 predicted proteins | sample RVTome_12_FD_203789 | JGI IMG/M metagenome (GOLD analysis project Ga0326597, IMG submission 203789) | Soil microbial communities from uranium-contaminated site in the Upper Colorado River Basin, Wyoming, United States - RVT100D185 | ecosystem: Environmental > Terrestrial > Soil > Contaminated >... | reverse complement strand
CCGGGCGTGCGGTCCACGCGCGCCATCAGGGTCTGCTGCGCGATCACGTTCCAGCGCGCGCCGGACCGAGTCAGGCCGTCCTCGAGCCACTGCGCCTGCTTGCTTCCCAGCATCGTGCGGCCTGCGGCGGCGAAGTCGGGGCAGTCGGCCGGCGACACCACGTTGCTGCCGCCGCGGCCGGGACGCGGGCACGCCTGCGGCGAGCGGTACTGCCGGTCGTCGAGCACGTGCAGGCGGACGAGCGAGCCGAAGTCGGCCCGCGCGTGGATCGGCATGCCGGTGTCCGACGGCGCCAGGTGCTTCGGCAGCGGCATGTGCTCGTAATAGGCCTGATACGCGGCCGCGCGCCGCATCCGGAACAGGGCGGGCGGATCGCGGTCCTGCGAATGATCGCCTGCGTAGTCGTTGTCCACTTCGTGATCGTCCCAGGTGACCATCCACGGGAACGCGGCGTGCGCGCGCTGCAGGTCGGGGTCGCCCTTGTAGAGCGCGTAGCGGTTGCGGTACTCCTCGAGCGTGATCGGCTCGCCCGCGTCGTGCTTGCGCACGTGCTTGCGGCCCCACGAGGACTCGTAGATGTAGTCGCCGAGATGGAGCACAAGGTCGAGATCCTCGGCGGCCATGTGGCGGTAGGCGGTGTACCAGCCCTGCTCGTACTGCTGGCAGGAAGCGAACGCGAAGCGCAGACGGTTGACCACTGCGCCGGCGGCAGGCGCGGTGCGCGTGCGCCCGACGGGGCTTACAGCGCCGCCGGCGTGGAAGCGATAGAAATAGTGACGGCCCGGATCGAGCCCGGCCACCTCCGCGTGGACCGAGTGCGCCCAGCGGGGCGTGGCGGTTTCCCGGCCTTTGCGGACGATCGTCCGGAAGGATTCGTCCGCGGCGACTTCCCAGCCGACGCTCACGGCGCGAACGGGCATGCCGCCTCCGGCGCCGGGGTCGGGCGCGAGCCGCGTCCACAACACGACGCCGTCGGGCGCCGGGTAACCGGAGGCAACGCCCAGGCTGAACGGATTCCGGTCGAAGCGCGGCTGCGAGGGCAGGACGCGGACCGGTAGCGTGGCCGCGGCCAGTGCCGCGGCGCCGCACAGGAAATCACGTCGGGAAATCGGCATGTCGCGGACTATAACGCGCCGGGGCTCCTGTCCGATGACAGGAAAGGACTAGAATCGGTGACGGGTAAGTGCGGCTCTCGAGGGTGACGAGGAAAAGTGACGAGAAGGAGTGACGAGACAGAGTGACGAGTTGATGTTGATGACGGGCGCGGGGCGATGGGGGCGGGCAAACTTGTCACTCGTTCCGCGTCACTCGTTTCGCGTCACCCGTATCTCGTCACTTTCTCGGGCATGAAAACGCTGAATATCATCGGATCCGGGCGCGTGGGCCGCGCTTGCGGCCGCCTGTGGGCGCAAGCCGGGGTGTTCGCCATCCAGGACGTGCTGACCCGCTCGCGTGAGAGCGCCGCCGAGGGCGTGCGCTTCATCGGCTCTGGCCACGCGGTGGGACGCCTGGACGAAATGCGCGAGGCAGAGGTGTGGATGATCGCGACGCGCGACGACGCCATCGTGCCGAGCTGCATGGCGCTCGCCGCGAGCGGAAAGATCATGCCCGGCAATATCGTGTTCCACGTGAGCGGCGCGACGCCCTCCGGCGATCTCCGGGCGGCGAAGGAGAGGGGCGCGCTGGTGGCGAGCGTGCACCCGATCAAGACTTTCACCAATGCCGGTGAGGCCGCGCAGTCCTTCGCCGGCACCTATTGCAGCGCGGAGGGCGACGCGGAGGCCTTGCGCGTGCTGAGGCCTGCCTTCGAGCGGATCGGCGCGCGGGTGTTCGACATCGTCCCGGAGCTGAAGACCGTGTACCACGCCGGCGGCGTGTTCGCCTGCAACTATCTCGTGGCGCTGATCGAGGCCGCGCTGCGGGCGCACGAGAAGGCAGGCATTCCTCGCGACGCGTCGCTGAAGGCGCTCGAGCCGATGGTGCGCGAGACGGTGGACGCGATCTTCGACAAGGGGCCGGCGAAAGCACTGACCGGTCCCATCTCGCGGGGCGACGTCGCAACCGTGGAGCGGCAATTCGCGATGGTTCACGAATGGGACGGGGAGATGGGGGCGCTTTACCGCGGCCTCGGGTTGATCGCCGTGGCGCTCGCTGAATCCGATCAGCGCCTCGATTCGTCACGCGCCGCCGAGCTGCGCGCCGCGCTTGGCGGGAAGTAGGAAATTGGGGCCAGTCACGAGTCACCAGTCACGAGTCACGAGGTATGAAAGCCATCAGCGGCAGGCACGCCGGCCCCCGCAAGGGCCGCGGCGCGGGCACCAACCCCGAGGGCCGCTTCGAGACGGTCGAGCGCGAGGCATTCGACGACGGCTGGGACCGGCAGGAGGATGATCTTCCCGCGCTCGAGACGCACGTCACGGAGGAGCGCGTGCGGAGCATCATTTCGCACAACGACTCGCCCGACATCCCCTTCACGCAGTCCATCAATCCCTACGCCGGATGCGAGCATGGATGCGTCTATTGCTACGCCCGTCCCACGCATGCTTACCGCAATCTCTCGCCGGGAATCGACTTCGAGACGCGACTCTTCGCCAAAGTGAACGCGGCGGAGAAATTGCGCGAGGAGCTGTCGCGGCCCGGCTACCGCTGTGATGTGATTTCGATCGGCGCGAATACCGATCCCTACCAGCCGATCGAGCGCGAGTATCGGATCACGCGCAGCATACTGGAGGTGTGCGCAGCCTTCAACCAGCCGGTCGGCATCGTCACGAAGAATGCGATGGTCGAGCGCGACCTCGACATCCTCGCCCCGATGGCGCGAAAGCGCCTCGCCAGCGTCTTCATTTCGGTCAACAATCTCGACCACGATCTCGCGCGCCGGATGGAGCCGCGCTGCTCTGCCCCCGCGCGCCGGCTGCAGGCGATGCGGGCCGTGAGCGCGGCAGGCGTGCCGGTGGGGGTGCTGGTCGCGCCGGTGGTGCCGTTTCTCAACGACCACCAGATCGAGGCGGTGCTGGAGGCGGCGTGGGAGAGCGGCGCCCGGCAGGCCGGCTACGTGCTGATGCGCCTGCCATGGGAAGTGAAGGACCTGTTCAGGGAATGGCTGGAGCGGCACTACCCCCTGAAGGCGAAGCACGTGATGAGCCGGGTGCACGCCATGCGCGGCGGGCGCGACAACGACCCGCAGTTTGGCAGCCGCATGCGCGGCACCGGGGAGCTGGCGCGGTTGCTCGCGCAGCGCTTCGAGAAGGCCTGCGAGCGGTTCGGCTTCAATGCCGGGGCGCGCAACGCCTCGCTCGATACGACGCAATTCCGCGTTCCGCAGCGCAGCGGTCAGCTATCCTTGTTTGGCGATCCGTGATGCGGAATGCGAGATGGGGGGATCGGCGTACGTCATTGCAAGACCTGACCCCGGGGTCAGGTCTTGCAATGACGTACCTGGATGCCGTCCGCCTCGAGGGTTCAGCCATGGCGCTGAACGACGCCGCCCAAGGGGCGGGAAGCGGCGGTGGGGACAGGGCTTTGCTCGACAAGGAGGACGCGTGAAGAACGAGGTGGCGTTGTACGTGGGCGAATCGCTCGGGAAATACGGTTTCCCGCACGGTCACCCGTTCGGTCCGGACCGCCAGGATGCGTTCTGGCGGGAAGCGGTGAAACGCGGCCTCGACAAGCGGGTGGCGATCACCGACCCGCGGATGGCGGCGGAGGAGGAACTGCACCGGTTCCACACCCCCGAGCACGTGGCGTGGGTGAAGGATAAGTCGGAGGAGGGCCAGGGGGCGATCGACTACGGCGACACGCCCGCCTACCCGGGCGTGTACGAGGCGTCCGCCACGGTGGCGGGCTCGGCGCTGCACGGCCTCGACACCATCATGAGCGGGGACGCGCTGCGCACCTTCCAGCCGATCGGCGGGCTGCATCACGCGCGTCCCGACGCGGCGGCAGGTTTCTGCGTGTTCAACGACATCGGCGTCGTCATCGACACGCTGCGCAACGCGTTCGGCGTGCGGCGCGTCGCCTACGTGGACATCGACGTCCATCACGGGGACGGGCTCTACTATCCGTACGAAGAGGACCCCGACCTCATCTACGCGGACATCCATCAGGACGGCCGCACGCTCTACCCCGGGACCGGCCACGCGCGCGAGACTGGCAAGGGCGCGGCGAAGGGCACGAAGCTCAACATTCCGCTTCTGCCGGGAATGGGTGACCGGGAATTTTTCGCGGCATGGGAGGCGGTCGAGGATCACCTGCGCCGGTTCAAGCCGGAGTTCATCCTGTTCCAGTGCGGCGCCGACAGCCTCGCGGGAGATCCGCTCGCGATGCTTCAGTACACGCCCGCCGCCCACGCGCACGCGGGCAAGCGCCTGTGCGCGCTGGCGAACGAGTTGGCGGGCGGGCGCATCATGGGATTCGGCGGCGGCGGCTACAACCGCGCCAATCTCGCCGCAGCGTGGTGCGCGGTGCTGCAGGAGTTCCTGCAGGCCTAGAACACGGGAGAGCGGGAGGTCCGGGAGGGCGGGAGAGCGACAAGACCCGGGAGCGCGTGAGAGCGCGAGAGCGACAGAACTCGTGAGGGTATGAGAAAGCGGCTGGGTGCGAAGCAGACCGGGTGGTTGAGTAGTGAGCCGTTGCTCCCACCACCCCGCCCGCGTTGCGCGGGCACCCCGTCCGTCCACCGGCACGGAGGCCGGTGTCGTTCGCCGGCTCGAAGGTGCGCAGGCACCTTCATCGAATTCCCGGCTCACCCTCGGGCAGGAGGGGAACGCAATTTGCTAGGGCGTTCTAAGCAACTTACGATCTTTCCCTCTCCCGATGTCCCGATCTCCCGCCCTCCCGCTCTCCCGGATTCTGTGGCGCGGGAAAGAAATCCCGGATATCGGCGAACACCGGCCGCTCGCCCTTGCGAGCCGAGGCGGCCATGTAGGCGTCGCGCAGGATGGTGAAGTTCGGCTTGGGAATCGCGGCGCCGGGCTTCTCCCAGTTCTCGTGGCGGCACCAGTAGTTGTCCCGGTCGAAGCTGAAATGCGAGCGGCAGGTCATGGGCCGGTGCTCGTAGATCGTGCATTCGTCGTTGCGCAGGAACGTGCAGGGCGTCGCGTAGGAGAAGCTTTTTTCGTCCCGGTGCAGGCTCGTCTGGATGTCGACGGGCGCCACACCGATGCGCTCACCGATGTAGGCCGCCTCGGCGCGGCTGATCGGCACGGAAACGTAGCAGCAGTGCGCGCAGCCGCGCGCGCAGGCGACGAGCGGCCCCGCCGTCGAGAAAATGCGATCGGTCATGGCGTGGACGCGCCGGATCTTTGCGGCCGGGCTGGCGTTCATCAGCTCGAGCTGGCGGGGCAGCCGTTCGGCTTCGGCGCGCACTTCGGCGGGAATGCCGGCGGTGAACGACGCCAGACGCGCCTCCCCGATGCGGTGGGTTTCGGCGGGATCGCGATCGGTCATAGGTCGGTCCGCGCCGCTCCTAATGAGCGTCGTAACAGTGTCTGACGACGCTCATCCCTCACCCCCGCCCCTCTCCCGAGCGGAGAGGGGCGATTCGAGGCGCAAATACGCTGTCACGCATTTGCACGAGGCTCATTAATGAAGCAGCCGCGTCACGCGCCGCGATGCCGCGATGTGGCCGTCCCGCAGGAACCGCTCGTGATTCTCTTCCACGTGGTCAAGGTCGTAGTGGTAGCTCGCCATCACGCCGTAGGACTGGCGCATGCCGCGCGCCGAGGTGTCGCCGAGCCACAGCAGGCGGCTCACCTTCGCGCCGTTGTGGAGGTGAAACTGCGCGACCGGGTCGAGCAGGTGTGCGCCGGATTTTTCCTGGAGCAGGTAGCGCGCGGCGAGCTTGAGCACGGACTCGCGCAGCGCTTCGGCGAGCCGTGGATCGCTCGGCCAGTCGGGCCGTGCAAGCGTGTCAGCCAGCGCGGTCGCCGGGTCGGAATGGCCGATTGCTTCCGCGAGCTTCGCCGACTCGGCCTGCGACAGCGAATGGCGCAGGTCGGCGGGCGCCCGGTCGAGCCATTTTCGAAACCCCGGCAGCGGGGAGAGCGTGGCGTACACCTTTAGCTGCGGCAGGTCGCGCCGCAGGTCCGCGATCACACGCTTCAGCAGCAGGTTGCCGAAGCTGATGCCGCGCAGGCCCTTCTGCGCGTTGGAGATCGAGTAGAACACGGCCGTATCCACTGCCCGGGGGTCGAGCACCGGCGCGCTCTGGTCGAGCAGGAGCTGAACGCTTTCGGGCATCCCTTTCGACAGCGCGATCTCGACGAAGATCAGCGGCTCGCTCGGCAGCCGCGGGTGAAAAAATGCGTAGCAGCGCCGGTCGGTGTCGAGCCGATTGCGCAGGTCCTTCCAGGACTCGATCGGATGCACCGCCTCGTAGTCGATGAGCTTCTCGAGCACCAGCGCCGGCGTATTCCAAGTGATGCGCTGCAGCTCCAGGAAGCCCGGATCGAACCAGCTCTCGAGCAGGCCGTCGAGCTCGACCAGCAGCACCTCCAGCGCCGGCTCCTTGTCCAGGAGCGCCAGGAGGTCGGCGCGCAGTTCCACCAGGAGCTTGACGCCGTCCGGCAGCAGGTTGAACTGCGCGAGGAACTTCGCGCGCGGGGCGTCGAGCGCCACGCGCAGCTTCGCCTCCGCGCGCGACAACTCGACGTCGCTGGCGGCGCGCTGCATGTCTGCAATTGCCCCCTCGAGCGCCTTGCGCACGGGCGCGAACTCGCGCGTGATGGCGTTCAGTAACACGGCGCGCTGCGGCACGTCGGCGGCGCGGTAGATCGCCGCGATCCGCTCGGCCCGGCCGCGCGCCGACACTTCGCCGCCCCGCCCCGCCCGGCTTTCCTCGAACAGCGACTGGAGTTCCTCGGCGACGCGCGACGCGTCGCCCCCGGCCTCTCCGGCCCCAAGCCCCGGCAGCACTGTTGCCGCGAGGCGACGCCACCAGTAGCGCAGCCGCTCGAGCGCGGAGAGCGGGTTGGGGGGGCTGCTTGCAGTTTGTGGCACGGCGTTCCTCTATCCCGATGGCTCAGCTGGGATTCTATCCCGCCCGCGATGATGGGTCGCAGCGGTTCTCCCGCCAGCCGCGCTGGTTTACCATCCCGGTTGTCAAAAACAGACACCCGTGCGGCGCCCTGTGCGGGCCGGGCGCGGGATGCTCCCTATCATTCCCCTGGAATGGATTTGACAGCGGCATGCGGATCAGCGTTCTCGATCAATCGCCCGTCATCAGCGGCCACACGCCCGCGCAGGCCGTCCACGAGACGCTGCGCCTTGCCCAGGCGGCCGATGCGCTCGGCTACCACCGCTACTGGCTCGCGGAGCACCACGCGATCGCGGCGCTCGCGGATCCCTGCCCGGAGATCCTGCTTGCCCGGGTTGCGGCGGGTACTTCGCGCATTCGCGTCGGCACCGGCGGCGTCCTGCTGCCGTATTACAGCCCGTTCAAGGTGGCCGAGCAGTTCCGCATGCTGGAGGCGCTGTACCCCGGGCGCATCGACCTCGGCATCGGGCGCGCGCCGGGCGGCGACCGCCTGACCGCGATGGCAATGGGCGGCGGGCACTATCCCGACGCGGACCGTTTCCCCGAGCAGGTGCAGTACCTGGTCGCATACCTGGACCGGGCGCTGCCGGCGGACCATCCGTTTGCCGGGGTCAAGGTGATGCCGGAAGGGCCCACGGCGCCGGAGGTGTGGCTGCTCGGCTCGTCGGATTACAGCGGGGCGCTGGCGGCGCGACTCGGCCTGCGCTTTGCGTTCGCGCATTTCATCAGCGCCGAAGGCGGGGATGCCGTGATGCGCGACTACAAGCGGCACTTTCGGCCCTCGCCGCGCGGACCCGAGCCGGCCAGCCTGCTGTGCGTATTCGTGATCTGCGCCGAGACGGCCGAAGCGGCCGAGCGGCTGACGGCGAGCATCAACCTGCGCCGCCTCAACATGGACTACGGCGTCAACGCGCCGGTGCCGAACCACGACGAGGCGCGCAGCTATCCCTACACCGAAGCCGACCGCCGGCGCATCGCCCATCATGGACGCCGCGTCGTGCACGGCACGCCCGCCGAGGTGCGCGCGCGGCTGCTCGAGCTGCAGGCGCAGCACCAGGCGGACGAGCTGATGACGATCACGATCACCGGCGACTACGACAGCCGGCTCCGGTCCTATGAGCTGCTGGCCGATGTTTTCAAGTTGAGTCAGCGCGGCTGAGCCTCGTGCGTTGTACCTGGCGTCGGCGATGCCGGCGCCGGGGCCCGCCCGGTCGAGCGGGCATGCGGAATGCAACGTAACGAGGAGGCGATATGAACAAGCTGATGGCGGGACTGTGTTGCGCGATGCTGGCGGCTTCGCCGCTGGCGCTGGCCCAGGACAAGGGCGCGGGCGACCGCAAGCCGTCCGCCGCGAGGAAAGCGCCGACGGAGAAGCAGCTTGCGCACCAGCAGAAGCTCAAGGATTGCAGCCGGCAGGCAAGAGACAGGAAGCTGAAGGGGGACGAGCGCAAGTCGTTCATGAGGACCTGCCTGAAAGGCTAGCATCGAGCCGGCCCGCCGGATTTCGGCGGTCGGGCCCGAAGCGCCGGGCGATTGCCCCGGCCCGCGGGCGAGGGGCATACTGGGAAACCCGTATGCCCCGAACGCTCCTGCGCGCGACGCGGCGGTGCCTGCTCACGCTGGCAGGCGCGCTGTTGCCCGCAGCGGGAGGAATGATGCAGGCCGAAGCCCAGGACGCGAACGCGCTGCTGCGCCAGCGGATGGTGGAGGAAATCGCCGCGCTTGCCCGCGAGACGCGATTCGAGACCGGCCGCCCGGCCCTGTCCGAGCGCGTGATGGCGGCGATGGCGAAAGTGCCCCGCCACGAATTCGTGCCGCAGTCGCAGCGGCGCAATGCCTACGCCGACCGCCCCCTGCCCATCGGATCGGGCCAGACGATCTCGCAACCCTACATCGTCGCGCTGATGTCCGACCTGATGGAGGTGAAGCCCGGCGACCGGGTACTCGAGGTCGGGACCGGCTCGGGATACCAGGCGGCGGTCCTGTCGGAGCTCGCCGGAACCGTCTACACCATCGAGATCATCGAGTCGCTTGGCCGGGAGGCCCGCGAGCGACTCGCCCGCCTGGGCTATCGCAACGTCGTCGTGAAGACCGGGGACGGCTATCAAGGCTGGCGCGAACATGCTCCGTTCGATGCCGTCATGGTGACCGCGGCGCCACGCGAAGTGCCGCAGCCGCTGATTGACCAGCTGAAGCCCGGGGGGCGGCTGGTCGTGCCGGTGGGCGGCCCGTTCAGCGGCCAGTCGTTGCTCGTCGTGGAAAAGAGGCCGGACGGCAGCGTCACGCGGCGCACCGTGCTGGCGGTGCGGTTTGTTCCCCTCACGGATCACACGGGACGGCAGCAGTAGTCGCATCGTGCCGGCCTTGGCGCTTCGGACGGCGTGACTCGTGACTCGTGACTGGTGACTCGAATCCAACCGTCTGGAAAAACAAACGGCGGCTGTCGCCGCCCACTTAAGCTCTAGTCACGAGTCACGAGTCACGCGTTATCAAAAGCGATAGCGGACGCCCAGCCGCAGGCCGAGGCTCTGGATTCGCAGCGGGCTCGTCGGCTCGCTGGAATGCACGTCGTAACTCAGCGCCCAGCTTGGCGTGAGCCAATGCTGGCCGGTGAAGGTGAGCTGGCGCGGTCCATTCAACCCGGTCACGTCGAGTCCCGGCGTGAAGGTCTCGACGTCGCGGCCGAGCGCAAGGCCAAACGAGCTGGCGGGGCTGTACTGGTAGCTGAACTGCACCTGGTAGCTTGGCGCGAGGCTCGTGCCCGGCGGGCGCGCGGACGCGAGCGAGTAGGCGGTGTGCACGTCGCTCCTCGCCGTCGGGCCGCCGCCGTCGCCATCGTAGATGCGGTACTTGAGCCCCACGCTCAGGCTTTGGCCGTTGCTGAGGGCGGTATGGAGCTGTCCAGTGAGCGAGTAACGCGGCGGCGCGGCGCGCGACGCGGGCGCATATCCCGCCTCGAAGGACGAGCTCCAGCGCGGCCCGATCGAATAGACAACGCCGCCGTACGATTCAGCCGCGCGCAGCCCCAGGCGCGGCGTCTCTCTCTCGCCGCCGTAAAGTGAATACCGGGAAGCCTGGCTTGATTGCCAGACCTGGGTCGCCTCGCCCCCAAATGCCAGGTCCTCCGGCAGCGCGCGGGCCACGGGCTGGGATTTCAAGCCCAAACCGGCGCCAGCCGGCGATAAGCCGTTCTCCGCGATGGCCGCGCCGGCGGCGAGCATCGAGAAGGCGACGAGCATGGATCGCAGTGGATAGCGCATTCGGCGGCAGGAACCGACCAGATCAAAAAGGCAGTCGCTCACGACGTGCCGGAGAAGACGGAACCTGATCGATATAGTCTACCAATAGTAGAAGCGTCCGGCGCAAAACTGTGGCGTTGGCGCAACATCCCGGCAATGGCAACGCGCACCAGCACCAGTCCAGCTGGCGCGACCATGCACCAGAAGGTGGCGGCGGCCTGCGAGATAAAGCGCAACCCATTGAAAATCCGTTTCAAATGATTGGCACGCCGGTTGCTTATTCCCGGGACAACATGCCGGACTTCGTCCCATGATTCTGCAGGAGGCATTGAGCCGGTTGTCCGGCAGCGGACGCGCGCCCTGCGATCTCGGCGAGCATCTGGCGGGTGCGCTGGCCTCCGCCGTGCTCGACGGCGGCGCGGACGACTTGGAACTGGGCGCGCTGCTCGCGCTGCTCGAGCAGAAGGCTGTGATGCCGGACGAACTGCGTGGCTACGCGCATGCACTCAAGCATCGTTGCAGCCGGCTGACGCCCCCGGCAGCGTCGGCGCGTCCGGTCGTGTTCGCCTGCTACCGGGGCGTGCGAGAGTGTCCTCATTTGCTGCCAGTGGTGGCGCTGACGCTTGCGCGGCTCGGCGTTCCGGTTCTCGTGCACGGCGCGCTGGACGGCGGCGGCGGAGTGGCCGCTGCCCAGGTTTTTCGCGAGCTGGGGATGTTTCCATGCGCGAGCCTGGCGCAGGCGCAGGCGAGGCTCGATGACGCAAAGCTGGCTTTCGTGCCGGCGGCGGTTCTGGCGCCGGGACTCGCGGCGGCTCTCGCGCTGAAGGGCCGTCTCGGATTCGGCGGCCTGGCGCAGTCGCTCGCGAGACTGCTCGCGCCGTTCGGAAGCGAGGCGCTGTACGTAGTGAGCCCGAGCGCGGCAATGGGAAGCGCGCTGCTGCGCGAGCACCTCGCCGCAGGCGAACTGCGCGCGCTGCTGCTCGATGGCGTGGAAGGCGAGCCCTTCGCGAATCCGCGCCGCCGGCCGCGCATCGAGTACATCCTGTCCGGCAGTTGCAGCCTGTTGTACGACTCGGAATCCCAGGCGCTCGCGTTGCCCGCGACGCTTCCGGCCGCTATCGACGCGCGCGCGGTTGCGTCCTGGATGCGCCGCGCCTTGAGGGGAGAAGCGCCGATTCCCCTGCCGATCCTCAACCAGCTCGCCTGCTGCCTTTATGGTTCCGGCTATGCCGTCGACATGAACGAGGCGAAGGCCGTCGTCGCCGTCGAGACCGGCAGCCTCGCCGCCACCTGACGTGCCCGGCGGCCGCGCGACGCGGCGAACGTTCGGCTATTCGTATCCCGCCACGGGGCAGACCGGCTCTGTGCTAGAATTTTCCGCGGTCGTTGCCAAAAAACATCACGAGAGGAGTGGATATGGCTGCATTCTTCCAGTCTCTGGGGAAAACCATCACTGCCGGGCTCGTCCTTCTGATCATCATCATTCTTGCGTCGGGTGGCGCGGGCGCGAAGGTGGGAGATCACGCTTGGTGGGCATTCGTGTTTCGCTGGCTGCACGTGATGTCGGGCGTCATGTGGATCGGGCTGTTGTGGTACTTCAACTTCGTGCAGACGCCTTCGATGCCGAAGATTCCCGACGAGCAGAAGCCGGCGATCGGAAAGGTGATCGCGCCGGCTGCGCTGTTCTGGTTCCGCTGGGCCGCGCTGGCGACCGTTGTGACCGGCCTCATTCTCGGCGGCATGAACGGCTATCTCGTTTCAGCGCTGACGCTGACCAAGGGCGTGCACGCGATCGGCATCGGCGTGTGGCTCGGCCTGATCATGGCGTTCAACGTGTGGTTCATCATCTGGCCCAACCAGAAGAAAGTGCTGGGCATCGTCGAGGCCTCGGCCGAGGCAAAGGCCGCCGCGGCGAAGGCGGCCGGCATGGCCTCACGCATCAACACCATGCTGTCGATCCCGATGCTCTTCTGCATGGTCGCGCAGCAGAACGCCGGGCTGTAAGCACCCGCACGCCTGCGGGAAAACGCCCGGGATTTCCCGGGCGTTTTTATTTTGTGGCGCCCGCGGTCGCGAGTCGCGGGTCACGGGTCGCGCGTCATCTCGCGGACGGGGCGCGTTCGATGCCCTCCACCCGCGCGCCCGGGCGAATGCCGCGTTTCCTGAACCAGCCCTGGTTGGCCTCCAGCGCGTAGCGCGCCGGCCGTGTGGCGGCGTGCGAGTCGCGCGTGTGCGGCTGCATGTCCTCGATGTTGATGATCACGCCGCGCTCGTCGAGAAACGCCACCGACAGCGGGATGTACGTGTTCATCATCCACATGGCATGACGGTCGGCGGTGTCGAACACGAACAGCATGCCCCGGCTTTCCGGAAGGATGCGCCGGTGCATCAGCCCCCGCGAGCGCGCGGGCTCGGTGTAGGCGACCTCGGCGGTGAACGGATGGCCGCCCACCTTCAGGGAGATCTCGGGCAGCTCCGCGCCCGCTGCCGCGGCGTGCAGAGCAAGCGCGACGCCGGCAAGGGCGCGCAGGGGCGCACGCATTAGCCAGGTGTGGTTTGAAAGCGTTCCAGTCACAAGTCACCAGTCACGGTTCACCGAGGTGATCAGCGGGGCGCGCTTTCCGCCAGGCGGCTGCCAGCCACGAGCCACGAGCCGCGATCCGCGATTCACAACTTCTACCGCCCAGTGCTGCCGAACCCACCCGCCCCGCGCGAACTCGCGGCAAATTCCGGAACGACGTCGAACGCGACCCTCACCACCGGGACGACCACGAGCTGGGCGAGCCGCTCCATTGGATGGATTGTGAATGCCGAGGTTCCCCGGTTCCAGGTGGAAACGAAGATCTGGCCCTGGTAGTCGGAATCGATCAGGCCCACCAGATTGCCGAGCACGATGCCGTGCTTGTGGCCCAGCCCGGAGCGCGGCAGCACGACTGCCGCGAGGCCCGCGTCGCCAAGGTGGATGGCGATGCCCGCCGGAATCAGCTCCGTCTGGCCCGGCGCGAGGGTGAGCGGGGCGGTAAGGCAGGCGCGGAGGTCGAGTCCTGCGGAGCCCGGCGTCGCGTACTGCGGCAGCTGCTCTCGCAGCCGATCGTCCAGGATCTTGACTTCGATCGACCTCATGATCAAGACGCCTTCGCGCCTGAGGAACGCACCGGAACGCGTGACTCGTGACTGGGCCCGCCGCGCCGCGGCTAATTCCGCTTGGTGCGGGCGGCGTAAAGCCTGGCGATGTGGGCGATCAGCTGCCGCGCCACCTCGTCCTTGGGCGCGCGCGGCAGCCTGTGCGTGCCCCGGTCGTCGAGCAGCGTGACCGCATTGTCGTCGGCGCCGATCGCGTCCTGGGCGAGGTTTGCCACCATGAGCGGCACCTTCTTGCGGCGCCGCTTCTGGTCGGCATAGGCGTCGAGGTTGCGGCTCTCGGCCGCGAAGCCCACGCAGAACGGCGGATTCGGCCTGCCCGCGACCCAGGCGAGTATGTCGGGGTTCGGGACGAGCCTGAGTTCGAGCTGGTTCCGCTCCGTCTTCTTGATCTTGTGCCGCCGCGGTTTGTCCACGCGGTAATCGGCCACGGCGGCAACGCCGATGTAGATATCGGCGCGCGTTGTCTTGCGCTTGACCGCGTCGAACATCTCGGCGGCCGTTGTCACGCGCGTCACCTCGGCGCCCGCCGGCGCGGCGAGACTGACCGGACCGGAAATCAGGTCCACCCGGGCGCCAGCGTCGAGCGCGGCCCGCGCAACCGCGTAACCCATCTTGCCGGTGCTCAGATTGGTGATGCCTCGCACCGTGTCGATGGGCTCGAAAGTCGGGCCGGCGGTGATCAACACGCGCCTTCCCTGCAGCGGCTTGGGCGCGAGGAAGCCGGATACGGCGTCGGCGATTTCCTCCGGCTCGAGCATGCGGCCCATGCCGACTTCGTGGCACGCCTGGTCGCCGCTCGCCGGTCCCAGCACCACCGCGCCGTCCCGGACGAGGCGCTCGACGTTGCGGCGGGTGGCGGGGTTTTCCCACATCTGGCGGTTCATGGCGGGCGCGACGATCAACGGGCATTCGCGCGCGAGGCACAGCGCGGACAGCAAATCGCCCGCCAGTCCGTTCGCCAGCCGGGCGATGAAGTCGGCGGTGGCGGGCGCGACGAGGATCGCATCCTTGCCGCGGGAGAGCTCGATGTGCGCCATGTTGTCCGGGATGCTCGCGTCCCTCATGTCGCTGTAGACGGGCTTGCCCGACAGCGCCTGGAAGGTCGCCGGCGTGACCATGCCGCGTGCGGACTCGGTCATGACGACCTGCACGTCGATTCCCCGGCGCTGCAGGTCGCGCGTCAGCTGCGCCGCCTTGTAAGCCGCGATTCCGCCGGTGACGCCGAGAACGACTGATTTCCGAGGGCTTTCAGACATGTAGCGCTTCAACTTCAAGTCGTGGGCGGGAGTGTAACGGTAAAGGGGATGAATGGGAAATATCGATCCGTGAACGGTGAACAGTGAACAGAGAACAGGAAAAGGCCGTTTTCGCTGTACACCGCGCGGGCGGGGAAACCGTTTAGGCAATCATCGGTTCACCGTTCACCATTCACGCTTCACGGGTCATGGGCATAGCTGAATGGCCGGCTGATGACCGGCCGCGAGAGAAGCTCCTGGCGAAGGGCGCGGAAGCGCTGTCCGACGCGGAGCTGGTCGCAATCTTCGTCCGCACCGGCACGCGCGGCAGGAGCGCGCTCGATCTCGCGCGCGAGTTGCTGGGCCGGTTCGGCTCGCTGGCGGCGCTGTGCGCCGCGGATACCGTCGCGTTGCGGGCGACCTCCGGACTCGGCGCGGCCAAGTCCGCCCAGCTGCAGGCGGTGATGGAGCTGGCGCGGCGCACGCTGCGCGAAAAGCTCGACCGGGGATCGGCGCTGAGCTCGCCGCAGATGGTCCGCGATTACCTGCGGCTGAAGCTCCAGGACCGGCCTCACGAAGTGTTCGTCGGCGTGTTCCTCGACGCGCAGAACCGCGTGCTGGCGGTGGAGGAGCTGTTTCGCGGGACGCTGACCCAGACCAGCGTGTATCCGCGGGAGGTCGTGAAGCGGGCGCTGCACCACAATGCGGCGGCGCTGATCTTCGCGCACAATCATCCGTCGGGGATCGCCGAGCCCAGCCGCTCCGACGAAGCGCTCACCCAGGCGCTGAAGCAGGCGCTCGCCCTGGTGGACGTCAAGGTGCTCGATCATTTCGTCGTCGGCGCCGGGGCGGCGATGTCCTTCGCGGAGAGGGGGCTGCTGTAGACTTGTTTTGACCTGGATCAACCGAACGCGGCGGTCATGGCGCATGCTTTCCACGTCAGTCCGGCGTGAATCGCGCGGGTCGCGTGGATTCCCGGTCACGGGGAAGGAAAGGATAGCGCCATGTACAAGAACGTACTATTGCCGGTTGATGGATCCGAGCTTTCGCAGCGGGCCGTCAACGAGTGCATCGGGCTGGTGAAGTCCACAGGCGCGAAGGTGTCGTTGATACACGTCATCGCGCGCTTTCACCTGCATTACCGGGGCGCGCCCCAGCTCGTGCGCAAGATCGAAAAAGAGCACGAGGACGATGCCCGGCAGCTCGCGAAGGAATGGATCGATAAACTTGTCGAGCGCGTCCGGGCGGAGGGGGTCGATTGCGAAGGCGTGATCGTCGTGGGGGAGCATACCTATACGGAGATCATCGACATGGCGGACCAGCGCGGATGCGACCTCATCGTCATGGCTTCGCACGGGCACAGTGGGCTGCACGCGGTGCTCATGGGCAGCGAGACGGTCAAAGTGCTCACGCACAGCAAGATCCCGGTGCTGGTCGTCAGGTGAGGGCATGACGCCGCGGCGAAAGGCCCGCGTTTTCCCGCTGTGGCGAGGGCCGGGCCCAGTCGCGGCCCGTGCTTGAGTGCGGGGCGAAAAGCCTGTAGAATCCGCGCCTTTCGAGCATTCCGGAGCAAGCCATGTCACGCGTCTGCCAGGTCACCGGCAAGAAACCGATGCTGGGTAACAATGTCTCCCACGCCAACAACAAGACGCGGCGGCGTTTCCTGCCGAACCTCCAGTACCGTCGCTTCTGGGTGGAGAACGAAAACCGCTGGGTGCGCCTGCGCGTGTCCCAGGCGGGACTGCGCACGATCGACCGCAAGGGCATCGACGTCGTCCTGGCCGAATTGCGCAAGCGCGGCGAGAAAGTCTAGGAAACCGCAGATACACGCAGATAAACACAGATAGATAACAGAACCCGCGACCGTCTTTTGCCAGGATTTGGATCCGCGTTCATCTGCGTTTATCTGCGGTTGATAAAGAGGGGTTAAGACATGCGTGAAAAGATCAAGCTCGAGTCCACCGCCGGCACCGGCCATTTCTACACGACCACCAAGAACAAGCGCACGACGCCGGACAAGCTGGAACTGAAGAAATTCGACCCGGTGGCGCGGAAGCACGTCATCTACAAGGAAACGAAAATTAAGTAACACGGGGCGCGTCGAGGTCGTTGGAGCGGACGCAGGCGCCGCTCAACGGCCGGGGACGGCCTTTGAGCTTCGAAGCCCGCCGATTGGCGGGCTTTTTTGCGTACTATCGACCGATTGGCGGGTTTCCCTGGCCGAGGTGCCGCGAATCCCGATTACGGCTTGATGTGGATCAACCCACCCCGGGCGCGGCCTCGCGAAAATGATCCATCGAATTGCGCCATGAGCACGAGGCAGGCATGAGCACCGCGCAGGACCATCCCGCGACCGCCGGAGAGGGCGTCGGCATCGGCGGCGCGTTGTCCCTCTCGTCGGACCGGCTGAAGGAGATCCGGCGGAGCATCGAGAGCCTGTTCGATCCCTTCGGCATGGTGGCGCCGCTCGTGCACGCGCAAAGCGCGTGGTGGCTGCACCCGCTGGAGTTCGCGGAGTTGTGGAGCAAGACCGGGGGAGACCTCGCCACGCTGCAGCTGCATACCCTCGCGCGGCTGTCGGGCCACGGCGGCCCGGACGTGGTCCACCCGCAGCCCGACGATGCGCGCTTCAGCGACCCGGTCTGGTCGAAGGAGCCCGCGTGGGATCTGCTGAAGCAGTGGTACCTTTTCTATACGCGGCACGTGCAGGACGCGTTGTTCCAGACGCCGGGGCTTTCGCCCCGGGAGCGC
>Ga0326597_10005590_pt1 | contig 17405 bp, 10 predicted proteins | sample RVTome_12_FD_203789 | JGI IMG/M metagenome (GOLD analysis project Ga0326597, IMG submission 203789) | Soil microbial communities from uranium-contaminated site in the Upper Colorado River Basin, Wyoming, United States - RVT100D185 | ecosystem: Environmental > Terrestrial > Soil > Contaminated >... | reverse complement strand
TTGTCCTCCACGACGCCGCCCCAGTGGATGTTGACCCGCCGGGGCCGCTCGTTTGTCGGTCCGACGCCGTCCTCCCAGTGGTACTGATCGGCAAAGCAGCCCCCGGGCCAACGCAGGTTGGGGATCTCGATCCGGCGCAGGGCCTCGACGATGTCGTTGCGGACGCCGCGGGTGTTGGGGATTTTCGACTCGGGTCCGACCCAGAGCCCATCGTAGATGCAGCTGCCCAGGTGCTCGGCGAAATGGCCGTAGATGTGACGGCTGATCTGCGGACCCGGCGCATCGGCATGGATCGTCAGCGATGCGTGTTTCGCTTCCTGCGCGCACAGATCCCCGCTCGCCGCGGGCAGGAGGAAGAGGCCGCCGAGGCCCAACATGAGACTTGACATGGTCGGGAGTCTGCGCTTCATTCTCGGTCTCCTTGGTCTTTACAGCGAGCAACGAACGTCCGTCTTCAGCCGATCTGCAGCTCGAGGGCGACGACGGCCTTCCTCGGAACGATCACGTGAGCGGCGTCGCCCCTGATCTGCACCGTCAGCTCCGACAGCGTCACGCTCTCGGGGTCGTCGAACGTGTTCGTGGCCGTCATGTCTTCGTGGGTCAGCACCGTTCCTCGTCCCTCGGCGACCCGGCCGCCGCCGCCCAGACGGACGCGGGCGGCCACCGCGGCGTCCAAAGAGGGATTCGTGAGCGTCACGCAAAGACGCCGATCGCGGATCGACGCCGAGCCGGAGAGCCCGGCGAGCTTTGCCGGGCCTTCCAGGACGGGCACGCTCAGCTCGGGGATCTCGATCTGCATCGGGACCAGGCGCGCTCCCATGTGAGGCCGATACATCTCGAACGTGTAGTACGCCGGTGTCCGCGTGTACTTGTCCTCGACGGCGGCGAACAGGGAGTGCAGGCAGTTGATCGTCTGCGCCACGTTGGCCATCTCGATCTTCTCCGCGTGGCGGTTGAAGATGTCGAAGGTCATCGCCGCGTGCAGGGCGTCGCGCAGCGTGATCGTCTGGCTGAGAAGATAGGCCGGCCCGAGCTCGGTGCCGCCCCGGTACCAGTTGCCCCACTCATCGATCACGAACTTCGTGTGGTGCTCGGGATCGTACTCGCCCATGAGGCGCCAGTGCTCCTCGACGATGGGCTCGATGCGGACGCCCTTGTGGAGGACGGCGTACCAGCCCCTCTCGTCGAAGGTGGCGCCGTCCTCGGGGGTCTGGCGGAAGTCCGTGTAGTAGTGCAGCGCGAAGCCGTCCACGCGTGCACGGTGACCCTGCATGCCGGTGAAGAAGCCCCGCGTCCAGCCCACGTCCATGTCGGCGGAATGGCCCCGGGGGCCGGCGGCGATCAGATACGGCGGCGTGTACTCGGGAACCTGGGTGACGAACTTGCGGTACTCCGTGGCGTACTCGCCGCCCGTCATGTTCCCGCCGCAGCCCCAGGACTCGTTGCCCACGCCCCAGTACTTGACGGCGAAGGGCTCCGCAGCGCCGTTCTTCGCCCGCTCGTCGGCCAGGGAGACGGTGCCGGGGGGAGCGTTGCAGTAGAGCACCCAGTCGTGGAACTCCTTCGGGGTGCCCGACCCGACGTTGGCGGCGACGTAGGGCTCGGCCCCGACCAGCCGGCACAGGCGGATGAACTCGTGGATGCCGAAGTGGTTGGTCTCGATGGCCCGCACGCCCTCGGGCATGCGGGGCTCCCAGAAGTTGTACGTGCGCGGACGCTGGCCGGCGAGACCGATGCCATCGCGCCAGTGGTACCCGTCGGCGAAGCAGCCGCCCGGCCAGCGGAGGTTCGGCGCGCCGATGCGCTTCATGTCCTCGACGAACTCCGTGCGGATGCCATCCGTGTTCGGGATCTTCGAGTCGCGGCCGACCCAGATGCCGTCGTAGATCACGCCGCCGAGGTGCTCGATGAAGTGCCCGTAGATGTGGGGATTGATGACGGGGCCGGGCACGGCGGGCGTCAGCACGATCTCGGCGTCGGCGGCAAAGGCGGAGCGGGAGGCGGCGAGGGCGCCGAGCCCGGCGCCGGCCGCCGTCCTGAGGAATGCGCGTCGCTGCATGGGGACACACCTCCAATCCGGCTGCTCTCGATGGATGTCCGGGGCGACCGCGAGAGACTATCTCAAAAGCCCCGCCCGGGCACACTGCCGACAGCGGTCACCAGCGGTGACCTCACGTTCGTCTGACCCGCCAATAGACGGCAAATCGCTGCCCGAACAGGCGGTTCAGCGGAACGAGCGTCAGGGGGCGATCCTGTCCGGTGATGCGGAAAGCCAGCCCGCCCGCGTCGACCGTCTTCGTCAGGTCGACCGGGCTTCCGGCCACGACCTCGGCACCACTGACATCGACCGAGGGACCGCCGGCCGGCTGGATCCAGTCTGCGGGATCGGCGGAGGGTGCGACCAGGTCGGGCGCGGGGACGGGCTGGCCACGCAACCCCTCGCCGCGCCGCGCGTTCACCGGGTTCGCGTACATCATGTCGTAGGTGAGCCCCTCGTTGCCGAGCGCGCCCGCCAGCACCAGGGGGCCGTACATGAAGGCCTGCACGGTCGGATCGTCGGGCATCGGGTGCACGTGCAGCTTCATCGGAAGGCTCACTTCGAGACGGTCACCGGTCTTCCAGGTGCGCTCGATCGCCCAGTAGCTCGCCGGGTCTGCCGACGCCTCCAGCGGCTCGCCGTTGAGGCTCGCCGCCATGCCCTGCGTGGCCCAGTAGGGAATGCGAACGCGGAGGCTCAGCCTCACCGGCGTCTCGCACTGGAACTCGAGGTGGATCCTGTCGTCGTCGGGAAACCGCGTCTCCTGGCGCACGTACAGGCCCTTCTCGGGCCAGTGCAGGCGGGCGGGGACGAAGAGGTTGACGTACAGGCCGAGATCGTCGTGGAAGAAGATGCTGTCGCCGAGCCTGGCGAAGCTCTCCACGCCGGTGCCCGTGCAGCACCAGAAGGAGTCGAACGGCAGGCTGAAGAGCTTCCAGTATCCCGACTCGAGCGGAACGTAGAAGGTGGTCATGGCGTCGGCGGGATTCATGGTGCCGAGGATCCCGTTGAAGAAGGCCCGCTCGTAGAAGTCGGCGTAGCGGGCCTCGGGGCTCCAGCCGAAGACGTGCCGGGTGAGCTCGAGCATGTTGTGGGTGCAGCAGCACTCCTGGGTGGTGGCGCTGAGCTCGCTGGCCAGCATCCCGGGGTCGGTGCGCCAGCGCTGCTGGTTGCTGGTGCCGCCGGTGCAGTAGGAGCGGTGGAGGGCCACCTGCCGCCAGAAGAACTCGACGATGCGGCGGTAGCGCTCCTCGCCCGTGAGCTCGTAACGCCGGGCCGCCCCCAGGAGCTTGGCGAGCAGCGTGTTGGCGTGCTCCCCATTGAGCTCGTCGCGCCCCTCGGCCAGCGGATCGAAGATCCGGGCGTGGTCGAACCGGTGGGCCAGATCAGCGTGGTCGCGGTTGCCGGTCACCGCATGGAGGTCGTAGAGGAGCTCGTTCATCCCGCCGTACTCGACCTCCAGGATGCGGTCCATCTCGTCGTCGCTCAGCGGATCGGCCCATCGCCTGGTCCAGCTCGCCATGGCCAGGGCGACGTCGAGGGCGTGCTCGTCGCCGCAGTGCTCGTACATGTCGAGGAGGCCGGCCATGATCTTGTGGAGCGTGTAGAAGGGCGCCCACACCGGCAGCCGCTCCACGAGCCGCTGCATGAACTCGGGGGGGAAGGCCGCGAGCCACTCCCCGCCGTTGGCCTTCTGGCACCTTCCCAGCTCTTCGACGATGGCGTGCGCCTTGGCCTTCAGCAGATCGTCGCCGGTGCTGCTGTACATCAGTCCACAGGCCGACAGGTAGTGGCCCATGAAGTGGCCGCGCAGCTCGATGTCCGGCCGCTCCCACCCGCCGAGCTGCTGGGCGCTCGAGGGAAGCCCCGCCGTGAGACGGAACGTATGGAGCAGGCGGTCGGAGTCAAGCGTGTGGAGATAGACGCGGTTGCGATCCTGGAGGGTGTAGCAGGTTCCACTCAGCAGGCGGACCTGTGTCAAGGGGAAGGGGTGGGCCTTGATGGGCGCCGCCTCCATGACCGATGCCCTGCGCCCCGGCCCGCGGTGCTCGCCGGCCAGCGCGCCGGCAGCCAGGGGCGAAACCGCCAGCACGGCGCCAAACTGCCTTCGGCTCAGTGTGCTCTCACCCTTCATGGCACTGACTCCGTTCAGGTCTCTGTGGCCCGCTGCCGGAACAAGAGCACGTCATTCCGAGGGCGGCGGCGTGGTCTGCGCCCGAGGAATCCACCGTCAACGGCTGGCGGCGGATGCTTCGTCGCATGTTCCCCGGATGGAGCTCCTCAGCATGACTTGGCTCCTGTTCTACGACGGAAAGTTCATGCGGCGCAGGAGATCCTCGAGGCGGGGTCGGAGCGCAGGGGGTCGAGGGGCGGGTCCACCTTCAGGAGGACCAATCCCATGTCGCGCGCCTCGTAGGCTCGGTCCAGCCATTCGAATGCCCGATCCTTGTCGCCCAGCCCCGCGTAGATGAGCGCAACTTCATAGACGCCCATGCCTTCTTCCCCGAGTCGCTCCTGGAGCTCTCGAAGGCACTCTCGGGCCTTCTTCACCCGGTCCGCTCTCGGCCGACGGCGGCTCGGGGGCGCTCGCGTCCAGCACCGAGAAGGGCTCGGTGACCTCGAGGCTCTTCCCCGCGAGGTGGTCGTAGAAGATCATCACCAGCTCGTAGTCACCGGGCGGGGCCGCCTCGAGGCCGAAGCGAAAGAGCCGCGAGAGCTTGCCGAGCGAGGTGGGGCGGATGTCCTCGGGTGCGACGGCGGTCAAGGTGCTGCCATCGGATCGCCGCACCATGTAACCCATGGCCACCCGCGGCATGCCCGATCCGTCCTTCTGTGCCCCGTAGACCTCGAACCGGCAGAACAGCTCCTCGCCCTGCTCGAACGCGCGCCGCGCCAACGGGACGACCGGCTTCCCATCGCCCTCCCCCTCGCCAAGGGTGTCGGTGAGGACCGGGGTCGAGACGCGAAACTCGGAGAGCTCCGGCACCTCGAACTCGTGGACGACCGTCCCCAGGCGACCCGAGCGCATGTCCCGCACGACGATCTTCGCCTGGAAGCCTCCCGTCGGCAGCTCGAACTCGCGCCGGATGGGGAACCAGGTCTTCTGGAGCCGTTCCCGGGAGGTGGGGAGGAGCTTCATCTCGACCTTCTGGTCGTAGCGGAAGTACTCCCCCGTCTCGCGGTGCACGGCCACCAGCAGCACCTCGACGCCTCCCACGTAGCGCCCCTCCCGCAGCTCGAGCTCGAGAGCGCGCAGGTCCACCTCGGTGACCACCTCCACCCTGGCCTTGCCGAGCATGACCCCGTCCCCCACAAAGTCGGTCATGCGGAGCGGGATGTCCCCCACCTCGTAGGGCGAGTCGAGGGCCCCCTGGAAGACCGGGTTCACCCCCGGCTTGCGCCGGCCGGCGTCCTCAACGTCGCTCGGAGCGTAGTAGCCCTTGCGCGCCCGAACATCGACGCCCTTGTGGCCCGGGACCTTGACCGAAATCTTCCGGAACGTGCCGTCCCGGGCGGTGTTGGTGGGGTTGTAGCCGAGGAGGTAGTAGCTGCTGTTCTCATCGGCGATTCGCTGGAGGCCGGCGGAGAGGTCGTTGGTGTCGCGAACGGTGAAGCCCCCGCTGTCGGCGGCGATCGCCTCCGCCCCCTCCGCATCCCAGAAGTCCTCGGTGAGGGCGAAGCCCAGGTCGATCTCGGGCACGGCCGCGCCGAACTGGGCGGTCATCTCGAACGGCATGCCCTTGAGGCCCTCGGCGTTCACGAAGTACACGGCGGCGTTCGCGCGTCGCGCGGCCCGCGCCACCCACTTGAACTCCTCGATGTTCGGATCCCAGATGAAGCCCGCCGAGATCAGGATCACGGACTTGCGGCCCCGGGTCGCGTTCAATGCCTCGAGGGAGCGCTCCAGGACCGCGAGCGTCGTGCGGCTGCGAACCCGGGACAGGGAGTACACGTTGGAGGCCCGCAACTCCACATAGGGGTTGATGCTCGTCGCGAAATAGCGGTTCTGCTGCGGCTCGGGAGTCATCTGCTGGGCGATCCCAAGCTGCTCGAAGCGTCGCTGGACGCGAGCCGCCACGTCGATGTCGCGATCCACGCGGATGCGCTTGGCCTCGCGATCGGTCATCCGCTCGCGGGAGTTGTCGGGGATGTAGCGTCCGTCGAGCCCCTTCACGAGCTCGATCAGCTCGTCGCGCCCGGCTTCCATCCGGGTTGTCCACCAGGTGCCGGCCAGCGTGGCCACCAGCGTCACCCGGTCCCCCTCGCGGACGCCGTGGGTGAGGAAATCGGCAACCGCTCCTTTGGCCCGGTAGGCCATGGCGGGCGTGAGGCGGATGTCGTCGAACAACACCACGAACGTCCGTCCCCGGACGTTGTCCCTCTCCTGGTTCGTGGAGACCCTGGGACGCGGCCGGGGGGTGGCGGAAGGAGCGGGCGGGACGTGGACGGCTTCGAAGCTCACCACCGTCTGTCGCACGTCGTCCTCGAACACCTCGAGGTCCTCCTTGACGAGCCCCCTCAAGGGGACACCCTTCTTGTCCGCGACCACCACGTCCACGGTGACCTGCTCGATCTGGCCGGGAAACGTGGGGAGGGGCGCCTCCGGCGAAGCCGGAGGGGGGGTCGCCTCCTGGGCCAGAAGGATCGAAGCCCAAAGCGCCAAGGCGAGAGAGAGAGTTCTCCTGAGCATGGCTACCCCACCATCACGAATAGCGGTACGCCTTCGATCGACCTCTGAGGAATCCAGTCTATATCAGCCCCTCGGGGGACGCCTCGGGGAGCGACGCTGTCGAGGACCGCCACGTCCTCTTCGTTGACAGGTGCGGCACGGCTGGGATAGAGAGTCTCCACCGCAACGGATGAATCCGAGCTGGCTCTGCCGTGCTGGGCGTCGGAGGCACTCTCGAAGCCGGGAGCGCTTCGGACGCCGTGAGGTGAGGAGATCGCCATGAACCCCATGCTCGAGCGTCGCACGTTCCTGGAAGGGCTTGGCAAGTCCGGAGCCGCCCTCGCCACCGGATCCTGGTTGGGCGGCTTCGGTTACGCGGAGGCGGCCACCGGCCCCGCGCGGGCGCTCATCGATCAGGCGCGATACCGTGCCGAGATGGACCGGCGCCTGCTGGGCGCGTTCCTCGAGCACCTGGGCCGTGCCGTTTACACGGGCGTCTACGAGCCGGGTTCCGCTCTCGCCGACGGCAAGGGCTTCCGCACGGACGTCATCGCGGAGATCAAGGCGCTCGGCGTGCCGATCATGCGGTACCCGGGGGGGAACTTCGTGTCCGGGTACAACTGGCTCGACGGCGTCGGCCCCCGGGACAAGCGGCCGACGGTGCTGGAGCGGGCCTGGAACTCCATCGAGACCAATCAGTTCGGCACCGACGAGTTCATCGAGTGGTGCAAGCTGGTCGGCACCGAGCCGCTGCTCGCCTTCAACCTCGGCACCGGCACCCCTGAGCAAGCGGTGGCCTACGTCGAGTACTGCAACCTCGCGAAGGGGACCAGGTGGAGTGATCTGCGGCGGGCGCACGGCTACGAGCAGCCCCACAACGTGCGCTACTGGTGCCTGGGTAACGAGATGGACGGCCCGTGGCAGATGGGTCACATGCCGGCTCGGGAGTACGGACGCAAAGCGCGCGACACCGCCCAGCAGGTCCGGGTGGCCGATCGCAACACCCAGCTCATCGCCACTGGCTCGAGCAACGCCGCCATGCCCGAGTACCTGGTCTGGGACCGCGAGGTCCTCGAGGAATGCTACGACCAGGTGGACGCCATCTCACTGCACGTCTACTACGGGAACACCGCCCAACAGACCGGCAACGACAGCTCCCGCTACCTGGCCCTGAATCTGGACATGGAGCGGCAGATCCAGGAAGTCGCCGCGGTCTGCGACTACGTGCAGGGGGTCCAGAGGTCGCCCAAGCGGCTGTGGCTGTCTTTCGACGAATGGAACGTGTGGTACCGGGCGCGGGGAGGCCGCTTCACGGACGGCCAGCAGACCTTCGCGCCGCCGCTGCTGGAGGAGGAGTACAACCTCGAAGACGCGCTCCTCGTCGGCGGCATGCTCAACACGCTGCTTCGGCAGGCCGCGCGGGTGCGCGTCGGATGCCTGGCCCAGATCGTGAACGTGATCGCCCCGCTGATGACGAACAAGACCTCGGTGCTGCGCCAGACCATCTACTATCCGTACGCATGGGCGCTCAAGTACGCCCGCGGGAGGGTCCTCGATCTGTTGGTGGAGTCCGAGACCTACCCGATCAAGATCCAGGGCCTCTTGATGGGCTTCGTGCCGATCGCCCGGGACGATTCCGTCCCCTACCTCGACGTCGCCGCCACGCTCGACCCGCAGAACGGGCAGGTGTGCGTGTTGATGCTGAACCGCGATCTGGACTCCGAGCGCGAGCTGACCCTGGACTGGCGCGACCCCACGCCCACCCGCGTGCTGGCCTGCGAGACCCTCACGGGCTCGGACCTCAAGGCGGCCAACACGTTCGCGCAGCCGAGGCTGATCGTGCCGCGTCCGCTCGACGCGCCGCGGCCGGGGTCCAGGATGACGTTCAAGCTGCCTCCACGCTCCTACAGCGTCGCCCACCTCGCCACGTCGTAGAAGAGACATTCTCCGTGCGCGGGGGCCGCGGCGGGCGGGAGGTGCCGACGTGAAGATCACCAGGGTGCGGGCGCGGGTGGTCGAATGGCGGGGCCCGACGGTGCCCCCCCAGCCCCATTTCTGCACGAGCCCGACCGATCTGCTGGGGCCCGCCGCGGATTCGATGGCGTCGTTCCGGTTCCACGGCTGGCTGGTGGCCGAGGTGGTCACGGACACCGGCCACGTGGGCCTCGGCAACGCCGCGCTCGCGCCGCGCCTCGCCAAGCAGGTGATCGACGAGTACCTCGCGCCCCTGCTGATCGGTCGCGAGGCGTGGGACGTCGAGTTTCTCTGGCAGCTCATGTACCGCACGACGCTCGCGTGGGGTCGCAAGGGCATCGGCATGGCGGCGATCAGCGCGGTGGACATCGCGCTGTGGGACCTGCTCGGAAAAGCCACCGGGCAGCCGGTCTTCCGGCTGCTCGGCGGGCGCACGAAGCCGAGCATCCCCGTATACGCGAGCCGCCTCTACAGCCAGGACCTCGACGCCCTGGCCGCCGAGGCGGCCGGCTACCACGCGGCCGGATTCCGTGCGATGAAGCTGCGCTTCGGCTGGGGCCCGACGGACGGTGCGGCGGGAATGCAGAAGAACGTCGATCTCGTGCGCACGGTGCGCGACGCGGTCGGCGACGAGACGGACATCATGGCCGACGCCTACATGGGATGGACGCTCGACTACGCGCGTCGCATGATCCCGCGGCTCGAACCGCTGCGCTTGCGCTGGCTCGAGGAGCCGGTGATTCCGGACGACATTCACGGCTACGCCGAGCTGAACGCGATGGGCAGGATACCCATCGCCGGTGGCGAGCACGAGTGCACCCTGCATGGCTTCCGGGAGCTGCTCGAGGCGCGGGCCGTCGCCTATGTCCAGTTCGACACCAATCGGGTCGGCGGCATCTCCCAGGCGCGCAAGGTCGCCGCGCTCGCCGAGGCGCACTCCGTGCCGGTCGTGCCCCACGCCGGACAGATGCACAACTACCACGTCGTGATGTCCAGCCTCAACGCGCCGATGGCGGAGTTCTTCCCCCGCGTCGACGTGGAGGTCGGCAACGAGCTGTTCTGGTACATCTTCGACGGCGAGCCGGAGGCGGTCGGGGGCGCGATCGATCTGCGCGACGACGTGCCGGGGTTGGGTCTGCGCATTCGCGAGGACGCGCTCGCCGGGTTCACCGTGATCGAATGAGCGGGGCCGAGCGCCTGGTTCAGCTCGTCGACCCCGAGTCGCGGCGGCTCGTCGGCCTGGTCAAGGAACCGCTGCTTCACGTGCTGCGCGCCTATTCGTCCGTGTACGAGCTCGCGCTCGCGGCCCTGGCCGCCGGGGAGTCGCTCTCACGGTTTGCGCAGGCGCACGTCTCTCCCGTGTCGGTCCCCTACGACACGGTGGGGGGCGACCACGAGGGCAGGCGCTTTCGCTTTCTGCCCCCGATCGATCACCCCGCGGAGCCGGCCCGCTGCCTGATCAGCGGGACGGGGCTGACCCATCGTCGGGGGGTCGAGGCCCGCCAGGCCATGCACGCCGCCGATGCGACGGTCACCGACAGCCTGCGCATGTACGATCTGGGCGTGGCCGGCGGCCGACCGCAGCCGGGCGAGATCGGGGTGTCGCCGGAGTGGTTCTACAAGGGCAATGGGCTGATCCTGCGCGGCAGCGGCGAGCCCCTGGTGGTGCCCCCATACGCCGAAGATGGCGGCGAGGAGCCCGAGATCGCGGGGATCTACCTGATCGACGGCGAGGGCGCGCCGCGCCGGCTCGGCATGGCGGCGGGCAACGAGTTCTCGGACCACGAGCTGGAGCGCCGCAACTATCTCTACCTCGCCTCCTCCAAGCTGCGCCCGTGTGCGCTCGGACCCGAGCTCGTGCTGGACCCCGACTTCACGGACGTGCGCGGCGAAGTGGCGATCGAGCGCGACAGTGGCGTACAGTGGTCGTGCGCTCTCCGCACCGGCGAAGCCTCGATGTGCCACAGCCTCTCCAACATCGAGCACCACCACTTCAAGCACGAGCCCCATCGCCGGCCGGGTGACGTGCACGTCCATTTCTTTGGCGCCGACGCATTCAGCTTCGGCAATGGTGTCGAGCTTCGGGACGGCGACATCATGCGCGTCGAGTTCGCGGGCTTCGGCCGGCCTCTGCGCAACCCTCTCGTCATCGAACGGCCGCCCGAGACGCCGGTCCGCGTCGTGCCGCTCTGAGCGGCGACCTCTGGAGGCTCCCCATGTCGATCGTCTCTGCCATGTGGACCGACGATCGGGCTCACCAGCCCGGTCGGTGAAGACCCGCGTCCATGGACATCACCGCCGTTCTTCATCGCAAGCGCTGGTGGATCGCGGCGCTGCTCTTCGTCGCGATCACCAACAGCTACATGGATCGGAACACGCTCGCGGTCGCCGTGAATGCGATCCGCGACACGTTCCCGATCGGCGATGGCGATTTTGCCCGCCTGAACTCCTACTTCCTTTTCGCCTACGCCCTCATGTACGTCGGCGGCGGCAAGCTGATGGATGCGCTGGGCACGCGGCGCGGCTTCTTCTGGATCACGATCTTCTGGTCGTTCGCCGTCATGAGCCACGGCCTGGCGACGGGCATCACGGGGCTCGCGGTCTCGAGGCTGCTCCTGGGAGTCGGCGAGGGCGGCGGCTTTCCCGCCATCACCAAGGCGGTGTCCGAGTGGTTCCCCGCGCGCGAGCGGTCGACGGCGATCGGCTTCGTCAACGCGGGAACCGCGGCCGGCGGCATCCTCGCCCCGCCGCTGATTGCGCTCGTCTTGTCGTTCCGAGGCTGGCCGCTCGGGGAACCCTGGCGCTGGGTCTTCTTCCTGTCGGGATCGACGGGCTTTCTCTGGGCGATCTGGTGGCTCTGGGACTACCATCCGCCGGCCCGGCATCCGAGGCTCTCCGCGACCGAGAAGGAGGAGATCGCGGAGGTCCTCGAGGCGCCGCGGGACGCTTCGCCGGCCGAAGAGGCGAGCATCCCCTGGCTGCGGCTCTTCGGCTACCGGCAGGTCTGGGGCTTGATGCTGTGCAAGGGGCTCGGCGACGCCGTCTGGTACTTCGTCGCCTTCTGGTTGCCGAAGTACCTGATGGACGCGCGCGCCTACAACATCCGCGACGTCGGCGCGTTCGCCTGGATGCCTTGGGCCGCCGCGGGCGTCGGCTGCCTCGTGGTGGGCTCGTTCTCGAGCGCGCTGATCAGGCGCGGCCGGTCGGTCGACGCGGCGCGCAAGATCGCGCTCGGTGTCGCCGTCTCCGTGATGCCGGCTCTCCTGCTGGTGCCCTATGTCTCCAACCGGTGGGTCATCCTGCCGTTCATGGTCGGATACTTCGGCCAGCAGGGCTGGTCCACGCTCGTGATGACCCTGCCCGCCGACCTCTTCCCCCGCCGCGCCGTCGGATCGGTGGCGGGGCTCGTCGGGTTTGGCGGGGCGCTCGGCGGGATCGTCTTCGGCGAGCTGTCCGGCCGCTATCTCGACGCGAACCCTCTCGGCTACGCCCCCATCTTCGCGGTGGCGGGCCTGCTGCACATCCTCAGCTTCCTGGTGATCCTCGTGACGATTCGTCGGATCGAGCAGGTGAAGGCCCCGATCTGACCGCCCGGTCGCCACGGCACCGACGGTCCGCACGACTTCGGTGACACGACACCAAGAGGGGCCGCGATCGCTACTTCAGCTGGCCCACCCGGGGCCAGCCCTCCTCCCAGACCATGGTGGAGATCTGCAGCGTGGGCCGGCCCGTCGCGGCGTCGTAGGCGTGAAAGACGAGCAGGTCGGCGTCCGAGTCGAAGAGGACGGCCTGGTGCCCGGGGCCTCGCCACGCCTCCGCACCTTCGAGGACCAGGGTTGCGCCGCCCTCCATCATCGGCACGCCCTCCTTGTCCCGGTACGGCCCCGTGATGTCCCGCGCGCGCCCGACCATGATCTTGTAGGTGCTCTCCCTTCCCCGACAGCACCGGTCGAACGACACGAAGAGGTAGTAGTACCCGCCCCTCCTCACGATGAACGGAGCCTCGATCGCCGGCGGCTGCCGCGGCCGGCGGCTGGCCAGCGAGTGAAGCTCCGTGTCGCTCGCCGACAGCTTCCCGGTGTCGGGATCCACCCGGCGCATCTTGATGCCGCCCCAGAAGCTGCCCCAGACGAGCCACGGCCTGCTCTCCTCGTCCACGGCCAGGTTCGCGTCGATGGCGTTCCAGTCGTCCTCGGGGTTCGATCCGACCACCTTGCCTTCGTCCACCCAACGGTAGTCGGGGCTGGTCGGGTCGAGGGTGAGGTTCGTGGCCAGTCCGATCACCGAGCGGTTCTTTCCAAACGTCGACACCGAGTAGTAGAGATGGTAGCGGCCGCGGAGATACGAGATGTCGGGGGCCCAGATTCCACGCGCTCCCGGCACCTCCCGCACCGCCCATTCCGGGACGCGGTCGAACACGTTCCCGCACAACGTGAAGCGGTGGAGGTCCGGGGAGCAGAACATCGGGACGAGCTTCTCGGCGAACCGGTTCGAGGCGAACAGGTGGTACCGGGCGCCCTGGCGGATGAGCGAGGGGTCATGGACCGGGCTCGTGTCGCCTTCGAGCGTCAGGACGGCCGGCGGGGTGCGCTCGGGCGGCTCTCCGGATGGCGCCGCCCCCAGGGCCGCGCTCAGCAGGAGCCCAGGGAGCATGGGGGCCTCGCCCGGGCAGAGCCGCCCGCGAGCGGGTGACCGAGGCGCGGAAGCGATCGCCGGGTCCGTTGGATCGTTTGGCTCATCTGACCCGCACTCGTCATATCATATGCTGAACGAAATGCCCCCCATGCGAACCTCCGCCGGCGGCTATCCGCGGGGCGGCCTTCACGGCCAGATCGTCCACGCGATCGGGCGCCAGATCCTGGGCGGGAAGATCCGCCCCGGCGAGCTGCTGCCGGTCCAGCCGGGGCTGCCCGCGAGCCGCACCGTGCTGCGCGAGGCCATCAAGGTCCTGGCGGCCAAGGGGCTCGTCGAATCGCGGCCGAAGACTGGAACCCGCGTGCGGCCGCAGCACGCCTGGAACCTGCTCGACCCCGACGTCCTGGCGTGGCAGCAGGACGGCGCGTCGCCTCCCGCGTTCCTGAAGAAGCTCACCGAAGTGCGCCTGATCGTCGAGCCGGCGGCCGCCGAGCTGGCCGCCCAGCGGGCCGGCGCCGCCGAGCTGCAGACCCTCGAGGCGGCCTACGCGGACATGGAGTCAGCGCTTCGCGGACGCGCCATGGACTTCGAGGCCTTCGATCGGGCCGACATCAGGTTCCATCGTGGGATCATGGAGGCCTGTGGGAACGACCTCCTGCAGCAGATGAGCCAGTTCGTCTACTCCGCCCTGCTCGTCAGCTTCGCGGCCACGAGCCGTCTTCCGCGCCAGGCGAAGGCGTCGCTGCCCCGGCATCGCGCCATCCTGGATGCCATCCGGGACCGCCGCGCGCAGGGCGCGGGGCAGGCCATGCGCACCCTCGTGCGCAGCACGGGTCGGGCGATCAAGGGGCTGCGGCCGCGCCGGCACCCCTGAGAATCTCCGGTGGCCGGGCCCGCGAGCGGTCCCCCAGGCCAAGCCGGCGTTCAAGAGAATGGTGGAAGTGTTCCGGGAGGGCAAGAACGGGCCAGGTCGCGCCTGCTGAGCGCGTCGGGAATGTGTGCGTTCGTCGACGCCGTGGGGGACGGCTCTGACACCGCAACCCCACTGAACGAGGGCGTGGCGAGCCCTGTCATATCGTATGACTATACGCAAAAAATCCGCTTGACAGCGTCGCTTTTGCGAACGTATAAGAACCCTGTTTCAGCAAAAGAAAGCCCCCGGTTTGTAGGCATGGGATTCGATGGGAGGTTGGCATGAAGACGCAGCGCATTGTGACGGCCCGGCCGGCACTGATGCTTCTCTGCCTGAGTGTCTGTTTGAGCAGTCCGCTCTGGGCTCAGCGATCGGATAGAGCGGTCATTGGTGGCGTCGTCAGAGACTCCCAGGGCGCCGCGGTTCCGGGCGCCACCGTCATCGTGACCAACGAAGCCACCGGCGTCGCGGTCACCCAAGTGACCAACAACGCCGGAGCCTACACGACCAATCCACTGGTGCTGGGCCCCTATTCGGTGAAGGTCAGCCTCGGCGGATTCAAGACGGCACTCAGCTCGGGGATCGTGCTCGGGGCCGCTGACGTCGTCCGGCACGATGTCACGCTCGAGGTCGGCGAGGTCACCGAGACGGTCGAGGTCTTGGCCGGGGAGCAGGGGCTCTCCGTCACGCGGCCCGATGTGAGCCACAGCGTGGACGAGAAGTACTATCGCGATCTCCCGATCATCTCGGCCGCCGACGTCCGCCTGGCCGAGTCCGTGCTTCTGATGCAGCCCGGCTACCTCCCCATGACGCCCAACGGCGACCCGATGTTCCGCGGAAGCCAGTTCGGCTCGCGCATCAACGGAGGCCAGACCAGGGCCGTCGAGAACTTCTTCGACGGCGGCGCGTTCGGCTACGCCTCCGGGCACCAACAGAGCCAGGAGAGCGCGCCTCCCGTGGAAGCCATTCAGGAGGTCACGGTCATCACGACGACCTACTCGGCGGAGTACGGCCACACGAGCGGCGGCTTCATCGAGTACACCTCCAAGTCGGGCTCCAACGCGTTCCACGGAAGCTTCTACAGCTATCTCGCCGACGAGAGTCTCAACGCCCAGGGTTTCTTCGCCATCGGCAAGACCCCGCTGAACAACAGAAACCTCGGGTTCACGGTGGGCGGGCCCATCGTCAAGAACAAGACGTTCTTCTTCGTCAACGTCGACTGGACCAAGTTCGAGTCCGGCGTCCTGCCCGGCTTCGGCAACACGACGCCGATCGACGCCTTCAGGGCCGGCGATTTCAGCCAGCTGCTGACCGGCAACCAGATCGGCACCGACGTGCTCGGCCGGCCCGTCTATCAAGGCCAGATCTTCAATCCCGCCACCACTCGCACGGTCAACGGGGTTCCCGTACGCGATCCCTATCCGGGCAACGTCATCCCTGCCAACGATCCGCTGCGCAGCCAGGTGTCCGCCCAGATCACGTCCCTCATGGTCCGTCCGGACCGGGCCGGCCTTTCCAACAACGTGGCGGGTAACCCGGCGGGCGATCAGACCTGGGACCTCGACGCGAAGGTCTACCTGGCCCGCCTGGACCACAACTTCACGCCCAATGCCCGATTGAGCTTGAGCGGCTTCTACAACAACCGCCCGTCGATCCGCAACTGCGGTGGGATCCAGGGATGCACCACCCAGTTCGACGGCCAGACCGAACCCGAGAAGAACGACACCTACTACGGCAACGGGTTCTACCAGCGCATCTACACGATTCACAGCCACGCCCAGTTCGACTGGGTCATCAACAACAACATGATGAGCCACTCCCACGTCTCGTGGGACCGCTGGCAGATGGGGGGGAACTCCCTCTCCGCGGGCGTGGGCTGGGGCGACAAGCTGTGGGGCTCCAAGGAGCAGGCGGGCATCCTGCAAGACGACGGCGGGCCGCCGGTCATCAACTTCGGCGGTGAGATTCCCTACAGCCAGCTCGGTCAGGACTGGGCGCGGTACGGATTCGAGCTCAACGATCGCTGGCAGTTCTCCACCGACCTGACGTGGATCACGGGCCGAAACACCTTCAAGGTGGGTGTCGAGTACCGGGCCCACTCGTACCCGAACAACGGCTGGGGAGGCGGTGGCGCGACCAGCCCCAGCTTCAACTTCAACCGCCTCGGGACCGGTGGGTACGACGCCGCGGGCAACAACCTGAGCCAGACCGGCGATCCCTTCGCCTCGTTCCTGCTGGGGCAGGTGCAGGACGCCTCGCAGCAGATTCCCGTCTTCCCCGAGTTCCACGAGAAGTACTTCTCACCGTGGATCAACGGCGAGTTCAAAATCAACCAGAAGCTCACGCTGACCGCGGGGCTGCGGCTCGACTATCAGTTCGGCCGCACGGAGTCGAGCGACCAGTACTCGACCTTCGATCCGAACACGCCCAACCCCGGGGCGGGAAACACCCCCGGGGCCCTGATCTACGCGGGCAGCGGCCCGGGTCGCTCCGGGCGGCGGTCGTTCGAGAAGCCGGATTTCTTCGATGCGCTGGGCCCGCGGGCCGGATTCTCCTATCGGCTCAACGACAAGACCACCATTCGCGGCGGCTACGGGATGTACTACGCGAACGTCTCGTTCTCGCAGTTCATCGGCGCGCCGACGGCCGGGTTCTCCTCCAACTACCTGGCGGCCAACCTGACGAACGGCCAGTTTCCCGCCTTCTACCTGGACGACGGGTTCCCCTCGGGGGCGATTCCCCGACCGCCGTTCATCGACCCGACCTTCCAGAACGGCGGCAACATCCTGTGGGTGCCGGAGGACGGGTTGAAGCTGCCGCGCTTCCAGAACTGGTCGGTGACGGTCAAGCGCCAGCTGACCGACAACATCATGCTCGACGTCTCCTACATCGGAAACCGCGGAAGCCGCCTCAACCACCACTGGCAGCGGACCGGACTCGCCTCGAACATGAACGATCCCTCGGTCCTGGGACTGGGAGCCGCGCTCTTGAACTCGAACATCAACTCGGCCGCCGCCCAGGCGGCGGGGATCGCCCCCCCCTACGCCGGGTTCAACGGGAACGTGGCGCAGGCGCTGCGGCGGTATCCCCAGTATCAGGGCGTCCAGGCGCGAAGCGTCCCCCTGGGCCGGAGTCAGTACCACGCCCTGGAGTTCGTGCTCGAGCAGCGCGTCACC
>Ga0326597_10005588_pt1 | contig 17415 bp, 19 predicted proteins | sample RVTome_12_FD_203789 | JGI IMG/M metagenome (GOLD analysis project Ga0326597, IMG submission 203789) | Soil microbial communities from uranium-contaminated site in the Upper Colorado River Basin, Wyoming, United States - RVT100D185 | ecosystem: Environmental > Terrestrial > Soil > Contaminated >... | reverse complement strand
TATACGGTTACCATATCGGGATATTTCTGCCCAAATTCCATCTCCGCCCCGAGACGCTCTGCCTCCGAGCGAGGCATTTCTGTAGCTATAACCGGCAATCCTTCGGCAATTTTCTCATTCACCATTCTCTCTACTTCAGCTTTCTGCTCCTCGGTGAGCTTTTCCGGATATGAGAAATCAATGCGCAGACGCTCGCCGGTAATATTACTGCCGCGCTGTTTTACCTGCTTGCCGAGTACTTCTTGTAGTGCCTTCAAAAGCAAGTGATGTGCTGTGTGAAAGCGCGTCGTGATGTCCGAAGTATCCGCGAGTCCTCCCTTAAACCGCTTTTCAGCTCCGGCACGCGACCCCGCCCGGTGGCGTTCCATTTCCTTTTTAAATCCTTCTGTGTCGACGGAAGCGCCCCTCTCAAGAGCCAATTCCAGAGTTAGCTCGAGGGGAAAACCAAATGTAGTGAAAAGAACAAATGCGTCCTCCCCAGAAATAACATGTCCCGCGGCAAGCTTTTCAAATTGCTTCATGCCGCGCGCGAGCGTTTGGTGAAATCTGGATTCCTCCGCTTCTATTGCACTGCGAACATCCTGTTCGCGTTCGGCAAGATCTGGGTAGGCACCCAGGTAGGGTGCGATTGCGATCCTAACAAGTGTTGCTAACTCCCCCCGAGGAAAACCAATGACGCTGGCATAGCGCACTGCCCGCCGAATAAGACGACGCGCAAAATATCCCTGCTCTGTGTTCGATGGCAAAACACCATCGGCAATCATGAAGACCGCCCCGCGAATATGGTCGGCAATAATGCGAAAGGGTGCTTCATTTCCCCTATACGGCATGCCGGATCGTTTTTCGAGCGCCTGTATAAGCGCGTCAAGTGTGTCGATGCGGAACATGTCTGCATCATTGTTTGTGGCCGCGACAATACGCTCCAAGCCGCCACCAAAATCCACATTCTGCTGGGGAAGTTTTTTGAAGCCCGTAGAGGTTTTTATGTATTCCATAAAGACCGAATTCCCTATCTCAAGAAATCGCCCGCAATCGCAGTTTGGGTGACAATGTTCACCAAATGAAGGGTCATGCGGAGTTCCAAAATCATAGAATACCTCCGAATCGGGTCCGCCCGGTTCGCCCTCGGGCATATTCGCGGGAACACCAGAGCGGCTCCACCAATTCTTTTTTGCATCATACGAAAAAATACGCTCCCCCTCCCGCATGCCTCGCGTATAGCCATTTTCTTCGCTCCCAACGGCGGCATAGTCCGCACTTACATTGACACCGTTAAATAGTTCTTTCCACAACTCGATTGACTCATTATCCCGCTCTATGCCAAGTGACTCCTCACCGTCAAAGACGGTTACGTACAATTTTTGCGGGTCCAGACCAAGTTCTTTCGTAAAAAATTCAAAGACCCATGATAACTGCTCCTTCTTAAAGTAGTCACCCAGAGACCAGTTCCCGAGCATTTCAAAAAAAGTTGTGTGCCGGTTATCGCCAACCTCCTCTATATCCTCCGCGCGAAAGCATTTTTGAGAATTCACTAAACGCGTACCTTCCGGGTGCGTCTGCCCCAACAGGTAAGGTACGAGGGGTTGCATACCGCTTCCGGTAAAGAGCGTTGTCGGGTCTCCGTGCGGAATAAGAGAGGCAGATTCGATGACCGCATGTCCGCGCGCCCGAAAAAAATCCAGGTACATTTGGCGAACTACTCTACTATCCATATTTAAAATCCAAACAAAGAAATCCCCTCAACCGCCCCAAAGAAAGAGAGCTCCAAGACGTATCCGACCACCATGAGTATGATGCCGAGTATCGCCATTTTGCGCTCTTTGCGCATTTCTAAAAGGACCAAACCATCAATATGCTTCTCCTTGGTAATTTTTGTATGGACAAGCACCACCGAAAGGCCAAGCAACACTTTCCCGATAATACCGATCGTCAATCCCCAAAATAACAATGAGAACATATATGTTTAGTATACCAATTATTTTGTAAGTCGCCCAAGCTCTCTAATATCTTGTTCAATACTTTTTAGCCCTTCAGAAAAGAGCTCGGGGCCAACCACAATGCCAATATCTGCGAAAATATCCTCTGGTTTCTTGCTAGCGCCAGCCGAGAGAAAGGCATCAATCTTTTGTATGTAGGTTGGGTCTTCCATATAACGTCGAAGAAGCGCTTTGCTTATTAACTGGCCATACGCATACGTGTACACGTAAAACGGGCGGCGAAAATGCCCGACCATGGTAAAAAAGTAGCCATCTCTCTCTGCCATCTTTACGGCTGGACCAAGATATGCCGCCATATGGGTATTGAGCATCTTCGCCATTTCTTCTTTTGAAACCCACCCGTCAGCTCGTACCCGCTCATGCAACTCTCTCTCATAATTAAAGAAGGCAATCTGCCGATGTATCGTAGAAATATCGTCCTGAATTTTGTCGTGCAGAGCAATGACTTGCTCTTCTTTACTCAACTCTTTTTTAATGCGCTCAAACACAAGCCCCTCAAAAAAAGTGCTGGCGGTTTCTGCAACCGCAATCGAGTGTCCCTCATACAAAACCGGCTGTGTTTTACTGCGCTCGGCATGAATGGCATGTCCCATCTCGTGCGCTAATGTAGAGACGGATCGAAAAGTCGGTACGTGATTTAGCAAAACACGAGTAGGAAGACCAATTGTGCTAAGGCAGTATGCGCCGCCCGACTTCCCCTTCTTTGGATACACATCTATTTGCCCGTGCAGTAGATATGAATCGAGTATTTCTGCATATCGCTTATCTGCTTTTTTAAATACGTCGTGAACTATATCTACAGCGTTCGTAAACGAATATCTCTTTTCTGTTTTTCCAATGGAGACATTTCGGTCCGCATATGAAAGATATGGTAGGCCGAGCAAGCGGCGTTTCATCTCAAAAAACCGCCTGCTTGCAGTAAAATTCTTGGTCACGGTATCTACTAGAGAAAGAACACTTTTCTCCTCGTTTTCATAGCCAAGAATAGTAGCCGCGTAGGGCGCCCTAAATCCACGCAGTGTATCGTTAATCTTTTTGTCAGTATATATGGCATTCATCTCGCTCTGTGCAAAGTCACTTATGGTAAGAAGCGCGCTGGTAATCTCCTCCCAAAGCGCACGGCGGGCGCGCACATTTTTTGTTTCGGAAACTTTACCAAGCGCCTCGTTAATGGGAATGTTTTTCCCGTTGTGTCGAATTTCTATTTTATTTATGGCTGTATCCACCCCAGAAACCCACATACTCTGCGCAGGAGCGCTTTTCAGAGACAGTATGTTTTCCTCGGGTTCAGTGAGGTCGTACTTTGCCGTCTCAAATATACGCTCTAAAAACCTGCGGTATCGCGATAGAGTGGGACTACTGAGAAAGGTCTTTTGCTCCCTTGCCGGAATCGTACCAAGGGCGAGTTCAAAAAATTGGATGCGGTTGGAGGATTTGGTAAAACGGTCTTCAAGTTGACGTACCCGCGCTTGCGCGAGACGGTTGTCTCCATTGAGCTCGCGCAAAAGATGAAAATACATGAGCGGTTTTACAGAATCGACTTTTTTTACAAGCGCTTCATAGTCCATGAGCGCCTTCTTAAGCGATTGCTTGTTCTTTAGATAATTCTTTTTCCCCCGATATTTCTTCTCAAAAGTTTCATACGCGCGCTCAATAAATCGAGCATCTTTTTCGATACGCGGATCACGAGGACCGCGGTAAAGAGATGTGAGGTTCCATGTCGTACGCACCTTCTTCATATTTTTATAATGTTATTTTCCCTCCAAGCGCATTTGCCCACTCTAACACAATCCTTTGAGGGAGTGGAAATCCTCTCTAAGTGTGTCCTTGAGCGACTGGTTATAGATGGCGGCCGCAGGATGATAGAGAGGCACAATTTGTATGTCACCGTAGTCGGCTTTTGCATCATATATTTTCCCATGTGCAATACTTATTGGCTCAATCTCGAAGGAAAGGCCAAATTCTTTCATGATGTATTGCATCGAAAACCTGCCTAGCGTTGCAATAACCTTCGGCTGGATGGTATGTATCTGCCTGTCCAAAAAAGGAGCATAGAGATCAATCTCACTCGGCAGTGGATCGCGGTTATTCGGCGGTCTGTCTTTGACAATATTCGTTATGTAGACATCAGAGCGTTCAATAGCAATTGATGCCAAAAGCTCATCTAAAATCTTTCCCGCCGCGCCGCAAAACGGCCTGCCATATTTTGCCTCATTTCTGCCCGGGGCCTCTCCGATAAACATACATGCTGAATCATGACTTCCCTCTCCCAGTACGGCATGCATGCCTTCTGCTCGGCGATAATCAGCAAGCTCCCCACCAAGAGCAATAACCTCGTCTCGAATGATCTTCATCTCATCTACTTTTTTCATACATGTATTTCAGTATTTCAAACTTCTTCAGAAAGGCTAAACCTTTCTGGAGCCTTATGAACTGAAGAAGTATTGTTTGCTATTGTCGATTGTTTCCATACTTCTAATTGTACAAAAGATTCTTGCATAGGTGAAAGGCCACGCTTCCCGTGGGCGAAGCGTGGCCTCAGTATCCGAATGCGGTTAGGGCGATGCGAGCCGTTTCTTTACCATTTTGGTAAAGCGCTCCCGATCCTGCGGCGTCAAATTATTGATGATGCCGGTGATGTGCAGGTTCTTCTTCTTAATGTCTTCGTCGCCGCCGAGCATTGCAAGCGTTTTTTCCAAGAGACAGCGGAGCGCCTCCTTGGATGATGCGCCGCTTGCGATATGGGAGAATTTTTGCATTGCATCTAAGCTAAGCATCTCCTCGGAAGACAACTCCTGCGCGCTCTGCGCTGCATTCTCCAACAACTGCAACAATGCCGGATCTGTCGGGTTCATACCCAGTATCATTCGTCCCGACATTATCTTACCTCCGAATAATTTTAGCTTGCGACAGTATAACACCTTCTTCCTTCAACTTCCGTACCTTTTCCGTACTGCCTTGGTTGTAGCCGCCAGGAGTGCCGTCCGAGCGTATCACACGATGGCATGGTATCTCTGGGTCACGATTACTTTTCATTATATTCCCCACCGCGCGTGCCGCGCCCGGAGAGCCGGCTAAGGCGGCTACCTGCGCATAGCTCATCGTCTCGCCGCGTGGGATATCCTTTACGATGCGGCGCACACGTTCAGAAAACAAACCCATATACAAAAGTATACAACAATTTTGCCGCCGCCCAGCCAAAGCCGGGCGGCGGCATATCTGTCACCATGGAGCGCTTGGCCGCGCTCCTATACGGTACCCGATCCAGTTTCCAATCGGATTAATAACAAAAGCGGCGGCGACAAGCATAATGGCAAACTGCTCCCATCCGATCCATCCGATTAGCGGCACCGCAAGAATGCATCCGCCGAAGACGTAGTCGGTCTGGTCCCACGGCCACCAAGGATGCCCTGGTGGTTTCCCAAGGTGACGCTTAACGAGCGACTTTATGTGGTCGCCAAGCGCCACTCCAAGGCCGAGCGCACATCCGAGGAGCCACAGGTCTGGGCTTCTGTAGTTGATAATGCCGACATGAACATTTACGCTCGGCAGTAGTGATTGCGCGTACAGAATTGCAATTGCGCCGATGGGACATGCGTAGTATGCCGCCCACGTTTTGTTGGCGCCAAGTAAGCGCGCGCTAACCGGAACATCTGCACCCGGTAAATGAAGTCGCCTCGCTATCTCCGGACATTGATTCGCCCCAAGAATGGGCAAGTAGAACCAGAGTGCCTCAAGAGTGATCTCTAAAAATTTTTCGCTGAAAAACCACATGACTTCCCCGCTTCCCATTGGCTTTGTGTCCGTACTCTTTTTCGCATGAAACGAGCTTTCACACAAGTAAAGCGAACAAACAGAAACGATGGACTTCGTAAGTCCATCATCTACGAAAGGAGAAAAAGTGAGCGGGCGCGGCAAGAATACCGCGCCCGTTAAATCCTCTTCGGGCCTACCCCTGGATCATGTGGTCAATTTCACGCTCCCCCAGGGGCAAAAATACCCGCACCAGCGCCCATATGAGAAACCCCAGCGCGGCCAAAGAAGAGAACGTGGCGAAGGCAAAAAAAATACCTCCCACAATCCAAGCAAAGGCCGTTGGAACGACCAGTGCAGAGATCGTGACCGTCATCATCCCGAGCGGCCGACGGTTATTCTTAATCCACGACCAAAGCTTTTTCATGGCACCCTCCTTATCTCTACCCACGAAACCATTTCTTGGAGCAAAAGTCAAATGCAGAAAATGGGCTAAAAAAGAGTCGCCGGTGCCGTGTCTGTACCTTTGCGCATACTCGAGGCAGGTGAGCCCTTTGCGCGCCCGATGTTCTTACCGCTTGTTTCCTGATACTTCTTTAAGAGCACCTTCCCCGCAGCTTCGCGATAGGCACAGTAATCGCAATCGGCGCCTGGAGACGGAATGTGGTCACTAAGAAGACACGCCTTACAATCGGAAAGCGTCTTTTCAATCCAACTGCCATTTCCTTCGTATGCAATGAGAGTGATCTCGAACTCAAGTTTCCCATCAAATGCCTTTTCGTCTTTTGACGCATTTGCGTACACAAAATAGCCCGTGTCTAAAACGGTAAATCCATTTTGTCGTAAGAGCCATTGGTACACCTCCATTTGCCGCTTGTAACCGGCATGCCAATCTTTATCGAGCGCCTCTATCTTCTCATCCTTACTCGTTGACTTGTAATCAACAACAAAGAGCTCCCCTCTCGGATTTACCCACACATCATCAACCGCGCCGGAAATGGTAAATCCAGTTGGCTCATGCATACATTGAATGCCCTTAAAGTTTTCACGCCAAATATTGAGTGCCGGATGCTCAAATGGTATTGCGTCAACCCCATACTGCTGCATAAGAGGATGAGCCGTGCCACCCGCGCGGTGAATATCAAACTCCTTCTTCAGGAGCGCATCAACGGCACTATTGAGAGCAAAGGGATACCCAGGCGGGCGCGCCACTCCCAATTTATTGTCTACATAAAAACAGCGAGGACATTCAACAAAGAGATCAATTTTGGAACGCGAAAGACGGAATCGCGATCCACCATAGTTCCAGTCGGGATTTCTTTCCGGTTTATAGTATTGCGACATGGGCAGAGTATACCCTGCCAATGCACGCTCGTATAGAGTTCTCTGCGCTTACCGCCGCGGCAGACAACAGTGCATGGAGATAATTCCCACACCTCTCCCCGCGCAACATATTTTCGGGGACTCTGGAGTGCGACGGCGCGAAGCTGAGGGAATTTTCAGCAGAAAATTCCCGACCCCGCAAAATATGTTGCGCGGGGAGAGATAAGGACATGTGTGGGGTTCGCTCCAAGTGAAATCAAAGAAAAAATATGTGCTCGCGGTGCTACCCTTACTCCACGTCTCTGTGCGCATCCCCATTATCCAAATCACTCTCGTCCTCATCGTCAACAACAACCGGTTGCATGCGCTCAAACCATTTCTTCAAACGATCTTCAACAAACCAAAACACCGTAAAAATAATGAGTGTTAAAATAGTTGCATATACGGCAATAACATAGAGCCCGGCTCCTACGGCAATGCCCACGCCCGCGGCAACCCATAGACCCGCGGCAGTGGTAAGTCCGCGCAAACTATTTTCTCGAAATATAATGAGTCCGGCACCAAGAAAACCAATGCCCGTAACAATGGCGGCGGCAACCCGCATGGGATCAAAATTCACAAGCCCTAAGTAGGTGCTGTTAACGGCCAGTGACGTCACCATAAAGAGACACGCTCCCATCGCGACAAGCCCAAATGTGCGCGTTCCTGCACGCTTCCCAACAACCGCGCGCTCGGTGCCAATAAGAATTCCAAGAAATGCGGCAAGTGCGAGTTTGCCAAGAATGACGAGGTTGGGGTCTGCGAGCTGTTCAGGCATATTACAATCCTATTTTTCTATATAATACCATAGTTGCGCGGGGAAAGTTGGAGATTGTACATAAGAGAGACAGTTATTCCCCCGCCGGTTTGAGTGGGATCTGTGCGGTAAATGTACGAATGATGGGGTCTCCATCCCTATTTAAAATTGGCTGGTCAGTACGGAGCTCAAAGGTGCGATTCCCGTTATCTGCATACAGAACAATTGCATACTGGTTCTCCGGTTCCGTTTGCCGCAAAAGATCCACGATTACATTTTCGTGCATACCACTTGGCCGCAATGCCGCGCCGAGCGCGTTGGCAATATGCCCAGCTATCACCTCATGAACAACAATCCAGCTCTCCTGCGGCAAATCCACACCGCTGACGACAACCGCCTTACCTGCAGGTTGGTTTGAAACACGCGCCGATGCCGAGGAAACCACCACTCCTTCAGCATCTGCTATAATGCCTGCGGTTATCCCTCCTTCAAAGCGACCAGGCGCTCCCTGTGTGTCTGTTTTACCATTGTCGCTGTTTTCCGTATTCTCCAAAGCCACATCCTCTGGCGAAAAAATAGACATGAGAGATGCGCTAAGTGGAAACAGATACGCTACCGTGAGTCCGCCAATAAGCAGACCCGTAACGCCCCATGCAATATCACGGTAGGTGACCATGACTTCATAATTCTCCATTCGTTTCCTATTGTCAACCATCTATGCCGCAGAGCTGTTTTGCCTCCTCAAGAACACTCTGAATGTTTTCCGGACGAATTCCATGCTCTTCAAGCATGTGCTGATGTGCGCCAATTGCCTTACACAACACAATATTGCTATCCAACAAACGCTTCTTTTCTCCGTCAGAAAGTGTCGTGAGTGCGGTAATTGGATGTACCTGTGCCTCTTCAACCATCGTAAGAATCCCCCGATCGCGTGGATAGTCCCATCCGAGCATGGTGAGTCCAACACATTGCCCATACCGAATTGCATTGCGAGTAAAGCGCGTATTGGTGACAAGCCATCCCTCGTCCACACGATCCCTCTCACTGTGCGCCAACTTCAAATCCTCAAAGCGCGCATGAACGTAGAGGGCGTCTTTCACATCAGTGGTGGTGCCGGGCGCGTTGTGAAATTTTACCTCAACGCCTATGCGCTTACCGTCTTTTGTTGCCACGACATCCACCTCGTGGGGAGTACACTTCCCTGTCAGTCCCACGCCAACAGCAGTCTTCCATCCATGCCCGCGCAAAATCTCGGCAAAAAATCGTTCAAATGGAAATCCGCTCGGCCCAAGCTCAAAAACCGCTCGCTTGACTGAATAGCGAGCCGCGACAGGAAGACGCTCCCCTTTTCGCAAAAGGGTAAACGCATGTCGATAAATTTCCTCCGTCGTCGTCCCGTCCTCAATTTCACGCTCTATGTGACTGACAATTTTCTCCTGCGTTTCCTTCGAGGCTCCGGCATGGATGAGTGATGAGGCAAGCTTCTCCGCATTAAACGGCTCCTGTTCGCCATCTGCTTTCGTAACGAAAGGATATCTACCGCCCTTTTTATTTTGCTTAATTGCATTCAGATGCTCATTCATATTCGTATATTTTTGCGCTCACATGGTGAGGTCTATCGCCATCTCTTGTTCGGTGTCAATCATGCGAAACGGAACTACCTTTCCATCGAGAAGTGCCTTCACCTCAACATCCCTCGGTGCGAATGCAACAATGGCAAATGCGCGCGGCACACTGTCTTGCGTGCAGGTTCGATACGGCTGTTCCCATGTCTCAAATACGATTACAACGGTGTTCGCATCTAAATCTTGCGCGCGGACAACAAGCTCATGGCACTGGGATGGAACCATAACCATACCGGAAAAATGATGGGCTCCATCTTTGTAAATATCTCTGGCAACAATCTGCCTTGCAAGATCATCGGCAGAAGCTGCAATGATACTCCCAAAAAATAGATGTACGGAGAGTGCAAATAGGCCACTTACAACTGCGAGCCACACTATTCGTTGAAGTGCCGCGTGAGAAAACATGTGTACATATCATACCGCGTACCATGCTCTCGCTCTAACATGCTATGCACATATCGGCATGCACATACAGTGGCTCTTCCTCACTTCTGTAATAAGGTTACATTATCTCACTTCGCACTAGTTTAGCTCTTGAGAAATAATACCTCCCCCAATACATTCATCCTCCCTGTAGAGAACAAGTGACTGCCCCGGCACCGCTAATTGCGCCTCATCAAAGAGAATTTTCGTGTAAGAGTCGTCACGTTCAAACGTGCATGGTGCCGCGCCAGCGCGATACCGAATTGCCCCCGTTAGCCGTGATCCACTTTGGGGTGCTGCGTAAATCCAGTTCTCATCATGAATGTATATTGTACGCCGTTTTGCCGACTCAATGTCTGGCGCTACCGTAACCGAGTTGCGCGCAGTATCAATACCAACCACGTATACGGGTGTGCTTGCATATTCGGCATCCGTTACCGCAAATGCGTGGCGTTGGCCGAGTGTATAGAGTGCCGCTCCATCATGTTCCCCAATAATGCGGCCGGTGAGTGAATATATAGCGCCACGCTCCGGCTTGAGTAAGTCCTTGAGAAAAGTGTGCATGTCGACATCTCCCACAAAACAAAGCCCTTGGCTGTCCGGACGCTCTGCGGACGGAATGCGCCGGGTGCGCGCGTATGCGCGCACTTCACTTTTTGTCATGCCGCCAACCGGAAAGAGTGTATGCGCAAGGTCATCCTGTGTGAGACGCCAGAGAAAGTACGTTTGGTCTTTTTGTGCATCTTTTCCCCGAAACAGCCCATAGGTGGGAACTTCGTTTCCGTGCGGATTCCCAAGTGGCGATATGCGCGCGTGATGGCCCGTCGCAATACACTCCGCGCCCCGTGCCCGTGCATACTCCCACAATGCACCAAACTTTATGGCGCGATTGCACAACACGTCGGGGTTTGGTGTGTGTCCACGCCGATACTCTTCAATCATATTTTCAATGACCGTGCGCCGATACGCATCTGAAACATCCACCTCTTGAAATGGAATATCGAGAGATGCGGCACAGCGCATGGCAGCAAGGCGATCTTCTCTCCACGGGCATTCGCCAAACTCTGGCGTCCACACCTTCAAGAATACTCCCGTTACCTCATGCCCCGCTTCCTTCAGGAGCGCCGCCGCAGTAGCACTGTCCACCCCGCCCGAGAGTGCGATAAATATGTTTCTACTTTTACTGTCTGCCATGCCTCCACTGTACACAAAAACACAAGTGGTGGCATCTTATAGACACTGCCACTCTAGAGGACGGCTACACAAACTCGCGAACGTGTTTCCGCTGCGTTTGTCTTATGATCAATAGAGATATATTCTCTTTTTCCGTAAGTGTTCCTCATAGGTCGCACTAAAATGTGTTATGCCGGAATTATCAGCAAGATAAAATAAATTCCCTTCGTAAATTGGCGTAAGTGCCGCCTCGAGCGAACTAAAGCTCGGATTATCGATGGGGCCGGCCGGAAGTCCGATATAGCGATACGTGTTGTAGGGGGAATCGTATTGGAGATCCTCGAGGGAAAGATCGAACGTGGTCCTGCCGAGTATGTACAGAAATGCCGCATCAACCTGAAGCGGCATGCCAATTTCGAGACGTTTCCATAATACGCCCGCAATTTTGCGGCGATCCTCATGATTACGCGCTTCTTTTTCGAGCAGTGATGCAATAATAACCACCTCATGCAGTGAGCGATCAAATGCCGCAATCTTATCTTCAAGGGTGGTGATATTTGTCTCGAACGTGTTTAGCATCGTGCGTAAAATTACATCCTCACGCGTATTTGGAAGGAAGAAGTACGTGTCGGGAAATAAATACCCCTCAAGCGGCCGCGCCTCTTCTAAAAAGCGCTCTCTATTAAACCGTGGCAGATATTGCGCATACACATACGCCATTTCTTCCACCGTGCTTCCCTCGGGAATAAAAATACGCTGTGGCTCAAGGCCAAACTCGCCGGCAATCACCGCACGAGCTATCGTAAGCACAGATTCGGGATTTTTAAATTGATAATCACCGGCAACAACGCCGTGTTCCCCATCCAAATACATCACCGTAAACTTGAAGGCAAATTCCGACCGAACAATATTTTGATTTCTAAATTGCACGGCAACATCGGAAAGCGTTGCCCCCTCTTCGATAGTTACAATACCTCCAGACGGAAAATCATGCGGCGGGCGGAATGCGAATGCATATCCAGACAAGAGTGGCACCAACAAAATAACGAGAATAAGTACGGTGCGGCGATTCACGCGATACACCCACCACGCTCGCGCCTCTTCCTTAAAGTCCTGCCCCGTCTTCCACATGCGCAAAAAATTACTCATACAAAGATTGTTTGGGTATAAACACAAACGCTACACGGGGAGATTCGGTGGCGCTTCTGCCTTGGTCGCAGGAATACGCTCAAGTCCGGGGGCCGTAATGGTGCGGCTCGGAAAATGATAAATGGTCGCAAGCTCTTCAGAGGTCATCACATAGTGCTGGGTCTTGTACGGTGGATGAAACCACGACCGCCGCTTGTATGCGTCAATAACCCGATATGACGTTCTTTGCTGGAGTATGCCGCGAAAGTCCTGCCACGGGTAACTAAACGATAGATGCCAATGCGCCGGCTTCAGTCCATTTAAGTGTGCCGAGCTAAATTGCTTGAAAACACCGAGCATACCAACAAAACGATTCGCATTGAAAACGTCTTTGTTTGCAATGTATACGCCGCGTATGCCCGTATCAAACCCATTCTTGCCGATACTTCTTTCAATGGCTTTTATCCTTTCTGTTTGGCCGTGTGTCAGAGTTGGCAGTCCCTTCTGTTTTTTCCCCTGCACGTCCGTAAACTCTGACCTCGATGCCTCCGTTATTTTCTCAATTTCTTCTTTTGCTTCCTGTTTCCAGCGATCGGTTTTCTTGAACCACTTGGTTTTCTTGGTCTTCGGGTCCCTTTCGCGTACTTTGTCTTTGTTTGTACGTATGAGTATCTGTATCCAGAGCTGTTCACCTGGCTTGAGGATACTTAAAATCTCAAAAAGGTGCGAGATGGGATCGATTTTTAATTCTTCTTTTGGATCTTTTTCAAGCTCATAATCAATGTAGGTCTTAATAGGATATGCATCTTTTTGGGCAAGAACAAAATCAGCACCACGGACCTCATGCTTTTCGGGATTGTATGAAAACAGCGCCGAATAATCTTCCACCTCGTATATTTCTATACCAGGATATGCGGCATATAATTGCGCTTCAACAATATCTTTTAGGAATGCGAGTGTGCGAATATAAAAATGAATACGCCCCCCATTCGAAACAATCTCACAAGAAAACCACGGGCGTGTCTTCCCTTTTATCAACGTATCAATAAATGTCGTCTCTCCAATCCCAATTGAGATACCGTCAAAGAACGCCTCCATTGCGCGCGGTGACTTTTGTATCTCGCGCGGCACCATAACTTCCAGTGTAGAAATTTCCTGCTTCGCTAGTGTGTAGGCCCGTATATACCAAATCCACGAGCGCCAAAGCACAATCAGAAGGAGTACTGGTAGCCACAGCGGCGCGAGTGTGCCCATCCAAAAAAATACCGCACTGCCAAGTTCAGGCAGTGCAAGCCACAACCCAAGCAGGGACGCTACAAACAGAACAATGAGCATGCCAATCTTTGGAATGCCCAGATCTTCAAGTGCTTTTAAGATCTTTTCCACGAACGTATCATACCATCCTGCGCCGATTTTATAAGCGACGTAGACCCCCAACACCCTTCATATCGTTGTTCCATCAAAGATGGAACGCGCAAAGCGCGACGATATGAAGGGTGTGGGGGTAGAGCGAGCCCCGCCCAAATCTCGCCTCGAGAGATTTAGGCGGGCGAGCCGAGGAGCTAATATATGCAAAGCATATATAAGCGCGATGCGGTGAAGAAACGCGCCCCTATCCCCATACAATTATTTTTCGGGGTCTCTGGAGCGCGACGGCGCGAAGCTGAGGGAATTTTCAGCAGAAAATTCCCGACCCTGAAAGATAGTTGTATGGGGAGAGACGGAAATACATGTGGAAGAAACTGCCTTTACGATGTTATTCGGCAAGAGAAAATCGTCCGTCTTCTGTCTTTGCAAATAATGGGTCCTGCAAGTTTACTGCAATAGTTGCATCTTTCACATATCGCTCGCGCTTCACGCGTTCAATAATCTCTTCGCGCGTAAGCGGACCTTCTTTTGCTAAAATGTCACGAATTACATCGCGTACCACGCCCGGAGAATACCCCCATTCGGAGAGTGCGTAGAGACCACGTCCCACGAGTACAAACCGACTATCCTTAATGAGCTCATTGTGGCAGGTCGCCGGATGTGCCGAGCGTCCAAAAAGTTCCTCTATGGTTTTGGCAACTTCTGTGAAGTGCATAGGAGAGCCGTGGCGTTTGAGCGTCAGGTACGCAAAGTCGCGCATACTCTTTACGCGCACGTGCGGCGAGTCAGACCTTCCCCACTCACCGAGAGGATTTTTGTTAAGACGCTTTGCAAACACCAGCCAATGGTTTGCATGCTCTGGAGAATAATTTTTTACGCCCGCCTCTTTGAGGTGTGACGCGAACAAATTTGAAAACTCTTCTTCCGACACAAGGTCCTCTGCACGAAGTGTGTCAGAAAGTGCGGTAATTGCCTGCTGTACCTTGTCGGCAAGTTGCGGATCAATATACCACCGAGGCGCAAAGTAGGCGTCCTCTTTTTCGTAGGTGAACGGGTTGCCGAGCGTAAGAAGAAAGATGACATGATTTTCCTCACCCTGTGACTTCGGGATTTCTTTTGCGATTGTTTCCTGGGCGACAATTCCCCCGAGCCGCTCAAGAGCACCCTTGAGCTCCTCAAGAGCGTGCGCATATTCGGCATATACCTCAGATGTTCGAAGGGCAGAAAGCCCATGATTCTCAATTTGCCGCACGCGTTCACGAGTAATGCCGTACTCTTGTCCTATTGATTCAAGTGTTCGGCGTTCACCCTCTTTCCCAAGCCCATAACGGCCAATTAAAATAGCGCGCGAGCGATCCGGAAGCGCCGCGAGGAGATTTTTCGAGACCGCCTTTGGTGTGAATGTAATCATATGATTGGTGAAAATTGCACGCTTATATATCTCGTGTCTTAATTTGTATCAAAAGACGGCCCTTCTGTCAAGCATCTCCCTCTCCCTCCCCTCGTAGTCCATATTGAACTCATCTTTTCTTCTCCAAAACCAAAGTGGGAGGGCTCTGCCAACAAGCAGAGCCCTCATGGGTAATCTATTTTCTTACCTACTCAACAGAACCATATCTCCCGGATGGATGTAGTTGGCAGGGCGCAGATACAGTCCGCAGCTTCCTGTCTCGCGATTCAGCTCGTATGAGACGCACAGGGACATTGAGACGCCATCAATTTCCCGTATGCTCCCCAAAGCCAGAATTGTGTTGCCATTTGCAAACACTTCGTGGACAGGAAGAAAGGTGAGTCCAAAGAGGACAAATACATCTGAAAACTGGAGTTCGAAGTTCTCAATAACCTTCCTGAATTCAATTCGATGTGCCGCATTTTTTTTATCGAACATCCACAGTATCGTTTCGACTGACTTGAGAATACTTTCGTCCACCGTCCCTTTAACTTCGTGGATGTCGAGTACGCCGGGCTCAACGAATATGCCTTCTTTCGGCGCAAGCCGCTTGGTTACTACAACTTTTGTATACCAGATTCGTTGTACCTGGTTCCCGTGTGGGAACAGTTGTACAACTTTGTCCCCTATTCCCATCACGTTCTCCAATTCTCATTATTCTCGGCTATCCCCATATAAACCACAGGTGTGCCCTAAGAGCAAGCGCGAGCCCCTAAGAGAGGCGTGATAGAATTGCATCATGGCAGAAAAAACACCAAAGGTACGAGTGCCGCCGCAGGATCTCGATACCGAGCGTGCCCTCCTCGGGTCTATCATGCTCAATGCAAATGCCATGTACGATGTGGCCGATATTATTTATGCCGACTCCTTTTATGCATCAAAACACCGCACTATCTTTGATGCGATGCTATCACTCTACGGAAAGGGAGAGCCAATTGACCTTGTCTCTCTTTCAGCAAAGCTCAAGGAGCGAAAACAGCTTGACACGATCGGCGGCTCCGCCTACCTCACAGAGCTTGTCAGTGCGGCACCGTCCACTACAAGTGCGGGACACTATGCACGAGTCGTCCAAACCAAACATATGCTTCGCTCCCTTATCGAAGCCGCTGCAACCATCGGAGAACTTGGCTATCAAGAAGATCGGGAAGTAGAAAATATTATTGACGAAGCGCAATCGGCTGTCTTTTCTATTGCGAACTCTCCGACCCTACGAAAGTTTGTAACACTCAAGGACACCTTGAGCGAAGCCTGGGAGCGGCTTGAGGCGCTACACAAAAAGAAAGGGTCCTTGCGCGGCATTCCAACCGGTTTTAAGGACCTTGATAATCTGCTCGCAGGGCTCCAAAAATCGGATCTGATAATCCTCGCCGCGCGCCCCTCAATGGGAAAGACGGCGCTCGCACTTGATATAGCGCGGCAGACCGCTGTCGGTCATGGCACACCTGTGGGAATCTTTTCCCTTGAAATGAGCACACAGCAATTAGTCGACCGTATGCTCGCATCCGAGGCCCGGGTCAACTCCTGGCGCCTAAGAACAGGACGTCTCACGACCGATGATGATTTTACACGCTTGCAGGAAGGCATGGAGCGCCTGTCGGAGGCGCCAATATACATTGACGATAAGCCCGGTAACACGGTCCTGCAGATGCGCTCCGTTGCGCGGCGCATGAAAAGCGAGAAGGGATTGGGTCTTGTAATAGTGGACTATCTCCAGCTCATCATCCCCGCAGGCACGCGCGCGAACGATTCGCTCGTGCAACAGGTAACAGAAATCTCACGAGCACTCAAGGGAATGGCGCGCGAGCTTGACGTGCCCGTCTTAGCTCTTTCCCAGCTCTCGCGCGCAATAGAAACACGCCGTGGGCGGCCACGGCTCTCGGACCTGCGCGACTCCGGTAGTATTGAGCAAGATGCCGATGTGGTTATGTTCATTCACCGCGATGACAAGATGAATGACAACTCTGACCGGCCAAACATAGCAGAGATACTGGTCGAAAAGCACCGCAACGGCCCTATTGGCAAGATAGAACTCTTCTTTGACGAAGAAAAGGCGACTTTCAATCCGGTAGAAAAGAACGACTTCGGCGATCTCGCTCCAGCGGATGAAACAGAAGTTGAGCAGTGATGAAACATGTCCCGTGTATCCTGACTAAAAAACATGAGTGAGATAATAGAAAAACTCTCTGCGCTGTTTGCTCGTTTTCCCGGTATTGGGCCGCGACAGGCAGGACGTTTTGTTCACTTTCTTTTGCACACATCCCCTGCCTTCCGCCGTGAACTTTCGCTCGCAATCGCAAATCTGGCAAAAAACGTGCGGCAATGTGGGTCATGTCAGCGCTTTCATGACGACGAGACGCCCCTTTGCAGACAGTGCAGAGA
>Ga0326597_10005587_pt1 | contig 17415 bp, 20 predicted proteins | sample RVTome_12_FD_203789 | JGI IMG/M metagenome (GOLD analysis project Ga0326597, IMG submission 203789) | Soil microbial communities from uranium-contaminated site in the Upper Colorado River Basin, Wyoming, United States - RVT100D185 | ecosystem: Environmental > Terrestrial > Soil > Contaminated >... | reverse complement strand
GCGCCACGAGCACAGCGCCGGGCGGGAGTAACTCAGCCGGTAGAGTGTCTGCTTCCCAAGCAGGATGTCGCGGGTTCGAGCCCCGTCTCCCGCTCCAGCCCTCCGGATCAGCGCGCGCGCATCCGGTTGTTCTTCGCGTCGTGGGTGAGCTCGGCTATGCCCAGCGCCTCGAGCAGCGGCGGGAGGTACATCCCGAATCGCCCGCGATAGCCCTTTCGGAGCCCGTACCAGCCGCCCACCGGGTTGCTGGCTGAGCGGCCCCAGGCCTCGACGGTTCCCTCGGCTGCCGGCTTCTGCTCATCGGCGGCGCCGAGTGGCATCCAATCGCCGTGTTTCTTGAGCGCGGCGTGCAGGTCCTCGATGGCGCGCAGGTGGTATTTGAGCTGGGTCGACCCGACCTGGCACACCAACGCTGGCGGGTCAGCCGCCTCGTCGCGCCACATCCGGTACTCGGACGTGCCGGGGGGCGTCTTCAGAACCCACGGGTCGTCCCTGGTCCCGGCTGCCTTCTTGTCTGGCACTGGATGGTCCTCAGCGCGCGTTTCTGGATGGGACACGCAGTGTAGGGTGATGGCCAATGCTTGACGCGGTGACCGGCGCGTTCAGCTTCACCGGCCGAGCCATCGCCGGGCGCCTGCTCAGCGAAGGGCGCGAGGTGGTGACGCTGGTGCGCCGCCATGGCCCTCCCGATGCCGACACGCGGATCCGGACGGCGATCGTCACGCTCGACGACACTGCTCGACTGGTGGACGCCCTGCACGGGGTGGACACCCTGTACAACACCCATTGGATCCGCTTCGCCCGGGGCAACGTGAGCTTCGACCTGGCCATCCAGCGCACGCTGCGGCTGCTGGACTCTGCACGCCGCGCCGGCGTGCGGCGCGTGGTTCACGTCAGCGTCGTGAACGCGTCGGAGACCGCGCCGACGGCGTATTTCAGGGCCAAGTCTCGGCTGGAGACGGAGGTGCGCGCCTCAGGGTTGTCGTACGCGATCGTCCGACCCACGCTGACGTTCGGCAGCCGCGACATCCTGGTCAACAACCTGTGCTGGGTCCTGCGGCGTTTTCCCGTCTTCGTCATGCCGGGCGATGGGCGCTATCGGCTTCAACCGGTCCACGTGGACGACGTGGCGCGGATTGCCGTCGAAGCCGGTCAGGCTTCCGCGGACCTGGTGACCGATGCCGCCGGCCCGGACATCCTGACTTTCAACCAGTTCGTCCGCCTCCTGGCCGATACCGTCCGCAGCCGGGCCCGGCTCATGCACGCCCCGTCGACCCTGTCCCTGGCCGGCAGCCGCGTCCTGGGGCTCCTGGTCCGCGATGTCGTGCTGACGCGTGACGAAGTGACCGAGCTGACCGCGAGCCTGCTCGTTTCCGAAGAGCCGCCGAAGGGGACCATCCAACTCAGCGCCTGGGCAAGCGCCCACGCTGACGAGCTGGGCCGGACATATCACTCGGAGCTCGACCGCCACTACCGCTGACCCGGCCGTGGGAGATCAGTCGCTCAGGCCTGGTCCTCCGCCGCGTCGCCCGCCTCATCGACTGGCGGCGCTGAACCGTCGAGTGCCAGCACGGCACTTTCCTCACCCGCCACGGGTTGGACCAGCTCCGACGACTCGCGAATGTCGCCCGTGATCTCCTCCTCGACATCGTCGATGCGCACGATGGCGAAGCTGACCTGGGGCGGAATGGCGGCCGAGATGACCACCTCGCCGATCCGGTACGGGGACCGCTTGGTCCGCAGCGCGGCGTTCGCTTTCTCCTGGAGGGCAGTGGCCTTGATCACGACGTCGGCCAGCAGACCGGGATCGATCCGCTCGACGATCGTGGTCAGGCCACGTCGTGCGCGGCCCGCAAACCGCCGCGCCTGGTCCTTGGTGGCCGGATCCTGGATCTTCTGGCCGACCTGCTGGGCGGCCTTTTCGGCTTCCTCGATCGCCTTGCGGAACATGCTCATGCTGCGGTCAGTATCGGTCGTACATCGGCCCCAGGTGTACGACTTCTGCGCTAGCCCTGGTACGACTCGCCAAGCACCAGGTCGTCGCCGCTGCGGTCGAATTCGATCTGCAGGACACGGGCCGGTCCGTCCTCGGCGCGCAGCCGGATCGCCCGCCCGCGATCGCCGCTCCAGGCCACGGCCAGGTTGGCGGGTCCCTCGGGGTGGATCGATCCACTAGCGTTGAGCACGACATCGTCCCTGCCGTCCCGCATCACGCGGAGGCTCCCCTCCACCGGGTACAGCAGGAGGCCCCGGTCCGGCTCCTGCGTGACATCGACGCCGGCGCCATCGGTCAGGGTCGTGTCGGCGTAGTGCCGCAGGCCCGAATGGTTGACACCGAACGGCGACTTCGGGCCGACCAGCTCGAGCGTCTCGACGCCGGGCGCCTCCGGCACGAGCACCCGGTCCGCCGCGCGCAGGACGGCGAACTCGGCGACCGGGATGGGCGGATGGGTGTCGGGGTGGTAGACGAGGATGAAGGCCCGCGTCACCTGGTCGTCGGCCCCGTTCCATTCCTGGTGGAGCATGCCGCGCACGCCCTCCGTCAGCCGGCCGAGATCCCCCTCGTCCATGGTGCCGCGGATGTGGTTCAGCGAATCGTCGTGCTCGACCCGGCCGGCAAGGATGTAGAACAGGCGCTCGTTGGTCCGATGTGGGTGGTGGCCGATCCCGAACCCGGGCTGAAAGAATCCGTCGTGGACCATGATCATGGGGCCCAGGCGCTGGACCGATGTGTACGGCCCCACGCTTTCGATCGCGATCAGCCCGCGCACCCCGAACTGCTCCTCACCCACCCGGAAGAAATGACCGGAACCGATGGCGGTCAGGTCGGTGTCGAGCTGGATGTCGGCGAAGGCGTCCACGAGAGGGCCAAGCCTAGCCTGAAATGCGCTCGATCGGCGATGGGGGTATCGTCCTGCGCAACTTTGCTAAACAGAGCACGGAGGGGTAGGCACGTGGCGCTTGGGAGCACGACTCTCGAGGAGCTGCTCGAGCAGAACCGGGACCACGTGTGCCCGGACCTGCCACCCGACCGGGTGTGCGTGCGGATGGAGGCGGTGGCCGACCTCCCGACCCGATTCGGCGAATTCAGGGTGATGGTCTTCTGGAACGATCGAGACGGCAAGGAAGACGCGGCCCTGGTCAAGGGCCGGCCGTGGGACGGTGAGGACATCCCGGTCCGGATCCATTCGGAGTGTCTGACCGGCGATGCATTCGGATCGTTGCGCTGCGACTGCCGGGACCAGCTCGAGGCCTCGCTCCGCTTCGTCGGGGAGCAGGAGTCGGGCCTGGTCCTGTACCTGCGCCAGGAGGGGCGTGGCATCGGCCTGGCGAACAAGATTCGCGCGTATGCCCTCCAGGACCAGGGGCTGGACACGGTCGAGGCCAACCAGGCCCTCGGGTTCCGGGACGACGAGCGGGACTACGGGGTGGCCGCCCACATGCTCGGCCTGCTGCAGGTCCGCTCCATCCGGCTCATCACCAACAACCCGCGCAAGATCGCCGGGCTGGAGCATCACGGCGTCCGGATCACGGGGCGGATTCCGCTGGTCGTGCCGCCCAACGAGCACAACGTGTTCTACCTGTCCACCAAGGCGAGCCGGTCAGGCCACTACATCGACCTGTCCGGTTACGAGCACTTGACCGAGCAGCTGGACCGGCCGATCGTGGATGGCATGACGCCCGAGCTGATCGCCGAGATCGAGGAGGTCGCCGACGGCGCAGCCTGAGCTCGTCGCGATCATCACCGGAGCGGCGGGAGGCTTGGGCCAGTTCGTCACTCGTGACCTGGCCGGGGCGGGCATGCGGCTGGCGCTGGTCGGCTCCCGGCTGCGCCCGCTGAAGGCGCTCGGCACGGAGCTCCGGCTGGCGGAGGACCGATGGATGGCGCTTGCGGCTGACCTGAGGAAGGCGGCGCAGGCCGAAGAGGCCGTTGCCTCCGTCGCGGATCGGTTCGGGAAGGTGGACATCCTGGTTCACCTGGTGGGCGGATACCACGGCGGCGAACCGGTGATCAAGACCCGCGACGCGGAGGTCACGGCGATGCTCAGCCAGCACGTGTGGACGACGCTCAACATGGTCCGCGCCGTGGTTCCGCGCATGACGGCCGGTGGTTGGGGGCGGATCGTGGCGGTCTCCTCGCCCCTGGCTTCGGCCCCGACGAAGAACGTGGCCCCATACGCCATTGGAAAGGCCGGTCAGGAGGCTCTTCTGGGTACCCTGGCGCGCGAGGTGGCAGGGACGGGGACGACGGTGAACCTGGTCCTGGTCAAGACGATCGACGTGGACCACCAGCGCGACGCCGAGCCAAGCCCCAAGACCGCGTCGTGGACGACCCCCGAGGAGATATCGGCCACCATCCGGCACTTACTATCCGATGACGCGGCGGTGATCAACGGGGCCAAGATCCCGCTGTTTGGAAACGCGTAACACGGGGCCGATGAGAAGGGTGCCCCGCCGGAGCGCTAGGTCGGTTGCCCTGGTCATGACCGCCGTGGCAACACTGACGTCCTGCATCGCCTCCCCCTCGGCAATCGAATCGCGGCGCCCTGGCCCCTCGCCCTCCGCACGGGCGACGGCGACGCCGGCGCCCACTCCGACTCAGGCACCGGTGGGTTGGCGCGAGCTTCAGGCTTCGGGTGCTGCGCCGGCGCCCCGCGAGGACCACACCTGGACCGTGGACGCCGAGGGGCGGTTCGCGTACCTGTTCGGAGGCCGCGATACCAGCGGTCCAGGTTCGTACGCCGACCTGTGGGCCTACGACCTTTCGGTCGACGCGTGGCAGCAACTGAGCGGGGGGCCACCGGCTCGCTTCGGCCACAACGCGGCCTGGGTGCCCGGAGTGGGGCTCGTCGTCTTCGCCGGCCAGGACGCGAGCTTCTTCAACGACCTGTGGGCCTACGACCCGGACGCCGACACCTGGCGAGTGCTCCCCGCCGCCGGAGCTGTACCGGTCCCCCGCTACGGCAGCTGCGCCGCCCTGGGACCCGACGCGCGGCTGTGGATCAGCCATGGGTTCACCAGCGAAGGCAGCCGCTTCTCCGACACCAGGGCCTACGACTTCAGCACCGGGACCTGGACCGATGAAACGCCCGCCGGCGAGGTGCCCATCGTCCGCTGTCTGCACGCGTGCTGGTGGACCGAGGCTGACCGGTTCACCCTGTATGCCGGCCAGACCAACGGGGTGACGTCCCTCGGTGACCGATGGGAGCTGACGGTTGGGCCGCGCCCCGGGACCAACGCATGGCGGGAGCTCGCCCAGGATGGGACCCCATCGGCCCGAAACCTGTACGCGGCCGCCCGCTGGGAGCGTGGGACGCTCATTTTCGGCGGCCAGGCCCTGGATGGGACCTACCTGGGGGACGCGTGGCTGCTCTCGGACGACGGGACCCAGGCCCAGGTCGTGCCAGGCGTGGCCGGGCCGTCGTCGCGGTCCGGGGCCGAGCTGGTCGCTTATCCGGAGCGGGGTCGCGTCCTGCTGTTCGGCGGCAAGGCCGGCGCGAGCGTCTTCGGCGATCTGTGGGAGCTGACCCTGGACTGACCGGGCCGCGGCAGCCCTGAGTTGGTACGATATGGCCCCGTTAACGACCGTCGGGCGCCCCCGCGATCGCGCCTGCCACCCAACCCGCACCAGGAGAATTCAGGCCGCATGAACGTGGTCGCCGACCCGGCGCACGCCCCCGCGGGGCCAAACGGCACCCGCCTTCCCACCGCCCGATCCGTCATCTACGACCCGACACCCGCCGAGCTCCAGGAGCTCACCAGCCGCATGCCGCAGGCCCGCCGGACCGCCTTCGGCAACTACAACGTGCAGACCCGGGTCGTCAGCCGCTCCAAAGGTTCGACGTACGTGGTGACCGACGACCCCGCAATCACCAATGACCAGACCATCGACCGTGCCAAGGGGGCACGGATCGCCGCGCTCCAGGACGCGTACATCGCGGACCGCGAGATGGTTGTGGTGGACGGGTTCATCGGCAACGACCCTGAATACCGATCGCGGGCTCGGCTCTACATCGAGGCTGCCAACGCGAATATCGCGGGCATGCAGCAGCAGCTGTTCTTCCCGCCGGATCGGCTGGCCGGGGAATGGGTGCCGGAACTGGTGATCATCTACACGCCAAACCTCTCGATGCCCGACTACCCGGACCACCGGCTGATCGCGGTCGACCTCGAGACCGGTATCACCCGGGTGATGAACTCGGATTACTTCGGGGAGTCGAAGAAGGGCGGCCTTCGGATGTGGAATGCGAAGGTCTACGTCGCGGGCGGGCTGGCGATGCATGCCGGCTGCAAAGTGGTGCCCACGGATGCCGGAGAGCGGACGATCCTCATCATCGGTCTCAGTGGAACCGGCAAGACGACGACGACCTTCACGCGCCAGAACGGATCGCAGCCGGTGCAGGACGACTTCATCGGCCTGTTTCCGGGCGGCAAGGTGGTGGGCACCGAGAATGGCTGCTTCGCCAAGACCTTCGGCCTCGATCCGCGCCACGAACCGGCCATCCATGGCGCGGTCACCAAGCCAGATGCCTATCTCGAGAACGTGTCCCAGAAGGTGGTCAACGGAGCGGTGGATTTCTTCGACACCGGCTACACCAAGAACGGGCGCGCGACGTTCCCGATGGCCTCGCTGGGCATCTGGCGCGACCCGCGCCAGATTGGCCCGGTCAACGCGTTGCTGATCCTGAACCGCAACGACAACGTCATTCCCGGGGTGGCGCGCCTGTCACGGGAGCAGGCCGCCGCGTATTTCATGCTCGGCGAGACACAGGGAACGTCGGCCGGCGGGGCGGCCGAGGAGGGCCAAGCACTCCGGGTCCCGGGGACGAACCCGTTCTATCCCTATCGTGACGAGCAGCAGGCCAATCGGTTCTGGGAGCTGATGGGCACCCATCCCTTCGACGTGTACCTCGTGAACACCGGTCGCGTGGGCGGGCCCGAGGACGATCCGCGCTCCAAGAAACTCGAGATCGAGCACTCGGGGGCCATCGTCAAGGCCATCGCCGAGGAATCCATCCGCTGGGAGCGCGACCCAGACTTCGGTTACCAGGTTGCGATCGAGGTGCCCGGAATCGAAGATCCGGAACTGTTGCGGCCGCGCCTGCTCTATGAGCGGACCGGCCGCGCCGACGAGTACCGCCGCTGGGTGGAGCGGTTGAAGCGAGAGCGCACCGAGTTCCTGGCCGGCTTCCCCGGCCTGCGTCCCGAGATCCTCGCCGCCGTCTAGCCCCGGCCCCGCGCCTGATCCCGCAGGCCGGTCACCCGGTATGCGGTAACGGCATGGGTGAAGCCTTTCAAGCCCAGATCGTCGACAGGTTCCGCCATCACCGCGTCCTCGACCATGGCATGCAACCGCTGGCTGATCAGGATCTCGTCCGCGGCGGCCGCGGTGCTGAGGCGCGAGGCCAGGGTGACCACCACTCCTACCCCCGCATAGTCGTACCGGCCCTCGAAGCCGATGCGCCCCAGGGTGGCGTACCCCACCCCGATACCGATCCCCAGCCCGAGCTCGTACCCGCGTTTCCGCCACCCGGCCGCCAGCTCCGCGAATCGGTCACGCATGGCGACCGCGGTCCGGACCGCCGCCAGCTGGTGGTCAGGCAATGGTGTCGGGTCGTTGAAGAAGATCATCAGCCCATCGCCGGCAAAATGCTCGACGGTGCCGCCGTTGGCGACTGCGATCTCGCCCACCGCGGCGTGGTACTGGCGCAGGACGCTGAACAACTCCTCCGGCTCGGCCGTTTCCGCGAATGGCGTGAACCCGCGGAGGTCACAGAACAGGGCACTGATCTCGCGGCGGTGGCCAGCGAGCAGGGCCTCGCCCTCCGGGCTGGACAGAAGCCCTGCGACCTGCGGCGCGAACCTTGCCAGCTCTGTCCGCTGTCGCTCCACCGTTTCGAAGAGCCGAACGTTGGAGATCGCCAGCGCGGCCTGGTCCGCGAACGTGCTGAGCAGGCTGATCTCGGCCTCGCTGAATGGTTCGACACGCGTCCGCCAGACCGCAAGGACGCCGATCGGCGCCCCTTCGCTCATCAGCGGGATCCCAAGGAGGGTCCGGAGGCCTGACGCCCGCTGCGCCTCCTGGAGCGTGTACTCCGGGTCCGCCAGGACATCCACGACCTGCACAGGCCGCTGTTCGAGCAATGCCCGTCCCATGATCGAACCCCGCTCAGCCTTGAACTGCCGCCGGCTGATGAGCTCCTGGAACGATGCGGGGACGCCCGCGGTAAACGCCGCCACCCGGAACATGCCGCCTTCCTCGCGCGTGATGTTCCCCTCGTCGGCGTTGGTCAAACGGGTGGCGCTGTCGATAACGGTCTGCAGCACACCGTTCAGGTCGAAGCTGGACCGCGAGATTGACGCCAGAACCAGGCCGATGGCCGACTCTCGCTCGAGGGCCTCTTGGGTCTCGCCAAGTACGTTGGCCAGGCGGATGGCGAGGGCCGCCTGCTCGGCGAACGTGGCCAGCAGCCGGATCTCGGCCTCGCTGAAAGGACGCACCTCGAGCCGCCACACGACCAGCACGCCAATCGGGACACCGTCCTGCAGCATCGGCACCCCTAGGAGGGTTCGGTAGCCGGCTGCGGCCTGGACGTCCTGAAGCTCGTATTCGGGGTCCTCGAAGACGTCCGGGATATGGACGATCTTGCGCTCGAGCACGGTCCGGCCGATCAGCGAGCCCCGCTCGGGCCGGTACTCGCGGCTCATCACCATGGCCAGATACTCCGGCGCAACCATTCCGGAATGGGCAATGACGCGGTACACCTCGCCGTCCTGGCGGACGATGTTTCCCTGGTCTGCCCGACAGATCTGGACGGCGCTGTCGATGACCGTCTGGAGGATCGCGGTGAGGTCGAACGTGGAGCGGTTGATGGACTGCAAGACCTCACCGATCGCGGCCTCGCGCACCACGGCTTCCCGAGCCTCTCCCAACAGACGCGCCAGGCGGATGGCAACCGCCGCCTGGTCGGCAAAGACGGTGACGAGCTCGATCTCCTCATCCGAATAGGGCTCCACCCGGGTGCGCCCCAAGCCGAAGGCGCCGATGAGGCCATCGGCGGTCCGGATTGGGACGCCGAGCATGGACCGCACCCCACCCACCTGGTATCCGCCGGCCTCGTACTCGGGATCGGCGGCGAGGTCCGCTACGTGAACCGCCGCTCCGCTGAGTGCAACCCGACCCACGACAGACCTCCGATCGATCGTATCCGGGTGCTCTCGTTCATAGGCCCAGTGCTCGGGCGAACTCCCGACTCCCGCCACGAATCGAAAGACATCGCCGTCGCGCAGGAAGACGAAGCTCATGTCCGCGCGGCACAGGCTGGCGGCCTCGGCGGCAAGCTGGTTCAGCGCAGGCTCCAGTTCGAATGCGGACCCGCTGATGGCCGCCAGGACGCGACCGACCGCAGCGACGGCGGTACGGTCTTGGTCGAGCGTGGTCGGTGCGTCAGCCACCAAGCTCAGCCCTCCTCGGGCTCCTCGAGGGTGGCGTCCACCGACAGCTCGACGTTTCCCTTCAGGGCCCGGCTGATCGGGCAGCCGTCCTTGGCTTCCTCGGCAAGCCGTTCGAAGTCCGCCCTGTCCATGCCCGGGACGCGCCCAATCACCTGGAGTCTCGAGGCCGTCACGCTCCAGCCGTCGTCACGCTTCTCGAACGCGACTTCGGCTGCAACGTGGAGATGCTCCGGTGGATGCCCGGCCTTCGTCAGCCCGTTCGAAAAGGCCATGCAGTAGCACGCGGCGTGGGCGGCGGCCAGCAGCTCCTCGGGGGAGGTGCGCCCTTCGGGCTCCTCGGTTCGGGACGCCCAGCTGATGGGCAGGTCGGAGAAGAGGCCTGTCGTGTACGCGCTCACGGTGCCGCTCCCCGATAGCAGGTCACCGCTCCAGGAAGCGGTCGCGCGACGGACGGTATCCATCGGTGTCGGTCCTCCTTGTAACCTAGGCCAGCAAGCCTAGCGCAGCGGATGGACCGATGACCGACAACCGCCCACCAGATCGACCCCTCCGCGCGTTGCGGGGTGAGCTGGTCTACCTGCGTCCCGCAGAGCGCGAGGACCTGGACCGATTCGTCCGCTGGTTCGCCGACGCCGAGACGACGCGCCACCTCATGGCCCGAGCACCCTTCAGCCTACCCATGGAGGAACAGTGGTTCGAGCGGATGGTGGCCGAACAGGGTAAGAGCACCTACCACTTCGTCATCTGCCGCCTGGCCGATGACGAGCCCATCGGCACCGCCGGCCTGCACGACCTCGACTTCGTCAACGGCAACGCCGAGTTCGGGATCAGCATCGGCGAGAAGGGCGAATGGAACAAGGGGTACGGTACCGATGCCCTGCACGCGATCTGCGATTTCGGGTTCGGGGAGCTGCGTCTCGAGCGCGTGGAGCTGCAGGTCTACGCCCCGAACGCCCGTGCCCAGCGGTCGTATGAGAAGGCCGGCTTCGTGCTGGAGGGGACGCTGCGGCACCGACATTTCGCCCAGGGCCGCTACGAAGACGTCCTGATCATGTCGCTGCTGCGCGAGGAGTGGGCGGCCCAGCCCCGTCGCCGATCCTGGGAGCTGAACGAGCTCGGCTGATCGCCGGGCTGCGCGGCATGTTCGAGCTGCGCCGAGACCCGGTGACCGGATGGTGGTCGGCGATCGTGACCGATCGGGCGTTCGAACACGCCTCGTTCACAGTCGAAGCGGCGCCGGTGGAGGGGACCCACTGCCGCCACTGTGAAGAGGCGCCCGAAGATGACGACGACGACGTCCGGCGCGTGACCCTGCGGACCAACGCGTTCCAGATCGTGGAGCCCGGACGCGAGCCGGCGGCGCAGCTGTCGATGCTGCCCGAGGTGGCCGCCTCGCGCGGGTCGTGGGAAATCGTGGTCGGGCCGCGCGACCATCACGAGCGGTTTGCCGATGCGCAGCCGCATCTCGCCGAGCGGCTGCTGCGGGCGGTGCGCGACGGAATGCGGGAGCTGGGCGCCGCTGCCCGACCGCCGGACGAGCCGATCTACGTCCAGGCCCTCCAGTCCTACGGTCGCCAGGCCGGGTCGCGGAGCCAACACCTGAATTTCGAGCTGTACGCGATTCCCCAGATCCCGCATCGGGTGGCGGAGGAGATCGGCGGAGCCGCGCGTCACATGATCAGCCGTCAAACCTGCGTGTGGTGCGCCATGGCGGCCGCCGAAGAGGAGAACGGCGCGCGGCTGGTGCTCGCCGACGAGCGATTCGTGGTGGTGGCCCCCGCCGCCAGCCGATCCGCGTTCGAGCTGCTGGTCATCCCGCGCGAGCATGCGGCGGACTTCACCGGTCTGGACGATGAGGCCATGGGCGCCTGCCGGGCCACGCTTCAGCGCACCCTCGGCGCGCTCGGGGTGCTGGGCGACCCGCCGTACAACTTGTTCCTCCACACCGCGCCTGCCGGGGAGCGACTGGACCAGACGTTCCACTGGCACTGGGAGCTCCACCCGCGGCTGCGGGTGATCGCCGGTCTGGAGCGCGCGACCGCGCTGGCGGTCAACCCCGCCGCGCCCGAGTACGCCGCCGAGGTCCTCCGCGATCACCTGGCCCGCGCGGCCCGATGAGGGTCGCCAGGTGTCATACTTCGGCCGTCCGCCAAGCGCCCCTTTAACGCGGTCCGGTGAGGCCGCCAAGGAGCTGAGTCCCATGACTTCCGAGCGCCGCATCTTCGACGCCGACGATCTCCGCCGCGCCCTGACCCGGATTGCGCACGAGATCGTCGAGCGCCACGCGGGGACCGAAGACCTGGTCCTGGTCGGATTGCGCACGCGAGGCCATCCCCTCGCCGAGCGGCTGGCGGGGCTCATCGAGGCGCACGAGCACGTCCGGCCGCCGGTCGGGTCGCTGGACATCACGTTCTACCGAGACGACCTGACTCGCCTGGCCCACGCCCCCATCGTGAAACGCAGCGATCTGGGCCCCGACGTCTCGGATCGCACGGTGGTGCTGGTGGACGACGTCCTGTACACCGGCCGCACCATCCGGGCCGCCCTGGATGCCCTGACCGATCACGGCCGCCCCCGGGCCGTGCGCCTGGCGGTGGTCGTCGACCGCGGGCACCGCGAGCTCCCCATCCGGCCCGATTTCGTGGGCAAGAACCTGCCAACCAGCGTGGACGAGGTGGTCCATGTCCGCCTGGTCGAGACCGATGGGGTGGACGAGGTGGTCCTCACCCGCTCCGACGGAGGCCCGGCATGACCGCCACCCGGATTCCGACCTGGACCCGGCGCCACCTGCTCGACGTCGACGACCTCTCGCGCGCCGAGCTGGAGGCGGTCCTGGACCTGGGCGTCGAGCTGCGCGCCCGGCGGGCCGCCGGGGAGCTGTCCGACACCCTCCGCGGTACCGCGGTCGGCCTGGCCTTCTACGAACCCTCGACCCGGACCCGGGTCAGCTTCGAGCTGGCGGCGCGCGAGCTGGGGGCGACGGTCACTGACCTTTCGGTGGCAGGCAGCAGCGTGGCGAAGGGCGAGTCGCTGGTCGACACCCTCCGAACCCTGGAGCGGACCGGAGTCCGGATGATCGTTCTGCGCCACGCGGCCAGCGGAGCGCCGTACCTGGCCGCGCGCTCGCTGGAGCGGGCCGCCATCCTCAACGCAGGCGACGGCACCCATGCCCACCCCACCCAGGCGCTCCTCGACGCGCTCACCCTGCGCGAGGCGCTCGGTTCGCTGGAGGGTGCGCGGATCGTGGTCGTTGGCGACGCGGTCCATTCGCGGGTCGCCCGGTCGGATCTGCATGCCCTGGTTCGGCTTGGCGCCTCGGTGGTCCTCAGCGGCCCACCGGCCTGGGTCAACCCTTTCGCGGAATGGCCCGGCTTGTCGGTCGTCACCGACCTCGACGCAGGGCTGGCCGGCGCCGACGCCGTGATGGCGCTCCGGGTCCAACGCGAGCGGGCGGCGGGCGGCGGTGTCCCGTCGATCACCGAGTACGTCGCGCGGTGGGGGTTGACCGCGGAGCGGCTCGATCGCGCGTGCCCCGGCGCGTGGCTCATGCACCCCGGGCCTGCCAACGAGGGGGTCGAGATCACCGCCGAGCTGTCCGGCGACCCCCGGAGCCTGATCGGGCGACAGGTCGAGAACGGGGTCCCGATTCGTATGGCGGTCCTGTCGCTGCTAACCGAGGAGATGGACCGATGGTGATGGCCCGTTTCGGGTCGCTGGCCGATCCGTCGGCCACGTTCGCGCTGGCCGGCGTGCGGGTCATCGACCCGGCGACGAATACCGACGCCGTGCGCGACCTCGTGGTCGCCGACGGGGTGATCCGGAATGGCGAGGCGCCGGCGGGCATCCCGCGCCTCGATGCTGCCGGATTGGTGGCCGCTCCCGGACTGTGCGACCTCCATACGCACCTGCGGACCCCCGGCGACGAGCGGGCCGAGACGATCGCCAGCGGGATGCGTGCGGCGGCACATGGCGGCTTCACCACGGTATGCGCGATGCCGAACACCGATCCACCGCTCGACGACCCGCTTCGCGTTCGGGGCCTGCTGGCCAACGCGACTCACGCCGCCGCCCGCGTCCGCGTCGTCGCCGCCGCCACCCGCGGCCGTGCCGGGGAGCAACTGACTGACCACGGGGCGCTGGCGGCCGCGGGGGCGATCGGCTTCAGCGACGACGGGCTCGCGGTCGCCTCGGCGGCGGTGGCCCGGCAGGCACTTTCCTACCTTGCGCCGCTGGGCCTGCCCCTGGTGCAGCACGCCGAGGAGCCGAACCTGGCAGCCGGAAGCCTGATGCGCGGCGGGCCGACCGCCACCCGTCTGGGTCTGGGTGGCTGGCCGGCCAGCGCCGAACTGACCATTATCGAACGCGACCTGGCGCTGGCCGCCGAGACCGGAGGCTGGATTCACTTCACGCACCTGGCCACCGCCGCCGGACTGGAGCCGATTCGGCGCGCCCGGGCCAGCGGGGTTCGCGTCACCTGCGACGTGGCCCCGCACCACCTGGCCCTCACCGACGCCTGGGTGGCCGGGGATCGACGCTTCGCGTGGGAGAACGGCCGTGATCCTGGGTCAGGCTGGGCGGGACTCGATCCGGAGCTCGCCTATGACGGGACGTGCCGGGTGAATCCTCCCCTCCCCACGCGCGAGGATGCCATGGCTCTGCTGGCCGCGTTGGCCGACGGGACCCTGGATGCCATCGCCACCGACCACGCCCCCCACCCACCCGAGCGCAAGGCCGTGCCGTTCGCCGAGGCCGCCCCGGGCCTGATCGGGCTGGAAACGGCGCTGGGCATCGGCCTCGCGGCCGTCATGGCCGGCCACCTGGAGCTGTCGACGCTGCTGGCTGCCCTGTCAACCCGCCCAGCCGCTCTCATCGGTGAGTCGCGCTCGCTGGCCGCCGGGTCCAACGCGGACCTCGTCGTCTTCGACCCCCGGCGCAGCTGGCGGGTCGAGCGCTCGGCGTTGGCCAGCCGGTCGGCCAACACGCCACTGCTCGGCATGGACCTGCCGGGCGTGGTCCGGCTGACGGTGGCTGCGGGCCGAATCACCTACGACGCCGGTTTGATCGGGTCGAAGTGAGACCCGCGCGCTTGTGGCACGATGCGGGGCCGCATGAGCATCCGGATGAACGAGGATCTCGACCCCAACGAGGGCCCCGGGCTGGGCTGCTTCACCGTTCAGGCGGTCCTGTTCGCGCTGATCCTGCTTTTCATCCCGATCGGGGTTTTCAGCCTGAGCTGGCCGGTCTGGCTGCTGACCGCGATGCTGGTCGTCGCCATCATTCTGCTGTTCTTCATCAGCATGACCTCGGTCTTCCTGCTCCGCGTCTTCTTCGCCGCGCGTCGGACGGGGCGTGGACGGACGTACGGTGCGACCGCCCCACCCATGACAATCGAGAGCGGCGCATCGGATACTGATGCCCCGAGGTCCGACAGCCAGCCTACTGACCCGCCTACTGACCCGCCCACTGACCCGCCCACCGACCAGAGCTAGGAGCAGCGCGCCGTGCCCCTGATGGTCACCTTCTTCAACGTCCGCAAGGGCCGCGACACGGTCTTCAAGTGGGGAATGCGGAACCGGTTTCCGAAGCAGGCCCGCGAGTACGAGGCCCGCTACGGGATTCGGTTCATCGGCTGGTTCAACGTGACCGAAGGGTCCGAATGGAACAACGTCGTCATCCTGGATCTGCCCAACTACGCGGTCCTCGACGCCCTGTATGCCGATCCAGGCACGCGGCGATGGGGACATCGGATCGCAGAGGGGATCATGGACACCAAGCACATCATCTTCCTGCGCGAGCGAATGGGCCCCGACCTGGTCTACAAGCCGTGACAACCTCCCCCCGCCTGGTCGCGCTTCGCGAGCTGGCCGAGGAAGCCGAGCTGGAACGGCGCGACTTCATCGTCGAGGCCACCGAGCTGCTGCGCCGCTTCGTGGAAGCCAACCGCGACCGGTTGCGGGAGGTGGGTCCGCTGACCCTGGTCGACGACGAGCAGGACTTCTTGCGCTACCACCCGGTCGACGAGCTGTGGGTGACCCGGCTGACCTACCAGGACCCGGCCGATGGCGAGTGGTATGACCAGGAGCAGGAGGTGGACACCATTTCCGAGCTGATCGAGCTGTACAACCCGGCCGACATCCTGGCCTGGCTGATGGAGGCCGCCCGCAACCCACTGGACCACCTCGCGCCCGCCGACAAGCTGTCCGAGGAGGAGGCCGCACCGGCCGAAACCGACGAGGATTGGCAGGCCGAGCTGCCAGCCGAGCAGCAGGAGACGATCGCGGCACAGCGCCTGTGGCAACTCGCGGATGCCTACCGGTCCCAGCTCCAGGAGCAGCAGGCCAGCCTGCTGCGCGAGTTCGTGGGCAACGGCGAGGATGCGCTGCGGCGGACCGGGGACATCGTCCTGCTGGACGAGGCGGACGACATGCTCGTGCTGCGGGGTGACGGGCGCTTCGAGACCACCCTGAACCTGGCCGATGTACCGCCGCGCGCCGGTGAGCCGGTCGAGGCCCACCGCGAGGGTCTGACCGTGACCGATGCGAGGACGGTGGCCGAGTTCTACGACCCGGCCGACGTCCTCCAGTGGGTCACCGAGGCGCTCACCGAGCGCTACCCGGCGGTCGACTTCAGCGCCGTCTACGACTGAGCCGAATCGAGCCATGCTGCCCGGGCCCATGACGCGGGGTGTTCCCCTCCCCAATGACCTCGCCACGGCATCGGTCGAGGACCTCTTCCGCGACGCGGGCGCTCTGCGGGAAGGTCACTTCCGCCTGAAGAGCGGGCTCCACTCCCCTCGCTACCTGGAGAAGTTCCTCGTCCTCCAGTATCCGACCCTGGCGTCGGAGCTCTGCCGCCGCATGGCCAAGAAGGTCATCCACGAGGCGCCGAACGTGGTGGTGGGTCCGACCACCGGTGGCGTGCTGCTGGCGTTCGAAACAGCCCGACATCTGTCGGCTCTCCTGGGCTGGGAGGTGCGCGGCCTGTTCGCGGAACCGGTCGGGCTGGGCAGTGGCCGGGAGCTGCGGCGCGGGTTCGAGGTCAGCCGCGGCGACACCGTGGTGCTCGTCGACGACATCCTGACCACTGGCTCATCTCTGCGCGAGACCGCGGAGGCCGTGGAGCGCGCCGGGGGGAGGGCGTCGGCGGCCGTGGTCATGGTCGACCGCTCATCGGAGCCGGTGGAGATCGGCGTTCCGGTGCTGGCCGTGGGTCGAATCGAGATCGCGGCCTGGCAGCCGCCGTACTGCCCGTTGTGCGACGCCGGGGACTGGCTCGAGACTCCGGGGAGCAGCGTCTAGCTGATCGCGGGTGGCTCCTGAATCACGTACGGCGCTCGCCAGTCTGGGGCTGGGAAGGGCTGGCCGAAGTACACCCGCTCTCGGTGAATGAGCCCATCGCGGAGCTCAAAGACGGTGATCCCGAGCCACCGAGAGCCATCGGCATAGGTGACCTCCATCTCGCCCCACCAGCAGTCACCCGAGCCACCCTCCCGGATCGGCCGCACGCTCGGAGCCCCTTCCGGCCGGCCGAGCCGCAGAGCCCGATAGTTCGCGCTGCTGGGCACGATTTCTCCGGTCTGTGGCCAGGCTTCCTGCCAATCCGGGTGACGCAGCGCCTCCATGGCCTCGAAGTCGTCCGCTGCGCCGGCCTCTGCGTAGCGCCGGATGACGTCGGCCGCCTGTTTGGACATTTCTCGAGCCTCCTTGGATACGGGTCAGCCAGACACCTGGCCGGACGGTTCTTGCCACGTCACCTCGGTGATGCGGCCCGGCGGGTATTCGCCGTCGGCGGGCACGATTCCTGCCTCAGCCTCGATCGGTATCCCGATCGGAGCCACGAGGTAGCGGCCGGCCAGGCGCCGGGCCACGGGATCGAGCGCGAAGCCGGCTTTGGCCCGATGAAACGTGACGGTCACGTCGGCGGCGACCACCGGGTCGGACTGTTCACCGCCCGTCAACC
>Ga0326597_10005586_pt1 | contig 17415 bp, 16 predicted proteins | sample RVTome_12_FD_203789 | JGI IMG/M metagenome (GOLD analysis project Ga0326597, IMG submission 203789) | Soil microbial communities from uranium-contaminated site in the Upper Colorado River Basin, Wyoming, United States - RVT100D185 | ecosystem: Environmental > Terrestrial > Soil > Contaminated >... | reverse complement strand
TGGTCTGCAGCATCGCGAACCAGATGATGATCGCAAGCGCGACCGCCGCGATCAACTGCACGACCGGCGCGCTGGCGGCGCTCGCGGAGACCTGCTTCATCAAGTGCCGCCGCACGTGGTTCGCTTCGTGGTTGAAGCGCCGCTGCTCGTAATCCTGCCCCCCGAACAGCTTCACCACCTTGTGCCCGCCGATCGCCTCCTCGATCACTTGAGTAATGTAGCCCATCGCGCCCTGGACTTCGCGGCTCGACCGGCGCAGCCGCACGCTCAACATGCGCACCACGCCCACGATCAGCGGCGCCATCGCCAGCGCGAACAGGGTAAGCTTCCAGTTGAGCCACATCAGGTACGCCAGCAACCCCACGATCGCGAGCGCGTCCCGGAACACGATGGTGAGGGCGGTAGTGGCGGCCGCGGTCACCTGTGTCACGTCGAAGGTGAGCTTGGAGATGAGCACTCCGGAGGGTTGTTGCTCGTAGAACGTGGCGGGCAGCGTCAGCAGCTTCCCGAACATGGCGTTGCGGAGATCGGTCACCAGCCGCGTCCCCACCCAGTTGAGGCCGTAGGCGGCGAGAAACGTGGCAACGCCGCGCACCAGGAACAGAGCGACGATCACGGCCGGCAGCCACTGCATGACGACCGGGTCCTTCTCGATGAAGGTGCCCTCGATGAGCGGCTTCATCAGCGCCGGCAGCACGGGCTCGGTCGCCGCCACGATGATCATGCCGAGTATGCCGAGGGCGAATACCCTCCAGTACGGTTTGACGTGCGAAAGCAGCCGCAGGTACAGCGCGGTATTGGTCATGACCGCGGAACAATAACAAACCCCGGCGGAAAAGAGAAACGGCGGCGCCTGCTGGCGCCGCCGTCTTGCCGGGTCCGTCGCCGGCCATGCCGGCGGGATGCTAGCGGAAGCTGAATTGCGCCGTCACGAAGAACGATCGCTCCGGCGCGGGGTAGGCGAAGTACGTCGGCGTGAAGGAGTCGTACACACCATAGCTGAAGTATTTCTCGTCGAACAGGTTCTTCACGCCGGCGCCGAGCAGCCAGCCGCGGTTCTCGTAGGTGAGCTTGAGGTCAACCACGGTATACGCCGGCATCCTGCGGCCGAACGTGTTTGTTTCGTCGGCATCGAACACCTGCTCGCCGACGTAGCCCACCACGATATCGGCGCGCGCGCGCGGCGCGAACGCCCAGCCCGCGCCGGCGTTGGCGGCATGGCGCGGCACCAGCGGCACCTCGTTGCCGGCGATCGGCACCCCGCCGAAGCTGCCGGAACGGAACTCCGACACCGCGTAGGTGTAGTTCAGGAAAAAATCGAGCGGGCCAGCCGGGCGCCAACTGCCCCCGGCTTCCAGGCCGTAGCGGCGCGTCGGCGGCAGGTTGCGGTTGATGAAAGCCTGCGGATCGAAGTAGAGCTCGTTGTTGAGGTCCATGTGGTAGAGCGCGAGCCGGTACGCGCCGGGCCCGTGGCGGATATCGAGCCCGAGCTCGCGGTCGTGCGAAGTCTGCGGCTCGAGCAGGCTCACCGCGCCGCTAAACAGGTTGTAAACGTCGTTGACGTTGGGCACGCGGAAGCTGTAGCCGAACTTGCCGTAAGCGGCGAGCGCGGCGCTCACGCGATAGCGCGCGGCGACCTCGTACGCGGAAAGGTCGCGCTTGCGCGCATCGGACTGCGCCGGGTTCGCCAGATCGGTGACGCCGTACTCCACCTGGTGCAGCCGCCCTCCGACGGCCAGGCTCCATGCCTCGCCTAGCGCCGTCGTGTTCTGGAGATAGACGGCGTTGTTGCGCTGGAACGCATCGGGTTGCCGCGGCAGGCCGAATACGGAGGTTCTGTTCTCGAACGACCAGTCGTCCCAGTCCAGTCCGGCGACCAGGTTGTGCTGCCAGCCGCCCAGGCTGTGGGGCAGCTTCAGCCGCGGCGAGAACGACCACACGCCGGTATCGGAGTCGATGGGACTGCCAATGATGCTGGCGTGGATGTTCTTTTCGCGGTAACCCAGGTTGGCAGCGATACCGCCCGCGCCGAGCTTCCATTCGCCGCCCAGGTTGAAAAACCCGCCGGCGCGGTCGCTGAAGTCCTGGGGCGTGGCGGCCTGCCTGCGGTTGGCCGCGATCTGCGCTTCGCTCAATGCCCCCGGCAGCCGCAGATTCTGGTCGTCGGCGCCGGCCTTAAGCGATACGCCCGCGCGATCTCCGGTCCAGCGCACGTCGGCCAGCGCGTTCTTCTGGCGCAGCGCGTTGTTGTCGCGGTAGTTGTCGGTGTCGAGGTAGCTCGCGTTGAACCTCAACCCGGCGTTGTCGCCGGCAAGGTTCGCGCCTATGCCGGCCTCGCTCGTGCCATAGGTCCCGGCACCGCCATAGACCGAGGCGGAACGCTGGCCGGACCTGGGCGCCTTGGTGATGATGTTGATGGTGCCGCCGGTCGCGCCGCCGCCGTAGAGCACGGCGCCCGAGCCGCGCAGGATCTCGATGCGCTCGATGGCCGACAGCGGTATGCCGGACCAGTTGACCGTCGCCTGCTCGTTCTCGCTGATGCGAACCCCGTCGAGCAGCACGAGGGTGTTCTGGTCGCCGAAGATGCCGAAGCCGCGCATGTCGACCTGCACATTGGGCGAGCCCGAGCTGTCGCGCGTGCGTATGCCCGGGAGCTGGCGCAGCAATTCGGGCACGGTCCTCGCCGCGCTGCTCCGGATATCCTCCGCGGTGATGACCGTTACGTTCACCGGCTTGTCGAGGTAACGGTCCTCGAAACGCGTCGCCGTGACGATGACCGGCTCGCCGACGGTCACCGGCGGCTCCGCCGCGACCGCGCACCATGCCGCAGCCGCCAGCACGGCAGCCGAACCTATTCTGAAAAGCATGTTCTCTCCTCGCGCACGCCCGCCGCATGCCAGATCGCGCAAGGAAATGACGCAGGAAGGCCTGACCGGCAACGGTCACGCCGCGTCCCCGCGGCATTTCCAACATCGGACCGGGCCGGTATACGGGCTCGCGAGAACTTGACGTGCCGCCTTCCCATGCGCGACTCGCGCACAGTGGCTGGGAGCCTCTATCAGGTCAGGGGCTCTCCTGGCACGCCCACGCTCGCTTACCGTTGCGGGGGCAGCACAGGTCTTTCACCTGTTTCCCGTTTGCCCCGCACGCGATGGGTCGCGTGCGGGCACCCGGTGCCGAATGCAGGCGGGTGACGCTTACGGGTAGCGCGCTCCCCCTGCACGGGTCTGATTGTAAGCGCCGGCTTCCGGCGGCTCAACCCGCATTCTGCAGTGCGGCAATGCCCGGCCCTGCCGCCGACCGGTAGTTTTTCACGCCACGTCAGTCCCTTAAGGCTGCCGCCTTTTCGCGCCTTGGGGGAATGAATCCTGATGGAATTTCGCGGGATGGAAAACGCCCCGCGATTCATCGGTGGTCTTTATGCTAAACAACATTCAAAAATGGCTGTTAGCAGTTGACTTAACAGGATTTTTGAAACTATAGTGTGGCGATGGAAGCGGAATTCAAATCGCTCGAGCGAAAACTCACCCAGTTTGTCGAGCTGTGCCAGCGCTTGCGCGACGACAACCAGCAACTGCGCCAGCAGCTTGCTTCCGCCGTCAGCGACAACAAGCAGCTCGCCGACAAAATCGGCACCGCGACCAATCGCTTGGAGAATCTGCTTAATCAGATTCCTGAAGAAGACGCATGAGCGCGGATCCAAAGGCCCTGCAGATCAACGTCATGGGGCGCGAATTTCGCGTCGCGTGCCCGGAAAACGAGCAGAAGGAGTTGCTCGAAGCGGTCGATTACCTCAACCGGAAAATGGACGAGATCCGGGACAACGGGAAAGTCATCGGGGTCGAGCGCATCGCCATCATGGCGGCACTCAATATCGCGCACGAGCTGCTCACCACCAAGGTCGGCGGTTTTGACATGGCAGCGCTGAAGCGTAGAATGCAAAGCATGGAGACAACGCTCGATCAGGCGCTGCGCGATCAGAGCAAATTATTCTGAATATCCCCTGCGGTGTTCGTTTTTAGGGCTTTAGATTCTTTGAACCAACATCGTTGAATCTGGACGCCGACTCAAGCAGCTCCGGTGTGCGCATCCGACACGGACGCGCCTAATGGGCTCGGAAGGCGACCGACCTTGAACAGTTGGTTCAAGATCCAGGCCTAACGGCACAGGCGGGGGTCCAAACAAAAAATGCGGCGTTTCGCCGCATTTTTTTCGTCTCTCGTCTCTCGTTGCTCGTTTCTCGATCGGGGAACGCGGTCAGCCAAGTCCTGCGCTGCACGAGTAACGAGAAACGCGGGACGAGTCACTCCTTGGACAGCCGCAGCAGTCTGGCGGCGTTGCCCCACAGGATCTGCTGGCGCTGCCGGTCGTTCACCGACTTCATCCCCTTCACGACCTTCACGGGGTCGTTGTAGGCGATGTCGAAGCAGTAATCGCTGCCCATCATGATGCGCTCCGCCCCGACCAGCCCCACCAGATCGTCCATGATCGGTTCCGAGTAGGCGATGGTGTCGTAGGTGAAGCGGCGCAAGTACCCGCTCGGCGGGCGCGAAATGACCTTGCACTCGCCGCGGATCTCAAAGCCGCGGTCGAGCCGCCCGCGCAGAATCGGCAGCGCGCCGCCGGCATGCGGCAGGCTTACCTCCAGCTGCGGGAAGGCATCCAGCACGCCGCCGAAGATGAGATGGGAGGCCGCAATGGCCGTCTCGAAAGGGTTTCCCAGCAGGTTGATGAGGTAGTAGCGCATCAGCCGCTCGTTGTTGATCATCATCGGGTGGAGAAAGATCGGCAGCCTCAGATCGGCAATGCGCTCGTAGACCGGAAAGAAGCTGCGATCAGAGAGCTCACGGTCGCGCACGGCGGTCGCCATGTAAATGCCGCGGATGCCGGGCAGTCGCGCCACTCGCTCGAGCTCCTCGAGCGCGAGGTTGGGATTCTGGAGCGGCAGGCAGGCGAAGCCGATGAAGCGGTCGGGATGCTTGCGGTGCGCCTCGCTCGCCGCGTCATTGAAGGCCACGCACAGCCTCAGTCCCAGCTCGTCGTCGGCCCAGTACACCATCGGCTGGGTAAGCGACAGCGCGTGCATCCCGACACCGGTCTTGTTCATCGTTTTCAGCCGGTCATCGAGATCATAGAATTCCGGCGTGATGGGCCCGGTGCGCAGCAGCAGGCCGACCTGTATGAACCGCGCGCCCGAAGGATCGGCCACCAGCGTGGTGCCGCAGCGCTTGCCGTGATCCGCGATCAGCTTCAGGTACGACTCTGGAAAATAGTGCGCGTGCGTGTCGATGGTCAGTGGTCGCGCCACGGTGTGCTCCTTATGAGGCGTGATTCGACGCCCGAAGTTTGCAGTTTGCAGTGGGCAGTTTGCAGTTGCTGCCAACTGACGGCTGCCAACTGCCAACTATGAGTGGTAATCACCTGCCCACTCATCACTGCAGTTTGACGCCTGTCGCCTTCACGACCTCCGCCCACGTCTTGACGTCCTGCTCCAGAGAGCGTTGCAGGGCTTCCGGGGTGGTCTTCATGGCTTCGGCGCCGTTGACGGTGAAGATTTCCCTGGCCTTGGGGCCGTCCACGGCCCTGGCGAATTCCGCGTTGAGGCGCTCGATCACGGCGCGCGGCGTGGCGGCAGGCGCCAGCACGCCGGCGATGACCGCGGCCTCCACGCCCTTGACGGTCTCACCGAGGGCGGGGATGTCGGGCAGCAGGGCCGAGCGCTTCTCCGCGGTCAGGCCGATCGCCACCAGCCTCTTCGCGCGCACGTATTCGAGCGCCGCCGGGATGGTGGTGACGATGAGGGCGATTTCCCCGGTTAGGAGCGAGATCGTCGAAGTGGCCCCGCCCTTGTAGTTGACCGGCGTGATATCGATGCCCGCACGCATGCGGAACTTTTCAGCCGCCATATGGGTGACCGTGCCGATGCCCGCGTTGCCACAGGTGATGCCCGGGTGCTTCTTCGCCAGCGCGATCAGCTCCCGGGCCGACTTCACGCCGACCGAGGGGTGCGCAACCATGATCATCGGCGACACGGACACCGGCGCGACCGCCGCGAAATCCCGTAGCGGATGGTACCCCAACTTCGTGTAAATCGAGGGCGTGATGGCGTGTGTCGAGAGATCGGTGAAGAGCAGCGTGTGGCCGTCAGGCGGGGACTTGGCGACATATTCGGCCGCGATGGTCGTGCCTGCGCCGGGACGGTTCTCCACAATCACCTGCTGGCCGAGGCTCTTGGTCATTTCTGCGGCGGTCACCCGCGAAAACGTGTCGGTCGCCCCGCCTGGCGGGAACGCCACGACCAGGCGGACCGGCTTTGCGGGAAATGCCTGCGCAACGGCGCCGGCTGAAGCCACCGCCGTAAACAACGCGACTATGGTCACGACAATCAGTCGGTTCATTCTCTTCTCCTCCATGATGCTGCAAGTGCTTCAAGTCCTGAGATGGCGTTTGAAAAAGTCGACAGTGAGCCCGAGCGCCCGCTCGGTCTCGGGCTTGCTGTAGGTCCTTCCGCCGTAGCGTGCGAATGCGTGATCCGCTCCCGGATACTTGTGGATCGTCACCAGCGGGTTGGGCGAGAGCCTGCGCTCCAGCAGGTCGTTCACTTCCGCCTGAACCCAGCGATCTTTCATCGCCATGTGCAGCATGAAGGGCCGGTGCAGGTTGCCCACTTCGCGGATGTGGTGCTCGATGTAGGTGCCGTAATAGGCGACCGCGCAATCGATATCGGTGCGGCAGCACATCAGGTAGCAGAGCTTACCGCCCAGACAGTAGCCGACCGCCCCGACTCTGCCGTTGCACTCGGAGATGCCTTCCAGATAACGGGCCGTATCCTCCATGTCGCGGACACCCAGGTCGTAATCGAAGTCATAGTAGAGGTCGAATGCCTTTTTCACATGCTCCGGATTGGAATCCCAGAGCTCCACGCCGGGCTCCTGCCGCCAGAACAGGTCGGGGACCAGGCACACGAAGCCCGCTTCCGCGAATTCCGCGGCATGGCGCCGCATCGTGTCATTGACGCCCCAGATCTCCATGATCGCGACGATCGCGCCGGCGGGCGTGCGGTCGGGATACGCGACGTGCGCGCCCATCATGCCGTCGCGCAGCGGCACCTTGATGTTCTTCGTCCTCACACCGGAAAAAAATAGACAGGATTAACAGGATTTACAGGATTGGAGCGGAATCATACCAATCGAGATCGTGTCTTGCAGTGTTGTTCTTGTTAATCCTGTAAATCCTGTCCATTTCTTGTAGGTGTCTAATCCGCTTTCAGGCCGGCGGCCTTGATCACCTTCGCCCACACCGCGCTCTCGTCGCGGATCTGGCGCGCGAAATCGGCGGGCGAACTGCCAACGGTCTCCACCGCCATCCTGGCCAGGATGCCCTTCAGCTCGGGACCGGCGAGCGCGCGCACGGTCGCCTCGTGCAGCCGGGTGATGATCGCCGGCGGCGTCCCGCGCGGCGCGAGGATGCCGTACCAGCCCTCGGTATTGAACTCGAACCCGGCCTCCTTGACGGTCGGCAGCTCCGGCAGCAGCGAGGAGCGCTTCGCCCCGCCCACCGCCAGCGCGCGCACGCGCCCGCTCTTGATATGCGGGATGGCCGGCGACATGCCGTTGAACATCATGTCCACCTCGCCCGCCATCAGTGCGGTCATCGCCGGGGCCGCGCCCTTGTAGGGCACGTGCACGATGTTGACCCCGGCGGCGACTTTGAACAACTCGCCCGCCATGTGAATGCCCACGCCGGTGCCGCCGGAGCCGAAATTCATCTTGCCCGATCGCGACTTCGCCAGCGTGACGAGCTGCTTGACCGATTTCGCCGGGACGCTCGGGTGCACCAGCAGCACGTACGGCGCGGCGGCCACCTGCGATATCGCCACCAGGTCTCTTTGCGGGTCGTACGGGGTATTGGGATTGAGATTGGGCACGATGGCGAGCGGCCCGGAGAAGCCGAACAGCAGCGTATAGCCGTCAGGCGCCGACTTGACCACGGTTTCGGTGCCGATCAGGCCTGCCGCGCCGACGCGGTTCTCGACCACGAGCTGCTGTCCCAGCACCACGCCCAGCCCCTGCGACACCGCGCGGCAGATCACGTCCACCGGTCCTCCCGCGCCGGAAGGCGCGATCATCCGGATCGGTTTGTTCGGGTAGGGAGCCGCCGATGTTTGCGCTGTGGACGGCTGGCTCAGGGTTGCAAACAGGCCGAAAAGCAGCACGATCGTGACGGGCCTCATGTCTCCTCCTAGCAGCCTGTCGGACTGAGGTGTCCGACAGGCTGCTGACAGCAAAACCGCCCGGGAATTTTGAATGAAACCCTGGGTATCGACCCCGATTGGCCTCCGATGAGCACGCGCGCAGGCTGGAAATGAAGTTTTCACTGTCATGGACTCCCGTTATCGTGCGGGCGGTTTTGCATAAGGAGGTTGTCGGACTTAGGTCCGACAACCTCCTAGAGGATTGTTGTCGAGGCGCGGCTATTCTATCCCAGATGCCGGCGCCTCTTGGCGCAATGGCGTGACAGGGTCGGGCGTGAAGTGGTGATGCGTGACATGATGAAGCGTGACTTGGTAAGGCGTGTTGATGCCAGTTGATGTGACACGCAGTATCACGCCACGCCGTCTCACGTCACGCAGTACCGCGTCACGCAGTATCATGTCACGCTCCTATGGTTGAATGGTGGTGGGCCTATCTCGCGCTGGGCGCCTTCGTCGGCTTCTTCGGCGGGCTGCTCGGCATCGGCGGGGGCTCGGCCATGGTGCCGGTGCTCGCGCTCATTTTTTCGGCCAAGGATTTTGCTTCCGTGCATGTCGTCCACCTGGCGCTCGGTACCGCCATCGCGACCATCCTGTTCACTTCGGCCTCCAGCGTCAGGAGCCATCATCAGCGCAAGGCGGTCAACTGGAGCGTCATGCTCCGGATGATGCCGGGTGTCGTGGCGGGCACGTTCGGCGGTGCCCTTCTCGCCGGCTATCTCGACGCCCGCGTGCTGACCGTGGCGTTCACCGTCCTCATCTACGGCATGGCCACGCAAATGCTCTTCGACCGCAATCCCGCGTCAGTAAGCGGCCTCCCCGGGCCGGCCACGTTGTCGGCTGCGGGCGGCGTTATCGGATTCCTCGCGAGCCTCTCGGCCACCGCCGGCGCTTCCCTCACCGTGCCATTTCTGGTGAAGCGCGGCCGTGGCGTGCACGAGGCGATCGGCACCGCCGCGGCGGTCGGCTGGCCGCTTGCCCTCGCGGGAACGCTGGGCTACATCGCGGGCGGAGCGGGCAAGCCGGGGCTCCCCGACTGGAGCGCGGGATACGTCTACCTTCCGGCACTCGCCTGGATCGTCGCGGCGAGCATGGCCATGGCGCCGGTTGGCGCCCATGTCGCCCACCGCACGCCGGGCAAGACGCTGAAGCGCGTCTTCGCCGTCGTGCTGTTCCTCCTCGCGACCATCATGCTCCTGCGCTTCCTGTAGCGCGTTGCGGCCGGGGCGACATCACGCTGTACTAGAGGACGCCATCCGCCCGCAATTTCGCGATGGCGGCATCCTCCATGCCGAGCAGGCCGCGCAGCACCTCGTCCGTGTGCTGGCCGAGGGTGGGGGGCGGCGCCTTGTGCTCGAGCGGCGTCCCGGAGAACCTCATAGGGCTCGCGATGAGCGGCACCTTGCCCGCGAGCGAGTGCTCGAGCTCGATCCTCATTCCGCGCGCGATGACCTGCGGCTCTTCGAACACCTGCTTCAGGTTGTTGATGGGCCCGTTCGGCACGCCCGCCGCCTCGAGCGCGTCGCACCACTCCTGCGTCGTGCGCTGCGCGAAGATAACGGCGAGCAGCGACGTGATCGCCTCGCGGTTTTCCACGCGCCTGGAGTTGGTGGCGAAGCGCGCGTCCCGCGCCAAGTGCTGGCAGCCGGCCACCTCGCAGAACTTGTTGAAGAGGTTGTCGTTGCCGCAGGCGAGGATGACGTCGCCGTCCCGGGTCTTGAACGGCTGGTACGGCACGATGTTCGGGTGCGCGTTGCCGATCCGCCCCGGGGGCACGCCGGTCGCGAGGTAGTTCATGCCCTGGTTGGCGAGGATTCCAACCTGGGTGTCGAGCAGCGCAAGATCGAGGTGCTGGCCGGCGCCGCTTCGTTCCCGGTGCGCGAGTGCCGCGCAGATTGCGATCGTCGCGTACATCCCGGTCATGATGTCCGCGATCGGGATGCCCACTCGCTGCGGGCCGCCGCCGGGAAGGTCGTCGCGCTCGCCGGTGATGCTCATGACCCCGCCCATGCCCTGGATCATGAAGTCGTAGCCGGGGCGCTCCCGGTACGGCCCGGTCTGGCCGAAGCCGGTCACCGACGCATAGACGAGGCGCGGGTTGAGCTTCCTCAGGTCGTCGTAGCCGAGGCCATAGCGCGCGAGATCGCCCACCTTGTAGTTCTCGATCAGCACGTCGGCCTGACGCGCCAGCTCGCGCACGATGCGCTGTCCCTCGGGCCGCGACAGGTTGACGGTAACCGATTTCTTGCCGCGGTTGGTGGAGGCAAAGTAGGCGGATTCCTTCGTGTCCCGGCCGCTCCTGTCCTTCAGCCACGGCGGGCCGAAGGCGCGCGAGTCGTCGCCCTGCTCCGGGCGCTCGATCTTGATCACCTCGGCGCCGAGATCGGCGAGGTTCTGCCCGCACCACGGCCCGGCGAGCACGCGCGAGAGGTCGAGCGCTCGGATATGCGATAACGGTCCAGCCACTCTCTCACCTCCTCACGGGTGCTCGTCTCAGATGCATCGTCTCAGGTGAGGCGTCTCAGATAAGGCGTCTCAGATACAGCGACCCCAGTCACCCGGCAACGACGCTCCATCTGGGACGCCTCATCTGCGACGTTTTTTCTGGGACGCCTTACCTGGGACGCTCTATCTTCCCTTGAACTGCGGCTTCCGCTTTTTCGCAAACGCCTGCATGCCAATGCGGTAATCTTCGGTGGCGAAGTAGGCGAAATTCTCCTCGATCTCGGCCTCGGTGAGCGGCGCCGGCTGCGGCGCGAGCCGCCGCACGAAGCGCTTGTGCCAGCGGTTGACGAGCGGCGCGCCTTCCGCGATACGGCGCGCAGTGGCGTAAGCCTCTTCTTCCAGCCTGGCATCGGGAACGACGCGGGTCAGCAAGCCCTTCTGCAGCGCTTCCCTCGCCTCCCACATGCGTCCCTCGACCAGGATCTCCAGCGCAACCGCGCGGCCGGTGAGCGGCAGCAGCGCCGCAAGCTCGTCGTAGCCGATCGCGAAACCGAGTCGGTTGATCGGCACGCCGAAGCGGCCGGATTGGCCTGCAATACGGGCATCGCACATGCACGCGATTTCGAGGCCGCCGCCCGCGCACGGCCCGTGGATCATCGCGACCGTCGGGTGCCGGCACTCGCTCACCGCCATCAACGCGCCATGCACGTACTGGCGATGATAGACCTTGCCTTGCCCGGCGTTGTCGCGCGCCGTGGCAAACTCGGCGATATCAGCGCCCGCCGCGAACGCTTCATTCCCCGCTCCGCGCAGCACGACGCACCGCAACGCATCGTCCGCGGAGAGCCGCTGCATCGCGCGTGCCAGCTCCTGCCACATCGCAACGGTCAGCGCGTTGAGCTTGCCGGGATTGCTCAACGTGACGATAGCTATCGCACCGTCTCGTTTAATCAAAATACCGCTATTCATAGGAATTCCAAGCGCAACGTCGATTTCGAAATCCACAGGATCCACGCCGTATCACGTTACGCCCCATCATGTCACGCCGTTCCACGTCACGCATCATCATGTCACGCTTCATCAGCGCGGCCGGTATTCTACAATGCCTGCAGCGCCGTCCCCGGAGACAGAATCCATGACTGCGATTGAAACAATCAGGCACGACGTCAGGATCTGCATGTTCGACCTCTACGGCACGGTGGTCGACATGCAAGGCGGGCTCACCCGGGCGGCGGCGCCTTATCTCAAGGCGAAGGGTTGGGCGGGCGACCCTTCCCGGCTCGTGACCTGGTGGCGCCGCACCCATTTCGAGAACTCGATGATCGACGCCCTGCTGGGCCGGACGCATATTCCCTACCGCGAGATCGGGCGCATCTCGCTCGCGTACACCCTGGAGCGCGCCGGCATCCCGCACACGCAAGAGGAGGTCAGGAGCCTGGTCGCCGAGATCGAGCGCTTGCAGCCCTTTCCGGACGCCGTGGCGGCGCTCGCGCGGCTCAAGAAGAAATACCGCCTCGCAATCCTCTCCAACGGCGACCCCGACATGCTGGGGGCGATCAAACCCCACCTGGGCATCGCCTTCGACCGCATGATCTCGGTAGCCGAGGCCGGCAGCTTCAAGCCGCACGCGGCGGCCTACCGCAAGGCCGCGGAGATCGTGGCCGCCCGGCCGGAGGAAATCCTGTTCGTGGCAAACCACGCCTTCGACTGCGTGGGCGCCAAGGCGTCCGGCATGCGCGCCGCGTTCGTCGACCGCCGCAAGCGGCCGTTCGGCGACTGGCCCTACCAGCCCGATCTCGTCGTCAGCGATTTGAAGGAGCTCGCTGACCAGCTCGGTTAGGCAGGCGGCTCCACCGATTCTGCTCGGCCTTGCCAACCCGTCCGGCGTCGGTTAAATTTCCACGGGCAGGGTCTAGCGGCGCGTGGAGCCGCACCACTATTACGAGGAGGGAAGCCATGTTCGCCAGATTGACAGCAGCGCTTGCGTTGTTGCTTGCCGCAGCGGGCGTCTACGCCCAGGAATATCCGACGCGCGCCATCAGCATCACCGTGCCGAATCCGCCCGGCGGAATGAACCAGATCCACGCGCAGCCGCTCTCCGCGGTGATCGAGCGGCTCACCAAGCAGCCGGCCCCGGTGGTCAACCGGCCCGGCGGCACTGCTGCGATCGGCACTGCTTACGTCGCCAATCAGCCGCCCGACGGCTACAACATACTGGTCACCACGCCGAACCTCTACCTCGTGATCGAAAAGGACAAGCTCTACGGCATCAAGTCGCCCTTCTCGCTCGACCAGATCGCGCTGCTCGCGCTGCTCTCCGCCGATCCGTTGATCATGGTCGTGCATCCTTCCTTGCCGGTGAAGACCGCCAAGCAGCTGGTGGCGCTCGCCAAATCGAAGCCGAACGAGCTCGTGTTCTCGACGTCGGGCCCGTACGGCATCACGCATACGCCCCAGGCGCTGTTCATGGAGGCCACCAAGACCAAGATGCGGCACCTGCCGACCACCGGCGGCGGCCCGGCAATCACGCAGACGCTCGGCGGCCACGCCCAGGTGACGGGCGGCGGGCCGGCGGCGCTCTACACCTACGTCAAGTCGGGCAAGCTGCGCCCGATCGCGAGCTGGGGCGTCAAGCCGCACCCCTCGATGCCGGAAGTGCCGACGTTCAAATCGCAGGGCATCGACATCGAAGCCTACCTGTGGGTGGGTCTCTTCACCTCCGCGGGCGTGCCCGAGCCGATCCAGTTGAAGATGCGCGAGCTGATCGCCAAGGTGGCGGCCGATCCGGGATTCAAGCAGGCGCTTGAGAACGTCCACGTGGTACCGGATTACCGTGATGCGCCCGAGTTCCGGAAGTTTTTCGATGCCGACTACAAGCGCATGGCGGGCGCGATCAAGGCCATCGGCAAGCTCTAAAGCATCCCGGATGCGTCTCAGATACTACGTCGCAGATAAGGCGTCCCAGATAAAGCGTCGCAGATAGGGCGTCGCAGGTAAGACTTTTTTGAAGGACGTCGTGCTTGAGACGTAGTACCTGAGACGTAATATCTGAGACGCACTTTCTGGGACGCTTCACCTGAGACGTTCTTCCTGGCAACGAGCGGAGTAATCCCGAGTGAAAATCAAGCGCATCGAGCCCATCGCGGTGAGCCTGCCGATGGTGAAGCCGCTCAAGATGTCGTTCGAGGAGGTGAAGAGCGCCGAGAACGTCCTGGTGCGGCTCGAGACCGGCGACGGCGTCGTGGGCTGGGGCGGCGCCGCCGCCGCGCCGACCATGACCGGCGAGACGGTGGCGAGCATGGCGGCCGCGATCCGCTACCTCGCGCCCAGGCTCGAAGGCATGCCCCTCGACGATATTGCGGGGGTCGTGGCCCGCGCGGGCAACTTTCTCTACGGCAACAACTCCGCCAAGTCGGTGATCGAGATGGCGCTGCACGACGCGCTTGGGCACGCGCGGCGCGAACCGGTCCACGATCTGCTCGGCGGCAAGCGGCGCGGCCGCGTCGCCATCCTGCGCATGGTCGGCACCGGCAAGGGCGCGGCCGCCGACGTGGCGGACGCGCAGCGTGGCCGGGCCGATGGCTACGTGGCATTCAAGATCAAGGTCGGCGTCGCCGGGCCGCGCGAGGACGCGGAACGCACCCGCAGAATCTGTGAGTCTCTCGACGGCAACGGGAGCCTGCTCATCTGCGCCGATGCCAACCAGGGCTGGACGCCGGACCAGGCGATCGCCTACGTGCGCGCGGTCGAGGATACGTCGATCGCCTTCTTCGAGCAGCCGGTCGCCGGCCACGATGTCGAAGGCATGGCAAAGGTTGCACGCGCGAGCCGCATTCCGATCGGCTGCGACGAAGGGCTGCACTCGCTCGAGGACCTGAAGCGCCATCACGAGGCCGGAGCCGCGGGCGGCTTCAGCCTGAAGACCATCAAGTTGGGCGGCATGAGGCCGGTCATGGACGCGGGGCTGCTGTGCGAGAAGCTCGGCATGAAGGTCAACCTCGCCTCCAAGATGGCGGAAACCGGCATTTGCACCGCCGCGCTGCTCCACCTCGCCGCCGCGCTGCCCGCAGTCGACTGGGGCGTGGGCCTGTCGAGCCCCTATCTCACCGACGACATCCTGAAGACGCCGCTCTCTCCTGCGAACGGCCACGTCTCGGTGCCCACCGGCCCCGGCCTGGGGATTGAGGTAGACGAAGCGAAGCTTCGCCGCTACGCGCGAGAGGCGTAGCGGATACGACGTCTCAGGTACAGCGTCTCAGATACAACGTCCCAGATAAGGCGTCTCAACTACGGCGAGCCAAATTGCTGGGAACATGACGCTTTACCTGAGACGCGTCACCTGAGACGCCTCACCTGAGACGCAGTTCAGTTCAAAGCTTGATCTTGGGGTCGAGCCAGTCCCGCAGCGAATCCCCGAAGAGGTTGAAGGCGAACACCGCGAGGCTGATCGCGATGCCGGGGAACACGATCATCCACGGCGCCTGCTGGTAGAAATCCGCCGCCGCGCCCGACAGCATCAGGCCCCACGACGGCGTCGGCTCCGTCACGCCCAGCCCCAGGAACGATAGCGAGGCCTCCGCCAGGATTGCCTGCGCCATGAACGCGGTCAACAAGATGAGGTAGGGCGCCACTACGTTGGGCAGGATGTGGCGGAAAATGATGCGTGTGTGCGAGTAGCCGGCCGCGCGCGCGGCGTCGATATAGGGCATTTCGCGGATCGCCAGGGCGGAGGCGCGCACCACGCGCTCCACCCTCGGCAGCATTGGCACCGCGATCGCGATGATGAGGTTGATGTCGACACCCAGCACCACGTGGCTGCCGAGCACCGCCACGACCGTGATCGCCAGCACGATGATCGGGAACGAGAGCAGCACGTCCATCACCCCCTGGATGATGAGATCGGTCTTGCCGCCGAAATACGCCGACGCCACGCCGATCACCGCACCGGCGGTGCACCCCAGGAACGAGGCAATGAAGCCGATCGCGAGCGCGGTGCGCGCGCCGTAGATGACGCGCGAGGCCACGTCGCGCCCAAAAGAATCGGTGCCGAGCCAGTGCTCCGCCGACGGGCGCGCCAGCTGCGCGGCGTAATCCACCGTCAACGGATCATAGGGCGCCACCCACTGCGCGAACGCGGCGCAGATCCCCATCGCGATGATGACGACGAGCCCGGCCGCGCCCAACGGCTGGTGCATCATGAACTGCACCACCGGATGGCGGCGCTTGGGAATCTTATATGTAATCGCGGTGGCGGCCGTGGACATCATGCTCTCCGACCTGGCGCGCCGCCATTACATAAAAACCGAACGTGTAATGCGGAATGATGAAGCCATCCTGCCAGAGGCCGCCTGGAACAGTGTGGTACCGCCGGATTCACGATTTCAATTCCAGAATTCATCATTCCGCATCAGCGGTAACGAATCCGTGGATCGAGAAACGCATACATCAGGTCCATCACGAAATTCACCACCACGAAGAACACCGATACCAGCAGCACCAGCGCCTGGATCATCGTGAAATCGCTGCGCGCCACCGCCTGCACGAACAGCCTGCCGATGCCGTTCAGGTTGAACACCTGCTCGGTCACCACCAGCCCCCCGATCAGGAACGCGAATTCGAGCCCGATCACGGTGACCACCGGCAGCAGCGCGTTGCGCATCGCGTGGCGCGCCACCACCAGCCGCTCGGCCACGCCCTTCGCGCGCGCGGTGCGGATGTAGTCCTCCTGGAGCACCTCCAGGATCGAGGAGCGCATCATGCGCGTGGAGACCGCCGAATAGCGATAGCCGACCGCCAGAGCCGGCCAGATGAGCTGCGACAGATTGGTCCACGGATCAACCCAGAGCGACGTGAAAGTGAGCGGCGGGATCCACGAGAAATAAGTGAGCAGCAGCAGGATGATGATCATCCCCAGCCAGAAGGAGGGTACCGCGAGGCCCGCGATCGAGAACACGCGGATCGTCTGGTCGATCCAGGTGTCCTTGAAGATGGCGGAGAGCGTCCCCAGCGGCAGCGCGAGCAGGATGGCGAGGACGGTGGCCATGATCGCGACCTGGAGCGAGAGCTCGAGCCGGATCCCGATCTCGTAGGCGACGGGCCTCCCGGTCCACATCGAGTAGCCAAAGTCACCCTGCAGCGTGCCCCAGAACCACTTGAAGAACTGCACGTAGAGCGGCTGGTCGAGCCCGAGCCGCGCGCGCTCGGCCTCGATCACCTCCTTCGAGATGTTGGCCCCGCCCGCGTCCCCGAGCAGCATGGTCGCCACCGGATCGCCGGGCATCAGCCGCAGCATGAAAAACACCAGGATCGCGACCCCGAGCAGCGTCGGGATCATGAGCAGGATGCGATGGAGGATGAAGCGCAGCATCGGCCCGAACAGCGTCTCAGGTAATGCGTCTCAGGTAATGCGTAGCAGGTGAAGCGTCCCAGATGAGGCGTCGCAAGTAAAGCCTCGCGCCCAAGGTGTTTCGGGCACGCAGTATCTGAGACGCACTATCTGAGACGCGGTATCTGCGACGTTGTACCTGCGACGCTTCTATTGATCGAGCCAGACGTCAGAAAGATCCTGCCCCACGTAGTGGCTCGGCGTGATGTTCCAGCCCTTCATCACCTTGTGGTGCACGATGATGCGGTGCCACCAGATGGTCGGGACGGTGTACGCCTGCTCCAGCGCGCGCTTCTCGAACTCGCGCAGCAGGGCGTAGCGCTTCTTCTTGTCG
>Ga0326597_10005585_pt1 | contig 17417 bp, 15 predicted proteins | sample RVTome_12_FD_203789 | JGI IMG/M metagenome (GOLD analysis project Ga0326597, IMG submission 203789) | Soil microbial communities from uranium-contaminated site in the Upper Colorado River Basin, Wyoming, United States - RVT100D185 | ecosystem: Environmental > Terrestrial > Soil > Contaminated >... | reverse complement strand
GCAGTGATAATCTCCTGCACAATAATCTTGCATCGGCAATGCCCTTGTTCCCCATCCCGGCGTTGGCATTCCCTGCATTTATCAGGAAATATAACGGTCGGGTTTTATGTAAATGATTTTTCGCAACAATGACCGGGGCTGCACAAAAGGCATTTCTGGTGAAGACCGCCGCAGTGGCAGCCCCCCCGTCACAGGCGAGCAAGGCAAGATCCAACCGTTTCTTTTTATAGATTCCGGCGAAACAGGCGGAAAGCATCAAGCCGCCTACCGGCAGAAGTTGTGGGTTATCGGACAGTCCAACCGCCATGGCCAGATATGATGCTGGGGTTTATCGCTTTCGACTAGTTCAGTCTGCCATGACAATGCTTGTATTTCCTGCCGGAACCGCAAGGACATGGTTCATTCCTTCCGATTTTCCGTTGCTCCCGGACAAACGGGGCATTTTCAGGCCCGGCTTCTGCGGGCTTTTCTGCCAGGGCATTGGGTGCCGCAGGGTGACTATATGTAAGATTGTGGCGGGGTCTCTGTTGTGGTTCGGCCATTTCCACTTCTGTTTCGGTCCTGACCCGGACTCTGGAAAGGAAACGTATGACATCATGCTTGAAATGGCCCAGCATCGTCACAAACAACTCAAAGGCCTCACGCTTGTATTCCTGTTTTGGATTTTTGGCGGCATAACTGCGTAAGTGTATTCCCTGACGCAAATGGTCCATGGAAATCAGATGTTCTTTCCAGTATCTGTCGAGAAAATCAAGCATTACCTGCTTTTCCAGCCTTCTCATCAAGTGAGAACCCACTTGCTGCTCCTTCTGCTCCATGGCTTCATCGAAAGCCTGGATTATTTTCTCGCGCAATGATTCTTCATGCAGGGAAGTATCATCTGCCAGCCAGCCGGCTATATTCAACGGCATGCTGAATTCATGGTTCAGCGTTTCTGTCAGTCCCTGTATGCCCCACATTTCGTCAATGCTCCCGGGTGGTATATATTTGTCAATGATTTCATTAACCACCTCATAGCGCATTGATTTGACAGTATCCGCAATGTCTTCTTCTTCCAGTAATTCGTTACGCTGCTGATAGATTACCTTGCGCTGGTCATTCGCCACATCATCGAATTCAAGCAGGTGTTTGCGTATATCAAAGTTATGTCCCTCAACCTTGCGTTGGGCGTTTTCAATAGCCCGGCTGACCAATGGCGATTCGATGGCCTCGTTTTCCTGCATGCCTATCTTCTGCATAATTGCGGATATCCTGTCTGAGGCAAAAATGCGCATCAGGTTATCCTCGAGTGACAGGTAGAACCTGCTGGAACCCGGGTCGCCCTGGCGTCCTGCGCGGCCACGCAACTGGTTGTCTATACGCCTTGATTCATGACGTTCGGTACCAATAATATGCAGGCCACCACTGGCCACCACCTGATCGTGGCGCTTTTGCCACTCATGCCTGATTCTGGCGATATTCCCTGCATCCTTGTTTTCCAGGGCCTCAACCTCAGCCTCGAGATTGCCCCCCAGGACAATGTCCGTACCACGCCCCGCCATGTTGGTCGCTATGGTTACTGTGCCGGGCCGCCCCGCCTGGGCAATGATTTCAGCCTCCTGCTGGTGAAATTTTGCGTTAAGCACCTGGTGCCTGATAGTTTCTTTTTTCAGCAGGTCCGAAAGATATTCGGATACTTCAATGGAAGTTGTACCGACCAGTATCGGCTGACCGTGGCTCTGGCAGTCTTTTATATCTGCAAGAATGGCCTTGAATTTTTCCCTGGCTTTTAAATAAATACTGTCAGTGTAATCGGTTCTTACCATCGGCATATGAGTTGGAATTACCATGACCTCCAGCCCATAAATCTGCTGGAATTCATAGGCCTCGGTATCGGCAGTTCCGGTCATGCCGGCCAGCTTGTTGTAGAGGCGGAAATAATTCTGGTATGTGATAGTGGCGAGGGTCTGATTTTCGTTCTGAATGGGAACACCTTCCTTTGCCTCGATTGCCTGGTGCAGACCTTCAGACCAGCGCCTGCCCGGCATCGTACGCCCGGTGAATTCATCAACAATGACCACGTGATTGTCCTTGATAATATAATCCACATCCCGATGGAATAATGCGTGCGCACGCAGTGCTGCGTTCAAATGATGCAATACCACCAGATTTGCAGGATCATAAAGACTTTTTTCCGAGCCAATAATATTGGCCTTGCGCAACAATTCTTCAACATGCTCGTTGCCTTCCTCGGTAAAATAAACCTGCCTGGATTTCTCATCAACACTGTAATCTCCCGGGCCATCCTCTACTTCCTGTTTCCCGAGCATTGGCACCAGGCCGTTAATACTTGTGTAAAGATCTGATCGATCATCAACGGCTCCCGAAATGATTAATGGTGTGCGTGCTTCATCTATGAGAATGGAATCTACCTCGTCAACAATGGCATAGTTCAGCGGCCGCTGTACTTTATCGCTCTTGCTGAAAGCGAGATTATCCCTGAGGTAATCAAATCCAAATTCATTATTTGTGCCGTACGTGATGTCCGCGTTGTATGCAGCCCGGCGCTGCTCAGTTGATAATCCGGATATAATCACGCCTGTTGTGAGTCCGACAAATGCATATATTTTACCCATCCAGGCGGCATCACGTTGCGCCAGGTAATCATTTACAGTCACAATATGCACGCCTTTTCCTTCAAGCGCATTGAGATATGAGGACAGTGTGGCGACCAGAGTTTTACCCTCTCCCGTGCGCATCTCCGCAATGTTGCCGCCATGCAATACCATGCCGCCTATCAACTGCACGTCAAAGTGGCGCATGCCCAGCGCCCGTCTGCCCGCCTCCCGGATCAGGGCAAAAGCCTCGGGAAGCAGTTGATCCGGTGTTTCTCCCTGTTGCAGCCTTGCCCGATATTCGGCTGTTTTAATCGGGAATTCCTGATCGGACAGTGTACTGAACTGATGTTCCAGGGCGTTGATTTTCACAACGTTTTTATTCAGTTTTTTCAGTAGGCGCTCATTGCGGCTACCGAATATTTTTTTTATCAAGCCAGTAAACATGATTTATGATTAAAAACCCGCGGCAGACAGCAAAATTCTGTCTGTATGATTGGGAAGAAAGGAAGAATTATAATACCGGAAAAGTATTAATTAACAGAAATGTATTTCCTTGGATCAACAGGCTTGCCATTATGGACAACTTCAAAATGCACATGTTTCCCGGTTGATCGACCTGTAGCACCCATAATAGCAACGGGTTGACCTTTTTCCACCTTGTCTCCTTTGGCTACGAGGTTGGTGCGATTATGTGCATAACGGGTTATATAACCATTACCGTGACTTAACTCGACCAGGTTACCATAGCCAGTGCGCCAGCCAGACCAGGTGACGATGCCGGCGGCAACGGCCGTAACCTGGGCATTCTGCTTGCTTGCAAAATCTATCCCTTCATGGAATTCGCGTTTCCCGGTAATGGGATCGGCACGCCAGCCGAAAAGGGAGGATATCCAGCCGCTGGCCACCGGTGTGCCATCCGGCAACGTCTTGGTCTGTACCGCCTTGTCCATGAGCATGTTTTCAATGGCGGCCAGTTTATCGCTGCGATCGTCGATTGCGTTGCCCAATTGTTCAAGTTGTTGTACAAAGTCCGGGACCTGGAGCGATGCCTGTTTTTGTTCCGAATAAGGGCCGCCCATACCCGGCGGTTCATCGAAACTGAAATCCATATCATCCAGTCTGGCCATACTTGCAAGCCTGTCACCCAGTGCATCCAGCCGCATTATATGGCCTTGTAGTTTGCTCAGGCGGGCGGCAAGTGCATCAAGATTATTCTGTGCTTCCAGCTTTGCCTCCTTAATCATCATGCGCTGCCTGTTCGTTTCCTCACGTTGTATCTTCTTTGCCTTCTGGTACATCAATGCCACGCTGTTGGACGAATATTCAAGACTGTAATAACCTCCCACACTGAACGAAACTGCACAAAGCGCCAATATGACCGCCAGGAATGCGGTAATGCGATAGGAACCAAACGCAATTCTCCTTGCTTTGCGTGATTTATTTAAAATTATAATTAGTTCCATATTCTTCTCTTGTTATTTTGGTTCTATACTTTACCACCATGATATCCAGACATTCCATGGTTCCACATAACAAAACACCAACACTGATCCGGACTTTGCTGAAAACTGATACAAGTACCAGCGTTCTCGGCAACCTCATGCAGCATATCGATTTTCTAAGAGGCCTGGAACAGAAACTGTCTGGCTTTCTGGGGCCTGGAGTAAGCAAACATTGCAGTATTGCGAATTATGCTAACAATACTCTTGTGTTACTTACAGACACTCCTTCCTGGGCCTCCAGGATCAGGTACAACACCCCTCAAATCCTGCTGTTCTTGCAAAACGAGTGCGATCTTGGTTCACTCAAAACAGTACGTATCAAGGTCAAGCCTGTATCTGTCCACCCTGACCTACCGCCTGACAAGAAACTGAAACTGGACCGGCATACAGCCAGTCTTGTCCGCCATTCCGCGTCAGCAATTACCGATGATGGTTTAAAAAGTCTGTTTCTGAAAATCAGTCAATATACCCAAGACGGCCCTTGACTTCTGTCTGTTCAAGTAGCCGGTACTGATTGCACAAAAGAAATGGGTAAATCAACCTCATCCTCAAAGCTGACAATTTCCCAAGCCTGTTTGTTTGCCAGTAATTTCTTCAACAACCGGTTGTTTAATTCATGGCCTGATTTGTATCCCGTAAATGAGCCAATGAGACTGTGGCCCAACAGGTACAGGTCCCCTATGGCATCCAGGATCTTGTGCTTGACACATTCATCTTCATAACGCAACCCGTCATCATTCAGGATCCGATAATCATCAACGACGACCGCATTATCAAGACTGCCCCCAAGCGCCAGATCTTTTTCTCGCAGCAATTCCACATCACGCATAAAACCAAATGTCCTGGCGCGACTGACTTCCTTGACAAAGGAAGTGGTTGAGAAATCTATTTCAGCCCGGCTGTTCTTTTCATTGAATACAGGATGATCAAACTGGATCGTGAAACCCACCTTGAAACCGTTGAAAGGTTCAAACTTTGCCCATTTGTCCTGATCCTTGACCTGGACACTCCGTTTGATACGTATGAATTGTTTAGGGGCATTCTGCTCCACGACTCCTGCTGACTGAATCAGAAAGACAAACGGTCCGGCGCTGCCATCCATGATGGGTACTTCACTGGCACTCAAATCAATGTAGGCATTGTCAATACCAAAACCTGCCAGTGCGGAAAGGAGGTGTTCTACTGTTGCGATCCTGACGCTGCCTTTGGCTAGAGTTGTCGACAGTCTCGTATCACCGACATTGTCAGGACAGGCGCGTATTTCGACGGCGGGATCAAGGTCAATGCGTCTGAAAATTACCCCGGTATTTGGTAACGCCGGACGCAGGGTCAGCAAGACCTTCTTTCCGGTGTGCAATCCAACGCCAGTGGCACGGATGGTATTTTTCAGTGTTCTTTGCTTGATCATTGATTTTGTTATTTTTTTTGGCGTATAAATCCCCCTTTCAGCGTAACTTTGTATGCGGAAATCAGCAATATGTCAAGCAAAAAAGCCTTCTTCGGGAAAGATCACCCCCCCCACAACAGCCCCCTAATCTGCCTGTTTCCGTAAAAAAGCCGGTATATCCAGATAAGCCGGATCATTTTCCAGGGCTGCCCTAGCCTTGTCTGGATTGGTGGTCTGGTTTCTCATTACGGTGGGGCGATCAAATTCACGGTAATCCGTACCACCGTTAGCGGTCTGCACCAATTTTACCCTGGCGATCTCCTCCTTGGCGGCGGGCCGGCCGAGACCGGTCGCCACTATTGTGACCCGCATTTCCCCGCTCATGTCCGGGTCGATTACGGTGCCAACCACCACGGTGGCATTATCCGAGGCAAATTGCTTGACCGTATTTCCCACTTCCTCAAATTCACCTATAGACATATCCAGACCTGCCGTGATATTCACCAGCAAACCACGTGCACCGGACAGGTTCACGTCTTCCAGTAACGGGCTGGAGATTGCTGCTTGCGCCGCTATCCTGGCACGGTCCTGGCCCTGGGCCTTGCCCGAACCCATCATCGCCATACCCATCTCGGACATGACTGTGCGTACATCCGCGAAATCCACGTTGATAAGGCCTTGTCTGGTTATCAACTCCGCAATGCCCTGGACAGCACCCAGAAGTACATCATTGGCAGCGCCAAAGGCGTTCAACAGGCTGATTTCCCGACCCAGCACACTCAACAGTTTTTCATTGGGAATGGTAATCAAAGAATCCACAAACTGGGTCAGTTCCTTGATGCCCTGATCCGCAACCTGTGCGCGTTTTTTGCCTTCAAAGGCAAAAGGCCGGGTCACCACGGCCACGGTTAATATGCCCATCTCTTTCGCTACCTGTGCCACTATGGGGGCCGCACCTGTTCCTGTCCCACCGCCCATGCCGGCAGTTATAAAGACCATGTCCGATCCTTCCAGTACATCCATAATCCGATCGCGATCTTCGAGTGCTGACTGTCTTCCGACCTCGGGATCCGCTCCCGCACCCAAACCTTTGGTAACGTTATGGCCGAGTTGCAGTAAGGTCTTGGCGGATGATTTTTTCAAAGCCTGGGCATCGGTATTAGCAGAGACAAATTCCACGCAATCGAGATTTGCATTTACCATGTGCTCAACTGCATTACCGCCTCCCCCGCCTACTCCAATTACCTTGATAATCGCACTGGTGTTTTCGGCATCGACTAGTTCAAACATATTTCATACCTCCCGCATTAGAAAGTTTCACATCCCCGATTTAAAAATTTCCCTGAAACCAGCTTTTCATTCGTTCCAAAACATTCCTGATACCCTTGTTAATACGTACCGGCTGAGTTGCATCATGCACATGCTTGCGCCCGAACAGCAGTAACCCTACGCCGGTTGAATAAATGGGATTCTTCACAACATCCGACAAACCCGTGACATATTGTGGTAAACCGATGCGAACCGGCATGTGAAATATTTCTTCGGCCAGTTCAATCACGCCTTCCATTTTGGCACTGCCGCCGGTCAGAACCACCCCTGCGGCCACCATGTCTTCATACCCGCTCCGTCGCAATTCCGACTGGATTAACGTAAACAGTTCTTCGTAACGCGGCCCGACCACCTCGGCTAGAGTCTGCCGGGAGAGGCGTCTGGTGGCCCTGTCGCCAACACTGGGCACTTCTATGGTCTCTTCAGGGTTCACAAGCTGCGTCAGGGCACATGCATATTGCACCTTGATGTCTTCTGCATGTTGTGTCGGAGTTCTTAAGGCCACGGCAATATCGTTGGTAACCTGATCACCGGCGATCGGAATGACGGCCGTATGCTGAATTGCGCCATCCTTGAATACGGCAATATCTGTAGTACCGCCGCCGATATCCACGAGGCAGACGCCGAGGTCCTTTTCATCCTCCGTCAGTACCGCGTGACTGGCTGCCAGTTGCTCAAGAATAATGTCATCCACTTCCAGGCCGCAGCGGCGGACACATTTGATAATATTTTGTGCAGCACTCACTGCCCCGGTAACCATGTGTACCTTGACTTCAAGCCTCACCCCCGACATTCCTATCGGTTCCCTGACACCCTCCTGGTTATCAATTACGAATTCCTGGGGAAGAATATGGAGAATCTTCTGGTCCGCAGGTATGGCAACGGCACTGGCGGCATCAATGACCCTTTCCACATCTCCGGCCGCCACTTCATTATCGCGAATGGCTACGATGCCGTTTGAATTGAGGCTGCGGATATGGCTCCCGGCTATCCCTGCATATACAGAGTGGATGGTGCATCCCGCCATCAGTTCGGCCTCTTCAACTGCGCGCTGGATAGATTGCACGGTGGACTCGATATTAATTACCACGCCTTTTTTCAGGCCGCGTGATCTGCTTGATCCCAAACCGATAATCTCCACTGCGTCATCATTTGTTATCTCACCGACAATAGCCACCACCTTGGATGTGCCTATATCGAGACCGACGATCATCTTTCTGTCTGTTTTCTTAACCATCGCTATAATGCTCCAGTACCCGAGTGGATTTCTCCATGCCCCTCTTTCCACAACACAGCGTATCCATTGGGATAGCGCATATCGATTTTCTCGACATCAGGTAATCTGGGTCCGAGACCGGTTACTGCAAGCTTTACAAATCTTGCCGCCCGTTCCTCAAAATTCTCTCTCCCCAGTTCAACTTTCAGTCCGCCATGAAGTTCAAGCATCCAGGCCCTGCGTTCGTTCAAATTCAAAACTTCCGGATACAAACCATGTGGCTGCAGTAATTTTTCCAGATAAAAATATTTTTCCAGCATCATCGTTTGTGTCCCCGCAGGTCCATCCAGCAGGGGTAAATTGCCTGGGAAGGTGTCGCGGGGGGGTGCAAAATATTGACCTGACCTGTTCAGCAGGCCGGTGTCGCTCCAACGCGCTACAGCCGCCTGTTCCCTGACAAAAACCTGAATCGTGTCAGGCCAGACTCTCTGTACCGAGATATCCTGCACCCAGGGATCCGCCAGCAAGGCATTGCGTACCGCTGTTACATCAAGATTGAAAAAATTACCGCGTACCTTGTCGCGTACAAGCTCATGCAATGTTGCACCGGACAAGCGGCTGAATTCCCCTTCAATTTTTACCTGTTTAATCGGTAAGGTACCGGGATCAAGCAGGGCATAGACTGACCAGACCAGAAAGGCCGTAAACAGGACTGCAAACATCGCCTGATACAAAGCGATGTGGTCGGCAGGAGTTTCTATGGCTTCTGCCGCGGGGTCTGTCTGTATTTGGGTCAATGTCTGCATTTCGATAAAGACGGTCTGTTACTGTCAATGCATGCTGGTGTTAAGGATTTCCACGACCAGATCATCGAAACCCATGCCTGACTGTTTCGCGGCCATGGGCACGAGGCTGTGACTGGTCATCCCCGGAATTGTGTTGGCTTCAATCAGCCACGGCTGCTCCTGCCTGTCGAGCATCAGATCAATCCGGCCCCAACCGGATGCACCAAGGGCTGCAAAGGCCTGCAATGACAACCCCCCGAACTCTTCTTCCTGTTTTGCAGTCAAGCCGCAGGGACAGATATAGCGTGTGGTATCGTCCACATATTTGGCCTGGTAATCATAAAACTCCCGGGGTGTTTCGAGCCGGATTAACGGCAATACCCTCTCTCCCAGTAGTGGCGCCGTGTACTCCCTGCCCTCAATCCAGCGTTCGGCCATGACGCGAGGATCAAACCTGGCCGCCATGCGCCATGCGTACTCGATGTCTTCCACCCTCGTAACCTTGCTTGCCCCCAGGCTGGACCCTTCATGCACGGGTTTTACCATGAGGGGCAGTCCCAGTTCCTTGCCGACCTGCTGCCAGTTGGAACCCGCGGACAATTCAATAAAGGCAGGCGTTGGCAAGCTCAAACTCTGCCACATTATTTTCGCGCGGCACTTGTCCATGGCCAGTGCGGAACCAAGGACGCCGCTCCCGGTATACGGTATTTTCAGGATGTCCAGCGCACCCTGCATCCTGCCGTCCTCGCCACCCCGGCCGTGCAGGGCCAGAAACACGCGATCAAAGCCGCCGTCTTTCAACTCGAAAAGCACATCATCATTGGCATCCATGGCATGGGCGTTTACACCCTTGCGCAGCAAGGCCTGGTACACTGCCTGCCCGCTCTCAAGCGAAATATTGCGTTCAGCGGAAGAACCGCCCATGACAACGGCTACTTTGCCGTATGCATCCGGCGTATATTTCTTATGCGGCTCTTTCATATGTTTTCTCTATACTGTTGCCGGTTCCTGTCACAGGCTTCCCACGATCTTTACTTCCGGAACCAGCGCAACTGAAAATTTCCGGTATACGGTTTCCTGGATTTGCTGTATCAATTGTTCAATGTCTCCGGCCGTGGCGCCGCCCAGGTTAATAATGAAATTTGCGTGTTTCTCGGATATGCAGGCAGCGCCCTTCCGCACACCTTTCAGGCCGCAGGCTTCTATCAATCTCGCGGCATAATCTCCGGGCGGATTACGGAACACTGAACCGCAACTTGGGTGACCGATGGGCTGTGTGGAGGAACGTCTCTCCAGAAAATCCCGGATCCGTTGTTCACCCTGATGCGCCGGATCAATTTGCAACTGCAATTCCGCGGAAATAAACCATTCGTTTTCGGGTATGCCGACGCTACGGTAATCGATCCGGAATTCACTGCGTGCCCGTCTGGCAATCCGGCCGGAGCGATGCAACGTGATAACGCCGGTAACGATATTCCAGGTTTCACCGCCATGGGCACCGGCATTCATGGCCAGGGCGCCGCCCATGGTGCCCGGTATACCGGCAAGGAACTCAGCGCCGGACAAACCGGCCTTGGCCGTCATTTTCGCAACCTTGCCGCAGGGAACACCCGCCTCAACCTTGACCAGGCCTGATGGCAATATGCTTAGTTTGTTCAACATGCGCCCGGTGGCGATCACCGTCCCGGAAAATCCACCGTCACGCACCAGCAAATTGCTGCCTAATCCAATCCACAATACCGGCTCTGCCGCGGGTATGGCGGCGAGGTAATCAGACAAATCTTCAAGATCGGCCGGCTCGAAATAATGCTGCGCTACGCCGCCCGTATGCCAGGACGTGTGCTGTGACATCGGCTCGTTCATTTTCAGAATGCCGCGCACCTGCCGCCGGTTGGATAATTCTTTCATTTGCTTCACTGTCTCCGGTACTTGTCCGCCCCCATTTTCAGATTCATCCGCTGCCGCCAACATTAGTCTGTCCCTTTAGCTGCGCTTGCTGCCGTATTGCTGCATCAATAACGGTGCCAGAGCACCTATATCACCCGCCCCCAGCACCACGAGGATGTCATTGTCCCTGACGTTGCCGGCCAGGAGAGAACTGATCTCTTCCCGATTCTCCACGAATATCGGTTCAACCTGTCCGCGCAGTCGTATCGCCCGGCAGAGTGATCGACTGTCTGCGCCGGCAATGGGCAATTCGCCGGCGGGATAAATATCCAGTAACAACAACGCGTCAACTTCGGACAATACCTGGATGAAATCTTCAAACAGGTCGCGGGTGCGGGTGTAGCGGTGCGGCTGGAACACTATCACCAGGCGCCGGCCGGGCCAGCCGGTTTGTAATGCATTCAATGTTGCGGAAATCTCACGAGGATGATGAGCATAATCGTCAACCAGCAACAGTTTTTTGTTGTCGATTACGATCTCGCCAAGTATCTGGCACCGCCTGCCGATCCCCTGAAAGTTGCGCAGGGCGCCGGCGATCGCCTCATCCCTGACGCCCAGTTCATGCGCTACCGTGATTGCGGCCAGGGCATTCAGGACGTTGTGCTTACCAGGCAGGTTGAGTTCCACTTCCAGCCAGGTTGCATGGTTCTTTCTTGATACCTGAAACCAGGTTTTGTTGCCTTTGTGTTTTATGTTGCGCGCGTAGATGTCGGCCTCGTAATCCACACCGTAGGTCAATACGGGTTTTGTAATTGACGGCAGAACTTCGCGGTTTACCTTGTCATCCATGCACACCACGGCCAGCCCGTAAAACGGTAACCTGTGCAGAAATTCAATGAAGTTCTTCTTCAGCAGTGCGAAATCGCCGCCATAGTTTTCCAGATGGTCTGTATCGATATTGGTCAATACCGCCATGATGGGCTGTAAATGCAGGAACGAAGCATCGCTTTCATCCGCTTCGGCGACCAGGTATTTGCCCTTGCCCAAACGGGCGTGTGAACCCGAACTGGTCAATAAACCGCCGATAACGTAGGTCGGATCCAGGCCGCCTTCAGCGAGCAGACTGGCGATCAGGCTGGTGGTGGTGGTCTTCCCGTGGGTCCCGGCAATGGCGATACCGTGCTTGAAGCGCATCAGTTCCGCCAGCATCTCGGCCCTTGGAACAATCGGGATCCGGCGCGCGCGCGCTTCCTGCAATTCTGGATTGTCCCTTGGCACCGCACTGGAGTAGACCACGACGTCACTGCCGTTGATATGGTTCGGGACATGTCCCTGAACAACCTGTATGCCCATTGCCTGCAGGCGCCGTGTGACCTTGTTGTCGTTTTTATCAGAACCTGAAATTGAGTAACCAAGATTATGCAGCACTTCGGCGATACCGCTCATACCGGCGCCGCCGATGCCGACGAAATGTACATGCTTGACTCGGCCCAGGACGCTTTCAAAATTATCCGGCATACGCTGTCTCCAGGCATGCATGCGCAACAGCAGACGTTGCCAGTGGGTGTGCCTGCGCCCTGGCCCGTTGGGCCATGATGAGAAGGCGTTGTCGCACCGTGTACATTTCCTCCAGCAAGCGCCCCAAGCTCTCCTGTGTCAGGTCCTTCTCCGGCAAGAGCACCGCTGCGCCGCGGACCGCCAGATAACGTGCATTGGCGGTCTGGTGGTCATCCACGGCGTACGGAAATGGAACCAGGATGGATGCCGCGCCGGCAGAGGCAAGTTCCGCGATGGTCAGTGCGCCGGCCCTGCAGATCACCACATCGGCCCAGCCATAGGCGGCCGCCATATCTTCGATGAAGGGTTCCAGTTGCACCTTGCGGTTCAACGCAGAATAAAGCGTTGCCGTTTCCGTAAAAAACTGGTTGCCCGTCTGGTGCCTGACTTCCACCTGCATATCGTCAGGAAGACGGGCCACGGTTTCCGGCACAACTTTATTCAGGCTGCGTGCCCCCTGACTGCCGCCGATCACGAGTATGCGCAAGGACTCGTTGCTGTTAATGTGGATACGGGCATCAGGGAGCGGGACGTTTTCTATTTCTGCCCGCACGGGATTGCCTGTGGTTTGTGCGTGCACGGCGCCCGGGAATGTTTCCGGAAACGCCTGCATCACCTTGCTGGCCAGGGGAGCCAGAATCCGATTGGTCAAGCCGGCAATTGCATTTTGTTCATGGATACACAAGGGAATACGCATCAGCCATGCCGCCACGCCGCCGGGCCCGCTGACAAAGCCGCCCATGCCCAGCACGGCGGCGGGCCGGACACGCATCATGATCAGTATTGATTGGATGAGCGCGACCAAAAGTAAGAATGGCGACAGTAACCATTTCAGCGGTCCTTTGCCGCGCAGGCCGGAGATAGTGATTGTCAGCAAGCGATAGCCTTTTGCCGGCACCACTTTTGCTTCCAGACCACGTCGCGTACCGAGCCAGAACAGCGATATCCCCTCACGCCGCAGATAATCCGCAATTGCAAGTGCCGGGTAGACATGTCCCCCGGTACCACCGGCCATGATCAGGATCGGCTTATTTGGCATAGACATCCGACCTTGGCGGTATGTTGACGCGTCTGATTTGCCGGTTCTCATACTCGATACGCAGCAACACGGCCACCAGCGCCGTAGTGACAATCATGCTGTTACCGCCATAACTCACGAATGGGAGTGTCAGTCCCTTGGTGGGCAAAACACCCATGTTGACACCGATATTGATAAAGGCCTGTGTCCCGATAACAAGACCGGTACCATAGGCAAAATATGCGGAGAAGGCCCTGTCGCCCGCCTCTGCGACCTGGCCAATCACAAACGCGCGCCAGACGAGAAAACAAAACAGCAGGATGACCAGGAGTGAACCCCATAATCCCAATTCCTCGGCCAGAATGGCGAAAACAAAATCAGTGTGAGCCTCGGGCAGATAAAATAATTTCTGGATGCTGCTACCCAGGCCCGCGCCCAGCCAGTTACCGCGACCGAATGCAATCAATGCCTGGGTGAGCTGGAAACCGCTGTTAAAGGGGTCCTGCCATGGGTCAACAAAACTAATCAGCCGTTGTATCCTGTAGGGTGACAGTATGGCCAGCGTTGCCAGCGAGGCCCCGGCCACCAGCATCCATGAAACAAAACGGCTCAGCGGGACGCCGCCTATGAACAACATCCCCAGGGCGGCCGAAAAAATTACCACACAGGCCCCGTAATCAGGTTCAAGCAGTAACAGTGCGGAAATAATCGTCAGAATGATGATGGGCTTGATGAAGCCGGCAAACTGTTCCCTGATGCCGGGACCGTGCCTGACGAGATACCCCGCCAGATAGGCGATAATGCAGAACTTGACCGGTTCCGAAGCCTGTACCGGAAACGGCCAGGTGTGTATCCAGCGCATGCTGCCATTAACTTCATGGCCTATGCCCGGGATCAGGACCAGTGTCAGCAAGATGCCGCCGGCAACCAGCAATATTGTGCTCAAGCGTTCCCATATCTGCATGGGTATCCGGATGAGCACGAAGGCCAGACCCAGAGCGATGCCCACCGATGTCAATTGTCTCCAGAAATAAAACAGGGGGTCATGGTAATGACGATCCGCCACGGTAATGGATGAAGACGTCACCATGACCAGCCCCAGACCAATGAGAAAGAGCGTAATGGTAAGCAACCACAGATCATAACCATGAAAAATATTCCGGGTAATGGAATAACTGTTTTTGGGGAACGCCTGCTGGATTCTGTGGCCCATATGTCAGTTTTCCAGTTTCATGACAGCGGCAGTGAATGCCGCCCCGCGTGCGCGGTAATCCTCAAACATGTCTAAGCTGGCGCAAGCCGGCGACAACAACACTACATCACCCGCGCGGGCAACTTGCGCCGCCCTGAGTACTGCATCATCCATGCTGCCGGCGTCATACAGGGGGACAGTTTTCTGCAGTACTTTTCTGATGGCCGGTGCATCGCGTCCCATGAGCACGGCGGCATGAAGATGTTGAGACGCAATTTCAGCAAGCGGGGAAAAATCCGCGCCCTTGCCATCGCCGCCCGCGATCAGGACCAGGTTCTTGCCGGCGGCCAGTCCTTTGATGGCTGCAGCCGCAGCGCCGACATTGGTGCCTTTGGAATCGTTGTACCAGCGTACACCGCGAATCTCTCTTACCCATTGGCAACGGTGTGGTAATCCGGGGAAATTCCTCAGCGCCTTCAGCATGGCAGCGCGGGGGAGCCTGAGCATGTCTCCCAGGGCCAGGGCGGCAAGGGCATTGGCCGTATTGTGATCACCGGCCATCAGGATTTCCGCAACCGGCAGCAATCGTTCGCTCCCCCTGACCAGCCAGCGGACGTTATCAAAAAAGCGCACACCATAGGCATCTCCCTGTGGATCGTGCAAGGTAAAGTGGCGTATGAACCTGCCCGGGCGCTGCATTTTTACCACCAGTGGATCATCCAGGTTAATGACCATGGCGCCGTCACCTGCGTAAATGCGCGACTTGACTTCGGTATAGTCATGAAGATTTTCGTAACGATCCATGTGATCCTCGGTCACGTTCAGGACCACGGCCGCAACGGCATTGAGGGAGAAAACGGTTTCCAGCTGGAAACTGGAAAGCTCAAGGACATAAACATCGACCACGCCTTCCGCCAGCAAATCAAGTGCCGGGGTACCGAGATTTCCACCCACCCCGGCCCTGAGACCGGCGGCCCGTGCCATCTCTCCCACCAGAGTTGTCACGGTGCTTTTGCCGTTCGAACCGGTGATGGCGACAATGGGCGCGGTCGCCTCCCGGCAGAACAATTCTATGTCGCCGCAAATACTGACCCCGTTCCCGGCTGCGGCAACGATCGCCGGGTCCGAGCGGGGAACACCCGGACTCAATACCAGGTGTTGTGCGCCTGATAACAGATCCGGATCCAGTCCTCCTGTATACAAGGGCACGTGTGCATACTCCTTGCGCATGGCCTCCAGTATGGGAGGATGAGTGCGGCTGTCGGTCATGGCAAAATCGATATTCCTGGACGCCAGAAAACGGGCGCAGGAAAAACCGGTCTTGCCCATGCCGACGATGACTGTATCGTATTGTTCTCCCCTGTCTGTCATTGCCTTTGTCTGTAATGCATTACTGTGCAAGGTTTACGGCCTCAACGAATCTTGAGACTGGCCAGGCCAATCAATACCAGGATGACCGTGATGATCCAGAAACGCACAATCACCCTGGGTTCCGGCCAGCCCTGCAGTTCATAATGGTGATGCAGGGGGGCCATGCGAAAGATACGTCGCCCCGTTAATTTGTATGAGACCACCTGCAGGATCACGGATACGGTTTCCACCACGAACACGCCGCCCATGATGAAGAGCACGAATTCCTGCCGGACCATGATGGCGATAATTCCCAATGCCGCGCCCAACGCCAGGGCGCCGATATCTCCCATGAATACCATGGCGGGATAGGTGTTGAACCAGAGAAACCCGAGGCCGGCCCCGACGATCGCTCCGCAGATAATGGCAACTTCCCCGACCCCCGGAATGTAGGGAATGCCCAGATAATCGGAAAAACGGGCGTTGCCCGTGGTATACGCAAATATGGCAAGCGCCCCGGCCACCATCACCGTCGGTAATATGGCCAGGCCGTCCAGACCGTCCGTCAAATTTACCGCGTTACTCGAACCTACAATCACAAAATAGGAAAGGACTATATACATCCAGCCCAGATCAATACTGACAGCTTTCACAAACGGCAGGATTAGCTGTGTCTCCGCGTCAACCTGGGCCGTATTGTAAAGAAACAGTGCCGCCCCCAGGCCAATCAGAGATTGCATCAGGTACTTGTACCGGGCCGGCAGGCCGTTGGGGTCCTTGTTTACTACTTTTTTATAATCATCTATCCAGCCCACCACGCCGAATAGCAGGGTGACCAGCAAGACCACCCAGATAAAACGGTTGTCCAGTTCCGCCCAGCATATCGTGCTGACAGCGATGGACATGATGATCAGCAGTCCACCCATGGTTGGCGTCCCGGCCTTGTCCAGGTGCGACAGCGGACCATCACTACGGATATGTTGTCCGATCTGATATTCGCTCAGGCGCCTGATGAGTGACGGTCCGACGATCAGGGCAATGAATAACGATGTCAGGACGCCCATAATCACGCGCAGTGTCAGGTATTGAAATACATTGAAGCCGCTGTGATAACGCGCCAGATATTCAGTCAGCCAGATCAACATGCGTTGCCGGCCTCCAGTCCCCTGACCACCCGTTCCATCTGCATGGCACGCGATCCCTTGACCAGGATCGTAACGTCGGACGTGATCTCCGCGCGCACCTGTGCCACCAGACGGGTGATATCGGTAAAATGCTTTGCGCCGTCGCCAAAAGTCCGTACGGCGGCAGTACTCAGTGGTCCGATGGCAAACAGTCTCTCCATGCCGGACCGTTTCGCGATTTTTCCTGCCTCGGCGTGCAGGGCTTCGGCGCCGGTACCCAGTTCGCCCATGTCGCCCAGAGCCAGCCAGTGTCTGCCGGCAAAGGGTTTCAACACATTCAACGCGGCGGTCAGGGAGGCCGGGTTGGCGTTATATGTATCATCAATCACGGTCGAGTGATTGATACCGGTCTTTCTCTGCAGACGGCCTTTTACGGGCCTGATTTTTTGCAAACCTTGACGGATGACATCGAG
>Ga0326597_10005584_pt1 | contig 17418 bp, 17 predicted proteins | sample RVTome_12_FD_203789 | JGI IMG/M metagenome (GOLD analysis project Ga0326597, IMG submission 203789) | Soil microbial communities from uranium-contaminated site in the Upper Colorado River Basin, Wyoming, United States - RVT100D185 | ecosystem: Environmental > Terrestrial > Soil > Contaminated >... | reverse complement strand
ATGTGGGCCTTAGCGACCCGGGTCGATGCTAAAGAGGGTATTACGATTGTCGCCCCGGGAGGGATGGGGCAGACGTTCCAGCCCGCCGAGCGCAGTTCGGCAGGTGCAAAAGAGTGGACTCAATCGAATATCAAATTCTCCGGCGCCATCGGGATCGATGCCACCGTACCCTACCAATATAGGGAAGCATTTGAGCGGGCCAGTTATCCAATCGATGTCGTGAGCTTGAAGGATTGGTTCACTGACGAGCAAATTGAAAAGGCCAGGTCTTTTCAGGAGCCCTATGCGAGATGGTTCGGCGAATCGGGAATTTGATTGAGATTCCATTGTTGAACCGAAGTAAGGTTGCAAGTGCAGCCGAACTGCCAAGAAGCCGTACAGCCAATGATATGAATTTCCCATACACTGAGGAATTGTTTTGATGGAAGAGAAAGTGAAATTGCTCAAAGATTGCCGAGTTCTTGATTTCACCAATGAAACGGCTTTCCTGTGCGGTAAAATCTTGGGCGATTTGGGCGCAGATGTCGTCAAGGTGGAGAAACCGGGAGGAGATGAATCCAGGAATCTGGGATCTTTTTTTCAGGACATCCCGCATCCTGAAAAGAATCTTTATTGGTTTTCCTACAACCATAACAAGAGAGGGATCACCTTAAATATTGAGACGGAAACCGGGAGAGAGATACTACGGAAACTGGTTGAGAATACCGATATCGTCCTGGAAACCTTTGCGCCGGGGTATCTTGAAAAGTCAGGCCTGGGTTATGCTGCTTTAAGTGAAATAAATCCCAAGCTCGTCATGACGTCGGTTACCCCCTTTGGACAGTCCGGACCTTATAAGGATTATAAGGGGTCGGATCTGGTCCTTACGGCGATGAGCGGTCTCATGTCGTCCCTCGGCGATCGGGACAAGCCGCCGATACGGACTACGCTGCCTCAGTCCTATATGTGGATCGGGATGCATGCGGCGATGGGGACACTCATGGCTTATTATCATCGGGGGAGGACGGGTGAAGGCCAGCATGTGGATGTCTCGGGACAGGCAGGCGTGATCTGGGCTTTGAACCACTCTCCTTCTTTCTATGACCTGAATAAAGAAGTCCCCAGGAGAGAGGGTAGTTATATTACGGGCAGGAGCATCACCGGGGCGATTTTCCGGGCTGTCTATCCGTGTCAAGATGGTTACGTGACCTTCGTTATTTATGGAGGCCCCGCCGGGAAACGAACGAACAGGAGATTGGTGGAATGGATGGACAGCAAGGGAATGGCGCCCGACGATCTAAAAAATAAGGATTGGGACAAATTTGATATCGCCGCGGTCGCCCAGGAAGAGGTCGATCGGATCGAAGACGCCTGTATGAAATTTTTCACAACGGTGACTAAAAAGGAATTCTTCGAGCATGTTCTAGAGAATGACATGCTCGGTTATCCGGTGGCAACGGCAAAGGAAATCTTGGAAGATGAACAACTGAAGGCAAGAGGACTGTGGCGGGAGGTGGAACACGAGGGGTTGGGAACAAAGATCACTTATCCCGCATTTTCTACCGTATTCTCTTCGATCGCTTGCGATTTTTGGCGTCGCGCTCCCTTGATCGGAGAACACAACAGAGAAGTCTACGGTGAAATTGGGTTGAATGACAGCGACATCCTCCGCCTGAAACGAGCGAATGTCATCTGAAAAATTGCGGGAAGGAGTATTTTTCGCGCCTTGCGCCATGCGCTTTGCGCGCTTACCAGGATGATGGAAACGGCCAGACAAGTTTTTGAGGGGATCAAAGTCGCGGAATTTGCCGCGGTCGCGGCGGGGCCTGCCATTGGAAAACATATGGCAGACCACGGCGCTTGCGTAGTTCACGTCGAGTCTCATGAGAGGCCGGACGGATTCAGGCTCAACTATCCCCCTTATAAAGACAACAAGTACGGATTGAACCGTGCCGGGTCTTTCGCCATCTGCAATAATAACAAGTACGATGTGACGATAGATTTGAAGGCGAAGGAAGGGGTTGATCGCGCTCTGGAGCTGATCGAATGGGCCGATGTCGTCATCGAAAACTTCACGCCCGGAACGATTAAGAAGCTGGGAATCGGCTACGAAGAGATGAAAAGAGTGAACCCCCGTATCATTTTGTTCAGCACCTGCAATCAGGGCCAGACCGGGCCCCACGCCAATCACCCGGGATTCGGCTCCCATTTGTCGTCCCTCTGCGGGTTCACGTATGTGACCGGGTATCCGGACAGGTTGCCCTGCATTCTTGGCCCCTATGTGGATTTTATAGCGGTGGGATACGGGGTCATTGCCGTCACAGCGGCTCTGGAGCATCGACGCAGGACGGGAGAAGGACAGTGGATTGACCTGGCCCAGTATGAAACCGGCGTTCAATTCATGATACCGGCCTTATTGGAGTACGGCACCAACCATCGTGTCGTTGAGAGAGAAGGAAACAGACATCCCTTTGCGGTCCCGCACAATACGTACCGCTGCAAGGGGGATGACCGCTGGTGCGCCATCAGTGTGTTCAATGATGAAGAGTGGAAGGCCCTCTGCGAGTGCATGGGCAGGGAGGAGCTGATCTCGGATCCCAGGTTTAAGACGATACCCGCACGCAAAAAGCACGAGGACGACGTGGATAGAGAAGTTGGGAACTGGACGGCTCAACTCACGGCAGAAGAGGTATTTAAGAAGCTGCAAGAAAACGGGGTGAAGGCGGGGATCGTCCAAACGCTAGCGGATCTTTTTGCTGATCCGCAACTAAAGCATCGAGGCTTCTGGACGCCTCTTGACCATCCAGAAATCGGTAGATGCCATGCCGAAGGACCACCCTTCGCCCTCTCAAAGACACCTTTCAAGATTGATCGGCCTGCTCCGATGATTGGCGAGCACAACGAACTTGTCTTCAAAACATTTTTGACCGCCGGGAAAAAGGAAAAAGATTAAACTCACCCTTTCGCCTTTTTGATGCTACCGACGTTCCCCGCCTGGCAACAAACACGAGGGCGTAAGTCATTGAGGTCGGTTTCTGTCGCACATCAGCCCGACTTTGGATGGCTACAGTGAGCCGCAAGGATCAAGCTGCGAAGCGATCCCGCGATTGGAGATAAGTCCCCGCTACAGTTCAAAGACGTGACCCGGCAAACTGCCAGTGTGTAGTCAACGCCAGAGAGACGGGCACCGCGTCGCCGCGTTGGCCGTCTTCCCGGCAGTCGGAAGCATTAATTTATTTTTCTGCCTACGGCTTGGTCTAGAGTTTCTTATTTCCCCTTGAGAAGGTCCCGATTGATGGTATGATCTCGGCTAACCTCCATTTTAATCCTTTCCTGTCCTCATTTAGTTGCGAGGTTCGATCGAGATGGAGATGGATTTTACGTTTTTCCCCGCAATCCATTTGCTTGAGTCAGCTTGATATGGCAGACGAAAAGGAACAGGCATTCGAAGAAACCAAATGGTGGATCGATCGCGGTCCGGTCAAGGAGCGGGAGAAGCCGGCCGAGCCGGCCAAGGGCATCATCGAGAAGTGGGCCTACGAGCTGCTCAGGAACTACAATCAAGACCAGGCCGCCAAAAACCTGGTCGACATCAATCCGAAAATACTCAAGGAACTCGCCGTCGCGCCCGGCGAGTGGGGCTACTTTTCGCTGGATGTGGGTAAGTATCCTGCTGAAAAGCTTGCGCGAATCAAAGCCGGGCTTCCCCTTCCTGCCGGCACCCGCGGGATTGTGATCGACGCCGGCTATTCCGTCAGAGTGGTGATTACGGCTGAACCGATCGGGGAGCGCTATGTGGATATCAATTTCACCGAGGCGCCGTCTCTCGATTACTGGGTTAACGGCCAACTGGTTGAGGAGCGGGTATTTTCCAACCCCGGCGAGGCGCTGAACAAAATCAGACCAAGCCTGCTGCGCTATTTGAATCCGCCGAAATTTTCTTAATGGCAGCCACAGCCATGCGGATTGCAGCCGCCGCAGCCGCCAGGCGCAGCGGCCGCTTGCTCGGAACAGTTTGCCGGCGAGTTGAAGACCGAGAGCTGCTTTTCCACGGAGCTGCTGTCGCACTTGGGGCAATGCACATGCTCGCGCGTGGAGAGAACGATTTGTTCGAAGCTATGATGACAGCCACGGCAATTGTATTCAAAGATCGGCATAGTTCCTCACTTTCGCTCGGAATGTCATATCTCAAATCTCATATCCAATTTGAAATCTGAGATTTGCCATCCCGCAGGGCTAGGCGCTTTTCACCTTCGCCTTCTTGGGTTTCGCGGCCACGCTCAGAGGGCTCTCGCGCGGAATCGGTTCCAGCGCGGTGATTTCCAATCCGTAGCCTCTGAGCCCGACGAGATACTTCTTGTTGTTGGTCAACAGCCGCATCTTTCTCACGCCCAGGTCGCGCAGGATCTGCGCGCCGATGCCGTACTCTTTGAAATCGGCCCGGTAGACAAACGACGGATTCATGTTTTTCTGCTGCTTGCCCTCGAGCTTGGGATAGGTGAACATCGCCGGGCGCAATCCCTTATGCTCCGGTTGGAGATAGAGAATGACGCCCTTGCCTTTTTTCGCGATGATTTCCATGGAGCGCTGAATCACCGCCCCGGTATTGAGAAGCTCGAAACCGAAGACATCGCCGGGCACGTACTTGGTATGAACGCGTACCAAGATTTCTTCTTTCGGTGAGATGTTCCCTTTGATAAGCGCCAGGTGCTCGCTCTGGTCCACGTGGGTATTGTAGACAACGGCTTCAAATTGTCCGCCGACGCGGGTCGGCAAGGGCGCGGACGCTGCCCGGTAGACCAGCGAGTCGCAGTTGAGCCGGTATTGAATGAGATCGGCGATGGTGACGACTTTCAGCTTATGTTTCTTGGCGAACTTCATGAGATCGGGCTGGCGCGCCATGGTGCCGTCGTCTTTCATGATTTCACAGATGACGCCGGCCGGCTTGAGCCCAGCGAGGCGGGCCAGATCGACCGATCCCTCGGTTTGACCGGCTCTGACCAAGACGCCGCCGTTGCGCGCGCGCAGAGGAAAGATATGGCCTGGCGTAGCGAGATCCTGCGGTTTGGCGTCATCGGCGATGGCGTCGAGAATCGTCTTGGCCCGGTCCGCCGCGGAGATGCCCGTGGTGATCCCCGCTGCCGCGTCCACCGACACGGTAAACGCCGTCCCGAATGGAGAGGTGTTTTCCGAGACCATCATCGCGATCCCCAGGTGCCGGACTCGTTCCTCGGTCAACGGGAGGCAGATGAGACCGCGCCCGTGGGTCGCCATGAAATTGATCGCTTTGGGCGTGACCTTCTCCGCGGCCATGCAGAGATCGCCCTCGTTCTCGCGGTCTTTGTCATCCATTAGAATGACCATCCGCCCGCGGCGAATCTCGTCGATCGCTTCTTCGATGGTTGCTAGCGGCATGAGTGGTCACTTTACCATCTTGGCCTAGGCGGTCAACCTGCGTCGGACCCATCGTCCGCATCTCGATCGTACCGGCTTTCACGGACTACAAGAGGCCGATTCTTATCGGCATTTTTTACAACACGCTCCGGAGCGGCGGCCGAAAGCAACGCCTAACCCGGCCTGATCTTGATCCGAAGAACAACAAATACAGACTGAAACCGTCGGGGTGAGCCCTCCGAGGCGAAGGCTCAGCCTGAGGCTGATTCGCCTTTGGCGGAAATGGTCCGTGCCTCGACGCGGCCTACAAGCTAGCGGTGGTTGAACGCGCGGCAGGAAGGATTTCAAACCTCCGGCCGAGCGCCGAAGAAGTCATTGGACGCTTACGGTCGGTGCCTTCGCCTCTCCAGGCGCACCCCGAGGCGTCGTCAGAGTATGAACAATGCCGAGTAATACCGTGGCGCCAATCGCGCCGCGTAATTTGACTTGCCCCCGGCGCTCTGTTAAGGGTTCTCAAAATGCTAGGGGTGTCTGCCTGCGGCAGACTGAGAGCCTGACACAACAGGTAACCCTTCGAACCTGATCCGGGTCGCACCGGCGTAGGGAAGCGTGAGAGTCAAAGTCCCGCAAGTGACGTAGTTCGGAAATTCGGCGCGGGACGAACTTAAAACCGTATTCCCTGGCCACCGCGAGGTGGCCCGCGTGAATGCGGTTTTTGCGTTTTCATGAAGATTCGTCTCAACGGAGAAGAAAAAGAGATTGCCGACGGGATGAGCATCGCCCATCTGCTTGAAGAGCTGCAGATCCGTTCCGGCCGCGTCGTCGTCGAGCTCAATCGCGACATCGTTTCCCGCGAAGCCCACGGCTCGACGCTGCTCAAAGGGGGCGACGCGCTTGAAATCGTGCATTTCGTGGGCGGAGGATAAAATCATGGAAGACCTGCTTAAATTGGCAGACAAAAGCTATCGATCGCGGTTGATCGTCGGCACCGGTAAGTACAAAGACTTCGCCGAGACGCGCAAAGCCATCGAGGTCTCCGGCGCCGAGATCGTGACGGTCGCCGTGCGCCGCGTCAACATCACCGATCCGAATAAGGAAAATCTGTTCGATTACTTGGACCCAAAAAAGTACACGATCCTGCCCAACACCGCCGGCTGTTACACCGCCGACGATGCGGTTCGCACCTGCCGCCTCGCGCGCGAGGCCGGCGTCGGCAAAATGATCAAGCTCGAAGTGATCGGCGACGACAAGACTCTTTTTCCCGACATTCCCGCAACATTGGAGGCGGCGAAGATTCTCGTCAAGGAAGGCTTCGTGGTCCTGCCGTATATTACCGACGATCCGATCACGGCGAAAAAGCTCCAAGAGATCGGCTGCGCCGCAGTCATGCCGCTCGCCGCGCCGATCGGTTCCGGCTTGGGCATTCGCAATCCGTACAACATCCGCATCATTTTGGAGCAAGCGACGGTTCCGGTCATTGTCGACGCCGGCGTGGGCACCGCGTCTGACGCTGCCATTGCCATGGAGATGGGCTGTGACGGTGTCTTAATGAACACGGCGATCGCTGGCGCGAGGGATCCGATCCTGATGGCGGAGGCGATGCGGCTCGGTGTTGATGCCGGGCGAAAGGCTTTTCTCGCCGGGCGCATTCCGAAAAAGCTCTACGCTACCGCTTCGAGCCCGATAGACGGGATTCTGGGTTAGCTGTCGCCAGTGCCGACGCCCGACTTCGATCTTTATCTGGTCACCGACCGAAGCTTGACTCAGGGGCGTGACTTGCTCTGGGTTTTGCAGCAGGCATTGGACGGCGGCGTCAAAGCAATTCAGCTTAGAGAAAAGGATCTCGGTGGAAGAGAGCTCTTTTTCATTGCGGAAGCGGCACGCAAGCTCACCCAGCGTTACCACGCCCGCCTATTGATCAATGACCGTATCGATTTGGCTCTAGCTGTCGACGCCGACGGTGTTCACCTTTCGACCGCTTCTATCCCCATCGAATCGGCAAGAGCCCTGCTGGGTCGACAACGGCTGCTCGGCGCCTCGACTCACTCACTTGAAGAGGCGGCAGAGGCCGAAAGGAACGGCGCCGACTTTGTCGTGTTCGGTCCCGTCTATTTTACGCCTTCGAAAGCGCCCTACGGCGCGCCTCAGGGATTGGCGGCGATCAAGAAAGTAGTGGAAAAAATCTCTCTTCCCATTTATGCTATAGGCGGAATCAAGCCCGAGAATATCGCGGACACGTGCCGCACCGGAGTCCGCGGAGTAGCGCTGATCTCCGCGGTCATGAGCGCGGTCGATCCGGAGAATGCGACGAAAAAGATACTAAAGCTCTTTAACAGGTGATCGATTGCAAGAGATCGCGCGAGAAGTTTTCGCCTACTTGCAGGCCAATGCGGTCTTGTACGCCGGCATGGCTTTCGTTGCCGGTTTTCTTGCGCACAAGACCGTGGCCCGCGACGCAGGTTCGGCGATTATTCTTTCGGTGTTCATTGGCGCGATAGGTTTGTTCTTGGGTCAGTTTGTGCTACTTTACTTCGGGCTCAAGGAATATCTCGACAAACTTCCTGAGTTTCGGCTTTTTTTTGATTTTTTCGTAGCCTACATCGGCTCGTTCATCGTCGCCGCTATCATTCATTTCGTCAAACCCATGTGAGCCACCCTAGCTCAGTTGGTAGAGCAACTGATTCGTAATCAGTAGGTCGCCGGTTCGACTCCGGCGGGTGGCTCCAACTTTTCCCGCCCATGAGCCATGGGATTTTAAAAGGGTCGGGAGCTATTTTCTCTGGAACACGGTGTAAATGTAATGACTCGGACGGTCTAGGCAAGAAAAATGGGGGCGAGTTCAACTGATGAAGATGAAAAACCCCCGCATCTGGGGCGCATTGTTCGCCATGACTGTCTTGAGTCCCTCTGCCTTACTGTAACTAAAGGAGCGAAGATTCTCGGCGTCACGCGTCAGGCTCTCAACAACCCGGTGAAATGTAAGGCTGCAAGCTCTCCGCCGCAAACGTTAGCCTTAATTGTGATTCGATCAAGGTGCATGCTCACATTGTATAAGAACGGTTTATAAAGGCAATCTGATCATGGTCCTCTTCGACCTTTCGTTACTTCCCCTCCCCCACCAAGATAAACGGCGCCCAGAAGTAGGGGTGAGAGGTGGGAATTGTCTTCCATCGCTCAAAGTGTACGTTACCGCTTGGCCCTTCGTGATGCCGCCGACGCCGCGTTGCGATTGGCTTTCTTCAGGTTCCCGTTTAATTTATTCTTTCCGAGGGAGAGGCAGAACTATGCCATCTACAGCGACAACATTGGAACGCCGTGTGACCGTTCTGGAACGGGAGCTAGAGTTCAAGGGCGACGCTCGCGTAGCCGACGACCTTGCGCATCGGGCTTACGTCGCCGGAATGGCAATGCTTGAGCAGGCGGGCGCGCTTGACGCCGAGAGCGGCGGCGGCGAAGAGCATGACGGCGGTGGGCAGGACGCCGCACATGCTGATGTTTTCTTCTTCGACGACTCTCAAGAGTCCAGGCGGATCCACGGCTAAGACCGGCTCCAATGCCATGCGGTCCAATCTTTCGGTTTCTTTAGGCGAGAGGTAGTGACTGAGATCGCTACTGGCCAGGATCAGGGTTTTTTGCTCACCGCCGGCAGCGGTCTTACACAGATCGGCGATGGCCGCGCCCAGTTCAGCGCACTCGTCCTCGGACAGATGCGACAGGGAGATCGGTAAGAAAGTAAAGTCAGCTAGGACCCGCTCAAGGAACGGCAACTGAACCTCAATGCTATGTTCCTGGGAGTGGGCGGGTGCGTCTGGTTTCAGGAATTTAACCCGCGCTTCGAGACTATCGCTTAGCTCTTGGTCGATGACGACTTCGCCCAATGGCGTTCGCCAAATTGGCCACGGGCTGAGCGAGGCTCGATGCCCTCTGGCCCAGTGATTGACGCCCAGGACGATAACACGCCTAACGGCTGGGTCGAGAGACGAATAGAGATGGGCTGCGCAGGGCCCGGAGTAGACGTAGCCGGCATGGGGGGCCATGCCGGCTATCATCGCGGATGGGACCTGTTTTGTTCCCTTCGGCCCCAGCGGGCTCGAGACGAAACATTCATCGATGAGTCTACTGAGCTCGCCCGGGTCGGCCGGATAAAACGAGCCGGCCACTGCGGGAGATCTAACCTGTTCCATGATCCCCCTGGGATCGAATCTTACGGCTCGGCGACCGTGACTTCGAGAACGCCGATGCCTTCGATATCTCCTTCTACTTTGTCGCCGGGCTTGAGAAAAACCGGCGGCGTGCGCGCAAAGCCGACGCCCGACGGGGTTCCCGTGCTGATGATGTCGCCGGGCTCCAGAGTCATGCCTTTGGATAGACTTTCAATCGTCGTGGCAATGTCGAAGATCATGTCGCGGGTGTTGCCGTCCTGCATGACTTCGCCGTTGACCCGGCAGATGAGCCGCAACTGCTGGGGGTTCGGCAGCGCGCTCTTGTGCACGATCCAGGGGCCGATGGGACAAAAGGTGTCAAGCGACTTGCCTTTGAACCACTGGCCATGTTGGCGCTGCAGCTCGCGCGCGGTCATGTCGAGGCAGATGGTGTAGCCGAAGAGGTAATCGTAGGCCTTCTCTTTCGGAATATCCTTACCTTTTTTGCCCATGACCACCGCGAGCTCGACCTCCCAGTCCAGCCTGTCGGTGGCTTTGTGTTTGATGACCTTGCCTAGGTGGCCGATCACCGATGTCGCCGGCTTGGTGAAGAACACGGGGTATTCAGGATATTTGATCTCCAGTTCGCGCGCCCTGGCCCCCTCGTCGACATGCTCGCGGTAATTGATTCCCAACATGACACAGTTCTTTTTCGGCGCCGGGATCGGCGAGAGCAGTTTGACCTGGCTCAATTTTACCAGCGCGCCGGCAGCGGTGAGTTTTTTCTGCTCCTCCGGGCTCTTGCCGGAAACATATTTTTCCGCCTTGCGCGCCACCGCGAGCGCCTTGGCGCCGGCCTCGATGAAGGCCTGCATGCTCACTAGAAAAGGCGGGTTGCCGCCTTTGAGATAACGACGATTGACCTCGGCGAGATCGGTGATTTGATCCTGGGGACCGATCAGCCCGACTCGCTGCTGGTTCTTACGTGAGAATGTGACAAGTCGCATGGTTTCCTCCGCGTTGAAAAGTTTCGAATGGACTAATACAAACTTAGTAAGGAACGATACATGCTCGGGGAAGAAAGCCTTCGGACCAGGAACGATGGGCCTCTACCTCGAAGGCCACCCGCGCCATCCCGTTGGGCTGCTAATTCCGACGGTCTGGGCCTGGGATGATCTTCACGTTCCTTCGCTCCCGGTTCCTCAGTCTTCCTTCCTCTCGCCAAAATCCAAATGTAACATCGATAAAGACGTTGGTATTAGTCTTCGATGCCGAGAAGCTGGCACGCGTTGGCGCCGGTGATTTGCTCTCTTTCTCTAGCGCCGATCTTCGTGCCGCGCAACGTTTCCACCGGTTCCGGGTCGCCCATGTCATAGGGGTAGTCGCTGCCGAGCAGCACGTGATCGGCGCCGAAGTTGGCAACGAGATATTCCAAAGCCGTGGCACTATGCGTGATGGTGTCAAAATAAAAAAGTTTGAGATATTCACCCGGCGCCTTTGCGATCTTCGAAGTAGAAGAGTTCTGGATCCGGTAACCGCGGTCTAGCCGGCCCCAGGTGTACGGCAGAAAGCCGCCGGCGTGGGCGAGCAAAAATTTGAGCCGCGGAAAACGCTCTAGAACGCCGCCGAAGATGCATTTGGCGAAAGCTAAGGAAGTGTCCGTCGGATTACCGATCAGGTTAGCGAGATTGTAGTCTTTCATCCGCTCGGAGCCGACCACCTGTTGCGGATGCACGAAGATGAGCGCGTCCAGGGCTTGCGCCGCCTCCCAAAAGGGGTCGAAGCCCGGATCGTCGAAGTAGCGCCCGTTGATGTTCGAACCGATCTCAACGCCGCGCAATCCGAGCCGGGTCATGGCGCGCGCCAATTCGGCCGCCGCCTTGCGACTGTCTTGCATTGGCACCGAAGCGAGAGCGACGAACCGACGCGGGTGCGAGGCCGCCGCTTCAGCTAGGCGGTCATTGAGCCAGCGAGCGAATTCAAGCGACTCATCGGCCTCCATCCAATAGAAAAAATAGGAGCCGGCGGGGGAGAGCGCCTGCATATCGACGCCCTGGTGGTCCATGATCGACAGGCGCAAATTGAGATCGGAGAACTCCGCTTTGAGCTGGGTTAAAATCGCCTTGCCGGCGCGCGTGACCATGTCGCGGCCGCGCTCGTTCTTTTCAAGCTTGAGACCGTAGCGCTGACCGACCTCGGTGGCGACTTGCAAGCTTTCCAAAGGAACGTAATGGGCGTGAACGTCGATGACCATGGTTGACGGAATTTTGGCGGATGCTTCAAGGACAGCTATCCGAGGGCAGGGTGATTGTCAAGTTAAGCCGAAAGCGCTGGCGGAGGTTAAGCAAGCACGTGGAACGAGAAGATCGAGAGGTTGGGGTCCGGCAAGGTGCGGCGCCGAGAATTTTTATCCGGTTTGGTTTGCCTGTACGATTGGGCTTTGATAACTTTTGCTCATGCGCAGGAAAAAGAGCGAAAACCGCGCCACGATGCGCGAAGGCGATCGCATCTTAATCGACAAGGGGATCTCTAAAAAAGTCATGATCATCGCGCGGGTCGAGATTCCCCATTCCAACGAAAAGATATTCGTGTCCAAATCGGGCGGCAAGTTCACCATCGGATTGAAAGTTTGGAAGTCCGATTTCGCCTGGAGCGAAAAAAACCAGATGTGGGTGCCCAAACATTGAGCTCCCCATCCCCGCGCCGGCCAACCGAGTTGGGGCGGTGGATATTCGTTCGCGACGCCCGTTGCCGGGCATGGCTCTCTCGCAGTGCGGTTTAACCAACCCTCAAAAGGAAAACTTAATTCGCCGTGAAGCGTGATTTTTCAGCAGTCGTCGCCGACATTAAAAATGGCAAGGGGCCCCGGCTACTGATGCTCTTCGGCGATGATTTGCAGGTGCAGCAAGCTTGCAAGACCGTCGTCGATCTTTTGGTTCCCGAGAACCAGCGGGGCTTTAACCTCGAACGCTTGGACGGTCGTGCGGCGACCTGGGATCAAATCGAGGCGTCGCTGATGACTCCGCCGTTTTTCCCAGGCAAGAAAGTAATTTGGGTTGAGAGCGTCCCGTATTTCGTCACTCGCGAACAAAAGGGCGAGTTGGGTGAAAACATTCTTCGACTTTGGAGTGACGGCCTGCGCGAGGAAGCGAGCAAAGCCCTCATGGATTTGCTCGTCATCGAAGGTTGGACCCAAGAGCGTTGGGAGGAACTAGGGCTTGCGGCATCCGGGCCGTTACTGGAGATCCTGGGCGTCGACGGTCCCGAGGCAAGAGGCGACGCGGACGCGCTTTTCGCTTATTGCAAGAGCCGCGGCCTGGATCTCAACGCGCGCAAAGCGGCCGCCGGGCACAGGCTTTTTGAGCTATTAGACCAGGGGCTTCCCGAGTGGGATTTTCTTTTGCTCACGGCGCTCCAGGTGGATCGGCGCTCGCGTCTCTACAAACGCTTCGATGAATTGGGCGCCGCATTGTACGTCGGCCCGGAGCGGGACCGCTACGGCAAGATAAGCCGGGAGAGCTTATTAGAATTTATCAATCAGCGCCTAAAACAAGCGGGCAAAACGTTGGAGCCGCGCGCGCGGGAAATGATTCTAACGCGGTCCGGCGATAATTTGCGCGCGCTCGACCAAGAGCTGGAGAAGCTATTCCTCTATGCCAGCGAACGCTCAACCATCAGCGGCCAAGACGTTGACGCGGTCTTCGTCGATCAGGGCGAGGGTTGGATATTCGATCTCACCCGAGCCGTCGGCGAGCGCGACTCGGCGGCGGCGCTAGCGCATCTGGCCCGCCTGATCGCCCAGGGAGAGCATCCGTTGAGACTCCTGGCTACCCTCGCCGGAGAAATCCGTAAACTATTGGCAGCGCGCCAGCTCATCGAGGGAGAGCTGCGCGCGGTTTGGAAACGCGGCATGAGTTATCCGCAGTTTCAACAGCGTGTCTTGCAACAGGGAGCGCCCGTTCTCACGCGCAACCCTTACGCCGATTACATGTGTTTCGAGAGAGCGGATCATTTCTCCGTCAGCGAGCTGCGCACGCACATGGAAGGAATCTTCGATACCGATCTGCGCTTGAAATCGAGCGGAAGCGATCCTCGGCTGGTCATGGAAAGGCTGCTCCTGGGGATGTGCCTGCGGCCGCGCGGCAAGAGAATCGGAGAGCTTAAGGTGGCAACGTGAGGCAACCCCGGTCGTTTTCCCTGATGATCATTTTCCTTTGGATTCTCAGCGCCGCGCCGTTAGCGGCAGAGATGGTCGTGCAGGCCTGTTTCAGCCCCGCGGGAAAATGCTCGGCACTTATCATCCGTGAGATCCAGCAGGCCAAGAAAGAGCTTCTTGTCGCCGTTTACGCGTTCACCAGCGATGAGTTGGCCGCGGCCGTGGTTCAAGCGAAGAAACGCGGTCTGGCGGTGCAGGTGGTCATTGATCGGGAGTTCGATGCCGGCAATGAGCGGTCCAAGGGAAGATTCCTGGAGGCGCAAAAGGTTCCCGTGCGCCGCATCGCCGCGATAAAGTCCAATCCTCCGGTGAAAGACGCGGGCCTGATGCACCAGAAATTCGCCATCCTCGACCGCAGCGCTGTATTGACGGGTTCTTACAATTGGACCCACGCGGCAGATCGGTTGAACGACGAGAATCTGCTTTTCTTCCGTGACGCGGGACCCCTGGCGGAAGAGTATCGAAGAGTCTTCTCGCTACTCTGGGAGAGGAAAAATTGAAGCGCAGCTCACTGACCGTGGCGATCATAGTGGTGCTCGCCTTTGCGGCCGGACTTTCTTCCGACGTTCTATATCGGCGTTGGAATCCCTCGTCACCGCAGCCCGAGCAAGTAGGCACAGACGGCGGAATCGCCGCACCCGGCTCCGCCCTGGAGCCGAAAAGCCATCGCGTCACCTATATGCCGCTGGGAATGGCTGCCCAGGTCTCGGCGGAGATGCCGCTGCTGCTGGCCCGTGACGTGGAAAAAATCCGCAGCCTCACCGGCAGTCCCGCGCGGGTTCGCGGCCGCGTCTTTCGCGTCGGTCATTCGGCAAAGAGCAACACTTATTTCTTGAATTTTGGACCCTCGCGCGAGGCTCTGACCGCCGTCATATTCGCTTCGGCCGCGGAACTGTTCGAAAGAAACAAGACAACCCCCAAGAGCTTTGAAGGCCGAGAGGTCGAGGTTCATGGACAGATTAAGGATCATCCTCAGTATGGCTTGGAAATTGTTCTGGAGAACCCCGCGCAGATCAAAGTGCTCAACTGACTGAAGGTTCCGAAAACTATGCGGTGGAGATAGGAATAAAAATGACCGAAGAGAAAAAAAAGTGTATGATCTGCGCCAAGCCAGTCCTGATACTCAAAGGCGGCATCTGTGAGCCCTGCCAGGACCGCATTCGCAGAGAAGCGCTTGGAGAACAAGCCGGCATCGGCGAACGCGCCGACCGTGAACTCGCAAAGCATGGCGTGAACCCAGGCAAGAAATAGCCTCCCATACCTTTTCCTCAACGCTCAACGGGTGACAGCCAATCTAGCCCGCATAGTAGACAGTGACCGAGGGGCAAACCCTTCCAGGAGAAGGCAATGGACCTCTGCCTTGAACTGGGTTGCGAACTGCCCGTTCGGATCAAACGCCAGTGAAAACAAGTAAGCGAGTGACCGAGTGCAAACAAGTCAACGCAACGTTGCGTCTGGGTGCCTTCTCCCTCCAGGCTTCACCCCTCGGTCACCGGTGTGTTCCCGCTTTACATGGAATCATGAATATTCTAGGGTAGGTTATTGGATTCCCGCCGCCTATTTCGCAGAGAACTATTCACAAATTTCTAAAGATGATATAAAGTAGTTTTATTCTTTTCGCATAGGCCTAGATGTTAACCAAACTCAACAGGGTAAAGGCAACTTGGAGGTTTCATAGGCGGCGTTCGCGACGCTCCTATCTGCTTGTTCTCGCGCTGGTTTTTTATCTGGGATCGATCTCAGTTTCAGTCGCTTGGTCTTTTTCCCCCGACGAAGATTTAACCGCGCGCGCGGCGGTTTTGATGGACGCGGCCACGGGTACGATTCTCTATCAGAAAGATTCGGATCTGCGCCTTCCCCCCGCCAGCACGACGAAAGTCATGACTGCGATTCTTACATTGGAGAGCGAGCGAAAGCTTAGCGACACCCTCACGGTATCCAAGACCGCGACCCGAGTCCCCGCAACCAAACTGTATCTTCGTCCCGGGCAGAGCCTGACCATCGAAGACCTCCTCTATGCGATCATGCTTTCCTCCGCGAACGATGCCAGCATGGTTTTGGCCGAAGGCATCGGCGGTTCCGTCGAACACTTCGCTGAACTGATGACCAAGCGGGCGCATGAACTCGGCGCGGCGAACAGCCATTTTGCGAATCCGCACGGACTCACGGCGGCGGACCACTTTTCCACGGCCAGGGATTTGGCTGTTCTGTTTCGCTACGCGATGGGAAACCCAACCTTTCGCGAGGTCGTGCAAACCAAGATCAGCTCGGTGAGTTCCAATACCATCGTCAAAAAAAAGACCGTCGCGCGGCGCATCTCGGTGCGAAACCATAACCGCCTGTTGTGGAATTTCGACGGCGCCATCGGCGGCAAGACCGGTTACACGCACGCGGCGCAAAAGTGCTTCGTCGGCGCCGTGGAGCGCAACGGGCACACCTTGATCGTAGCGATCCTCGGCGCGCGGGACCAATGGGGGGACACCAAGCGCTTACTGGAATATGGCTTCGACAATTATGAGAGCTTGAAGGCGGCACCGCCCGCGGCGGGCAAACCGGCCCCAACCGAATCGGTGACCGTTCGCCCGGAGGGCGTTTCCGCGCTCATGGTTGCACCGCGGGAGAGTTCTCGTGGTCAACCTGTGAACGGCTACGTGCTTCAGCTCGGCACCTTTCGCGAACGCGAGCGCGCGGAATCGCTATTAAAGCAATTGAGCGACAAGGGCTGGGCCGGCTTTGTCGAAAAAATCTTATTGAGCGAAGGCCAAACCGCCTATCGGGTGCGCTTCGGCCCTTACGCGGAGCTTCTGGTCGCGCAGCAAACGGCCCAAGAGATTTTTTCCACAAGCGGCCATCAGGTCCTTATTATGCCGTTTGAGGTACGGCGTGAGAGCGGCGGCGAGCCGAGTTAACCCTTCGACGCAAGCCCCGGCCTTGACCGGGGCCTCTTGCTCAGAATTCCGCCCCATGGGCGGACTGGAAGGTGCCACGGCCTTGCCCGTAGGGCTCCACTTCTAAGAACCGGTTGCCGCGCTCAGATTTCGATCACCATTCCGTCCTCCGCTACTGCCGCTACCAGTTCTTTCTTACGGGCGAGCATCTCCTCGCCCAAGTGAGTCAGCACGAGCATTTTACATTCCAAACGCGGCAGGGCGTTTAGCAATTCCACATAACGCACGTGATTGCCGGCCGCTTGGTCATAAAACGAACACTCGCAAAGAAATAGATCGACGCCGCGGGCATGTTCGATAAAAAGCTCGCTCCAGGCCGAATCGCCGGAATAAAGGATCTGTTTGCCGGCCAATTGAACTTTCAAACCGAGCGAGATTTCCTGCGTCTGGTGCGGCACGCGGAAGGGAAGTACCTCGATGCCCTCGATCACCGCGGATTTTCCCGGGTGTAAAATATGATAGTCCACCGGCGGCAGCTCGCTAGCGGTCGAACGGCCGTACATCAGCCGGAAAAGTTGATAAACCTTTTCTTCAGTTCCCGGCGGACCGGCGATGTGCAAGGGCTTGTCGCGGGGCGTCTGATGGAGAAATTCGATGAACAAAAACGGCAAACCGCCGAAGTGATCGCCGTGGAGATGGCTGATAAAAACCGCGTTCAGACGCCGCGGGTCGAAACCTGCGCGCTTCATGGCCAACAGGGTCGTGGGACCGCAGTCCAGAAGAAACGGCCGGTCGTCGG
>Ga0326597_10005583_pt1 | contig 17419 bp, 9 predicted proteins | sample RVTome_12_FD_203789 | JGI IMG/M metagenome (GOLD analysis project Ga0326597, IMG submission 203789) | Soil microbial communities from uranium-contaminated site in the Upper Colorado River Basin, Wyoming, United States - RVT100D185 | ecosystem: Environmental > Terrestrial > Soil > Contaminated >... | reverse complement strand
CTGGCCGCCCCCGCGGCGCGGCTGGCCGAGGTTGAGGGCGCCGGCGCGGCGGTGGTGCAGGAACTGAAGATCGTCGAGGCGGCGGCGCACCGGATGGCGCGTGCCAGGGTGTTGAACCGGCAGGTGCTGTCGGGCTGGGATGCGCTACTCGACTATTGTCACACCGCCATGGCGCACCGCGAGACCGAACAGTTTCGCGTGCTCTACCTCGACCGCAAGAACATCCTGATCGCCGATGAGGAACAGGCCCGCGGCACCGTGGACCATGTGCCCGTTTACCCGCGAGAGGTGGTGAAACGCGCGTTGGAGCTGAACGCGAGCGCGCTGATACTGGTGCACAACCACCCCTCGGGCGACCCGACGCCGTCAGAATCCGATATCGCGATGACGGCGCAGGTGCAGGATGCGGCGCGCGCGCTGGGGCTGGTGCTGCACGACCACCTGATCATTGGCAAGAACCGCGAGCTCAGCTTTCGCGCGCAAGGCCATATCTGAGCGGCCGCGTTTCAGTCGGCCCGTGCCAGCGCGACGGGCAGGCCCGGCAGCGGCATCAGCACCGCACCTTCGACCCCGTCGCAGGGCGGCATCGCCAGGGTCAGGCTGGTGCCGGGCGCGGGCTGACCGCCCATGATGCGCAGCACCGTCGCGGCAAGGTCAAGCCCGCAGCTGCCGGCGCCAAGCAGCGCCTCCAGCTCCAAAGCAACATCGGTTAGCGCCACTGGCGCCGAATAGACCTGGGCCAGCATGGGCGGCATCGCCGCGGCATCGCCAAGCTGCATCAGATAGCCGCCCGCGGTGCTTTGCGGGCTGCGTGGCGCCGCGGCGCTGACATGCCCGCCGCCGCCCCACACTGCGCCGCTTTCAAAGGCGTTCAGCCGCAGCGCGGTCGAGCTGCCCGCCAGCAGCACGACGCGGTTGACGGTTTCCAACCCGCTCGCCTGTGCCACGGCCTCGATTTCCCGCCCGCCCGGCAGAATCGCCCGCACCCGCACCTCGTGCGACAGTGCCGGCAGCCGCGTGCTGTAAAGGCCCTGTGCATCGGTGCGCACGGCAAATTGCAGCGCCCCCTGCCGCAGAATCGCGGTGCTTTCCCCGTCGCAGGGGGCAAGCAGCTGCAATGCGATCATCGCCCCGGGCTCGGGTTGCAGGGTCAGCTGCGGTGCGGCACAGCTGCGCCCGAAACTGTCGTAGCTGGCATCGGCGGCGCTGGCGGCGCGCCCCGCGCCAAGGTCCACCTGCGGCAGCCGGCCTGGCAGCGCGGGCAGCGCCGGAAGCGCTTCGAAAACCGCGGCCGCCACAACGGGCGCGGTTGGCAAGGACAGCGCCGCGGCAAACTGCGACGCGGTTGCGTTGCTGCCCGCGGATTGCTGCATCACGTGGCCTGTGGCGGCGGCGACCAGAAAGGCGGCCGCGACGGTGGCTATCTTGCGGATGCTGCGCATGGGTCACTGCCCCTGACATGCTGTCTGACCGCCGGTTTCTGGCAGATGAAAACGGCACTGCCGTGGCGATGAAAAGGCATTGTATTGCTGCAAGTCTGGCGCAGTGCCGCCACCGCCCTGCCACCCGCTCAGGCGGCGCTTTCGCCGCCCATGGCGGGCAGCGCGACGGCCGGGCAGTGTTCACGGATTTGCGCCAGGATGGCGGATTTCTTCAGTGGCTTGGTCAGGTAGCTGTCGATTCCGGCCGCCAGGATGCGCGCGGAATCGCCCGGCATCGCATGCGCCGTCAGCGCCACGATCGGGGTGCGCGCCAGCCCCTGCACCTGCTCCTGATCACGGATCCGGCGCGCCGCCTCGCAGCCATCCATCTCGGGCATCGAGATATCCATGAACACCAGATCGGGCTGTTGGTTCTGCCAAAAATCCAGCGCCTCGCGCCCGGTTCCGGCAAAGGTCAGCTCGATGTCGCAATCGCTCACCATCTTGCGGAAGACCAGTTGGTTGGTGCGGTTGTCCTCGGCCGCCAGCACCCGCATGCGACGAGGCACTACCGGGGTTTCTTGCGCCGGTTGCGGCACGTGCTGCGCGGCAAAAGGGGCCGACAGCGCCTGCAGCGAGCGAAACAGATCGGATCGCAGCACCGGCTTTTCCAGCAGCCCCGCCAGTTCGCCGCGCAGTGCGGTCAGGTCGGCCTCGTCGGCGTTTGCGGTCAGCAGCAGGATCGGCAGATCATGCCCCAGCTCGCGCAGCCGCAGCACCAGTTGCAACCCGTCCATGTCGCCGATCTGGTCGCTGGTCAACACCACGTCGAACCGCCCGCCCGCAGCAATCGCCGCCAGCGCCTCGGCGCCAGATCGGCACAGGGTGACCGCAAGCCCATAGGTCTGCAGCTGGCGTTCCAGAATTGCGCGGTTCACCACCAGATCGTCGATCACCAGCGCCGCGCGCAGCGTGATCGGCGGGGTTGGATCGGCACTGGATTCGCGCGGCTCGGCCACTGGCAAGGTGACGCGGAAGCCGAAGCACGATCCCTGGCCCGGTTCGCTGTCAACCCAGATCGTGCCGCCCATCAGTTCGATCAACTGGCGCGAGATCGCGAGGCCAAGCCCGGTGCCCTCGAACTTGCGGTTGGCGGCGCTTTCGACCTGGTTGAATTCGCCGAACACGTGGTCGATGTGCTCGGGCGCGATGCCGATGCCGGTATCTTCCACCGTCACGTGCAGCTCATAGGCGGCGTCGGTGCGTTCCACCCCCACGACGCGGGCCAGAACGCTGCCCGCGGCGGTGAACTTCACTGCGTTCCCGATGAGGTTGGTCAGCACTTGCCGTATGCGGCCCGGGTCGGCCAAAAAGCGCGTTGGCAGGAACATGTCGTAATCGACCGAAAGCTTCAGGTTCTTGTCGCGTGCCGAGGCGCCAAGCAGCACCATGATTTCGTGCAGGCAATGTTCCAGATCGAAAACCTCGGGGTAAAGGCGCAGCCGGTCGGCTTCGATCTTGGAATAGTCGAGCACGTCGTTGATAATCGACAACAGCGCTTCGCCCGACGATTTTATGGTTTCGGCGTAAAGCCGCTGATCGTTGCTCAGCGCGGTTTCGCACAGCAGATCGGCCATGCCCACGACGCCGTTCATCGGGGTGCGGATCTCATGGCTCATGTTCGCCAGGAAGGCCGATTTGGCGCGGTTTGCGGCCTCGGCCTTTTCGCGCGCCTCTTCCAGTTCGGCCTCGCGGTGCATCGTTTTGGTGATGTCCTGCACCAGACAGACAAGGTCGCCATCGGCGCCCCAACGGTCGATCAGCCGCAGGTAGCGCCCGCCGGCCACGCGCAGCACATAGGGTTCGATCGTGGTGCCGCGAATGCGGGCCACCATTTCGTGATGCCAGTCAAGCGGGTCGCGGTCGGCAAGATCCAGCATGCCGCGCTGCGCCACGATCTTCAGCACCGCGTCATAGGTGACACCTGCGGTCACGGCGACCTGGCCTTCAAAGAAGGCCAGGTAGGCGCGGTTCGCTGCCACCAGCCGCAATTCGGCGTCGAACACTGCGAAACCGTCGCGGATGGTTTCAAGCGCCTCCCACAGCCGGCGCTGTGCGATCTGGCGGGCCGAATTGGCACGTTCCAGATCGACCCGGACCTGACAGTTTTCGCCCTTCAAGGATTCGGCTTCCGAGCGGGCGCGCTCCAGTCCATGGCGCTGCGCCACGATCTGGTCGGAAAGCGAACGTGCGTGCAACGCCAGTTTCTGGTTGGCGGCAGACAGTTCCGCCTTCTTCTGTTCCAGCAATCGTTCGGCGGCCAGTCGCGCGCGCCTTTCCTGCGCCAGCTTGTCGGCTAATGACCCCTGCATATACGCGCCGCCCGCATCTGTCGTGACCCTGCTGCGCAACTTGCCGGGCCGAAGTGAAGAAGCCCTTAACCGCGATTGTCGCGGCAGCGGCCAGCTTGCCAGTAACAGGCGAAAGTGCCACGATCGCGCCATTCGCAGCCAGGGAGATTACCATGCGTGTTCTGTTGACCGCGGCGATCATTTGCACCCTTGCGCTGCCCGTTTCCGCCCAGGATTCCACCTTCGTTCCGGCGCGGCGGCTGGTGATGACGGAAAACCTCGATCTGGTCGGCACCGATCTGGCGCAGATCTTCGATACCACGCTTGAGGCCTGCGAGGCCGCCTGCATTCTGAACCCGGCCTGTCAGGCGCTGACTTTCAACGCCCGCACCAATTCGTGCTTTCCCAAGACCGATGTCACCGGGCAAAGCCCGTATCAGGGCGCCTATTCGGCCTGGGTGCGCCCTGCCGCGGCTGGCGCCGAACGGCGCGCCGCAGACCGCGCCGCGGATCTGGGTTTTCTCGGCCAGGACGATTTCGCCGCTGCCTACGAGCAGGCCGCAACGCTGGCGCATACCCATCTGACCGGCGACTGGAGCGAGGCCGAATTGCTGGGCGCCATGGTCGAGGCGCGGGCCGCGGGCGAATACGCCAAGGCGATGCTTCTGCAGGGCGCGGCACTGAACCTTTCCGACGCACCCGACCAATGGCTGGAATATGCCCGGCTGCTGCTGGCCATGGGCGGCAAAGATGGCGATCTGCGCGCACAGGCCGAGCGCGCCGCAAGTGCCGCGCTGAACGGCTATCTGCGCGCCGCCAGCGCCACCGCACGCGCCGAGGCGCTGCTGAGCCTGTCGCAAGCGCTTGAACGCGGCGGTCGCGGCGGTGAAACTGTGCAGGCGCTGCGGCTGGCAGCCACGCTGTCGCGCCGGCCCGACATCGCCGCGGCGCTTGCCGATGCTGCCGGCAAATACGGCTTTCGCATTGCCGAACATCAGGTTGAAAGCGACGGCGCCAACCCGCGCATCTGCGCCACATTCAGCGAAGATTTGCAGCGCGCCGGGGTCAATTACGCAAGTTACCTGAAACTGCCGCAAGGCGGGCTTTCGGTAGAGGCCGAGGTCAATCAGATCTGCGTCGCCGGGCTGGCACATGGCGCGCGCTATGCGCTGACCTTCCGCAAGGGCCTGCCCGCCGCCAGTGGCGAGGTGCTGGCCGAAGATGTGACGATCACCGCCTATGTGCGCGACCGCAGCCCCGGCGTGCGTTTTGCCGGCCGCGCCTATGTTCTGCCGCGCACCGCCGATGCCGGGCTGCCGGTGGAAACCGTCAATACCAGCGCGCTTGATCTGACCTTGCTGCGCATTTCCGACCGCAATCTGGTGGCGGCGATGCGCGACGACTATTTCGCGCGCGCGCTGGATTACTGGTCGCTGGCGTATTTTTCTGCCGAGATGGCCGAGCAGGTCTGGCGGGGCAGCGCCGAGGTGGCGATGCAGGTGAACCGCGACGTCACCACCCGGCTGCCGGTGCAAGAGGTCACCGGCGCGCTTGGCCCCGGCATTTACGCGTTGCAGGCAGCGGTGCCCGGGGCCGATCCTTATGACGTGCCGCCGGCCACGCAGTGGTTCGTGATCTCGGATCTGGGGCTCGCCACGCTTTGGGGCAGCGACGGGCTGCATGTGGTGGTGCGCGGGCTGTCCGATGCCGGGGCGCGCGAGGGCGTGACCGCCGAACTGGTGTCGCGCGGCAACAGCGTGCTTGGCCGCGCGGTGACCGATGCGCAGGGCCACGCGGTCTTTGCGCCGGGGCTGATCGCCGGCAAGGGCACTTCGGCGCCGGCGCTGGTCAGCGTTTCGCAGGGCGACGACATGGCGTTTTTGTCGTTGACCGACGCCGGGTTCGACCTGTCGGACCGCGGCGTCGAGGGGCTGCCGCCGGCGCCGCCGATTGATGTGTTCCTGACCACCGACCGCGGCGCCTACCGTGCCGGCGAGGTGATCAACGCCACTATTCTGGCGCGCGACGCCACCACCAGGGCGCTGCCCGGGCTGCCGCTGGTGGCGGTGCTGATGCGCCCTGACGGGGTGGAATATGCGCGCATGCTGGCCCCTGACCTGGGTGCCGGCGGCCATGTCGCGGCCTTCGCCACCGCGCCCTCGGCGCCGCGCGGCACCTGGCGGCTGGATGTGTTTTCCGACGTGAACGCCGAACCGCTGGCCTCGGCGCGGCTGCTGGTCGAGGATTTCCTGCCCGAACGGATCGACTTTGCCCTGGCGTTGCCCGAAGGCCCGATTACCGCGGATGCGGTGCCCGAACTGGCCATCGAGGCGCGTTATCTGTTTGGCGCGCCGGGCGCCGACCTCAGCCTTGACGGCGATCTGCGGCTGAGCGCTTCGCCCGGGCTGCAAGGTTACGCAGGCTTCCGCTTTGGCCTGCACGACGCCGGTTTTGCCCCGCGATACGAGTTCATCGAGGGCGCGCGCACCGATGCCGCGGGCCGCGCCGTGCTGCGCCCGATGCTGCCCGAGCTGGACGAAAACCCGATGGCGCCGCTGCAGGCGGCCTTCACCGTGCGCGCCTATGAGGGCTCGGGCCGGCCGGTGGAACGGCAGATCCTGCGCACGCTGCTGCCTGACACCCCGTTCATCGGCCTGCGGCCGCTGTTTGCAGACGAGGCGGTGCCCGAGGGCGGCGAGGCGCGGTTTCAGGTCATCGCGCTGGGGCCCGATGGCGCGCCCGCAGCGATGCAGGTGCACTGGACGCTGAACCGGGTGGAAACGCGCTATCAATGGTATGCGCTGCAGGGCAGCTGGAACTGGGAGCCGATCACCCACCGGACCCGCGTGTCTGAAGGCGATCTGGCGTTGGGCGCGGCCGGGCCGGCCGAAATTGCCGCCGCGGTGGATTGGGGCCGCTATGAGCTGAAGCTTGAAACCAGCGCGGGCGCATACAGCGCCACCTCGGTCGGTTTCGGCGCCGGCTGGTATGCCCCGGCAACGGCGGTGGAAAGCCCCGACCGGCTGGAACTGTCGCTTGACCGCACGATGTATCGCGCCGGCGATGTGGCGCGGCTGCGGCTGCTGCCGCAGGCCGATGGGGTTGCGGTGGTCTCGGTGCTTTCGAACCGGCTGATCTCGCTGCAGACCGTGGCGGTCAGCGCCGGCGAAAACCTGATCGAACTGCCGGTGACCGAGGAGTGGGGCGCCGGCGCCTATGTCACCGCCTCGGTGCTGCGGCCGCTGGCCGCGGCGGTGGCGGCAGGTGACCGGGCGCCCAACCGCGCGCTGGGGCTGGCGCATGCCGCGGTCGATCCTGGCGCGCGGCATCTGAAGGCCGCCTTTGAGGTGCCCGCCACAGCCGCCCCGCGCGCCGCCCTGCCAGTGGCGCTGCGGGTTTGGGGCGTGGCGCCGGGCGAGACCGCCTGGGCGACCATCGCCGCGGTCGATCTGGGCATCGTGAACCTGACCGGCTTTGCCGCCCCCGACCCCGCCGCGCATTACTTTGGCCAGCGCCGCCTGGGCGTTGGCCTGCGCGACCTTTACGGCCGGCTGATCGACGGCCGCGCCGGAACCCCTGGCCTGCTGCGTTCCGGCGGCGATGCCGATGCCGGGCTGAAACTGCAGGCGCCGCCGCCGACCGAGGAACTGGTGGCCTATTTCAGCGGCCCGTTGACGGTGGGCAGCGACGGGCTTGCGCGCAGCGAATTTGCCATGCCTGCGTTCAACGGCGCGGTGCGGCTGATGGCGGTGGTCTGGTCGGCCTCGGGCGTCGGGCAGGCCAGCGCCGATGTGCTGGTGCGTGACCCGGTGGTGGTCAGCGCCTCGGCGCCGCGCTTTCTGGCGCCGGGCGACAGCGCGCGCGTGCTGCTGGAAATCGTCCACGCCAGCGGCCCCGCCGGGCGCATGGGGCTGGATGTCTCGGGCAGCGGCTTACAGCCGGGCGCAGTGCCGCCGGAGGTCGATCTGGAGGTTCAGGGCAAGGTCACGTTGAGCGTGCCGATAACAGCACCCGGCGCCGAGGGCGTGCAAAACCTGCGCGTCGCGCTGACCACGCCCGACGGCCGGCTGCTGGAGAAGCTGCTGCGCATCCCCGTGCAACGGCTTGATCCCGCCATCGCGCGGCAATCGCGGTTCGATCTGGCAGCGGGGCAAAGCTTCACGCTTGGCGCCGATATCTTTGCCGGCCTGCTGCCCGGCAGCGGGCGCGCCACGCTTGCGGTCGGGCCGCTGGCGCGGTTCGATACCGCGGGGCTGTTGGCCGCGCTTGACCGCTATCCCTACGGCTGCACCGAACAGATCACCTCAAAGGCGCTGCCGCTGCTTTACCTCAACGATGTTGCGGTGGCGATGGGGTTGGCCGGGCAGGGTGACATCGCCAGCCGTATCGACGGCGCCATTGCCGAGGTGCTGACCAATCAGGATGCCAGCGGCGCCTTTGGCCTGTGGTCGCCCGACAGCGGCGATCTGTGGCTTGATGCCTATGTCACCGATTTCCTCAGCCGGGCGCAGGCGCAGGGCTACACGGTGCCCGCCGCGGCCTTTGCCAACGCGCTCGACAATCTGCGCAACCAGGTGAACTACGCGCCCGATTTCGATGCGGTCAGCAACGGCGGCGGGGTCGCGATCGCCCATGCGCTGATGGTGCTGGCGCGCGAAGGCGCGGTGCCGGTGGGCGATCTGCGCTACTTTGCCGATGTGAAAGGCGACGATTTCGCCACCCCGCTGGCAGCGGCGCAACTGGGCGCCGCGCTGGCCTCTTACGGCGAGCAGACACGGGCCGATGCGATGTTTTCCCGCGCCGCGCGGCTGCTGGCCGACACCGCTTCCGAGCCCGCGCTGTGGCGCGCCGATTACGGCACCCGGCTGCGCGATCAGGCGGCAGTGCTGGCGCTGGCGGTCGCGGCGGGCTCGAACGCTCTGGCGCCCGATGCTGCGGGCGAGGCGCTGGCCGGCCGGCTTGCCGGGCAGCAGCTTTCGACGCAAGAGGCAAGCTGGGCGCTGATGGCCACCCACGCGCTGATCGACCGCCCCGGCGCTGCAGGCTTCACGCTGAACGGCGTGTCCTTCAGCGGGCCGCTGGTGCGGGTGCTCGATGATGCGCCGGGCTTCACGCCTGCCAGTATCGGCAACGGCTCGCAGGCCAGCGCGGTGCTGACGCTGACAACTTTCGGCGTGCCGCAGGTGCCCGAACCCGCTGGCGGCAAGGGCTACAGCATCAGCCGCAGCTACTTCACCACAAAGGGCGAGCCAGTCGCAGCCGATGCGGTGGCGCAGGGCACGCGGCTGGTGGCGGTGCTGGAAATCATCCCGCATGCGCCCGAAGGCGGCGCGCGGCTGATGGTCAGCGACCCGCTGCCCGCAGGGTTCGAGATCGACAACCCCAACCTGCTGCGCGCCGGCGATCTGGCGGCGCTCGACTGGCTGAAGCTTGAAGACGGCGCCGCGATGACCGAGTTCCGCCAGGACCGCTTTCTGGCCGCGATCGACTGGCAGGGCAATGCGCCCCTCCGCCTGGCCTATATCGTGCGCGCCGTCAGCCCTGGCAGCTTTCACCACCCGGCGGCCAGCGTCGAGGATATGTATCGCCCCGACATGCGCGCCCAGACCGGTGCCGGGCGTGTGACGGTGAACTGAGCGATGCGCGCCGGGCGCGGGCTGATCTGGCTGGCGTTGGCGCTGTGGTCCGCCGCCGCGGCGCTCGACGCCGGGCGCAGCTGGGTGGCCCGGACCGATCTGCCGCCCCTGCAGGTCGAGATCGGCACCGAGGTGCTGGCGCGCGACGGCAGCCTGTTGCGCGCCTTTCAGGTGGCCGATGGCCGCTGGCGGCTGGCGCCGGGGCCGGTCGATGATCGCTTCATCGCGACGCTTCTGGCCTATGAGGACCAGCGTTTCTACCGCCATGCCGGCGTCGATCCGCTGGCCTTCGCGCGCGCGGCCGTGCAGGCCGCGCGCAATGGCCGCGTGGTGTCTGGCGGCTCGACCCTGACGATGCAGGTGGCGCGGCTGCTGGAGGAAGGGCCAACCGGCACGCTTGCGGGCAAGCTGCGCCAGATCCGCGTGGCGCTGGCACTTGAGGCGCGGCTCGGCAAGGTCGATATCCTCGACCTTTACCTGCGCCTTGCCCCCTACGGCGGCAACCTTGAAGGCATCCGCGCCGCATCGCTGGCCTGGTTCGGCAAGGATCCGCGTCGCCTGACCACGGCCGAGGCGGCGTTGCTGGTGGCCTTGCCGCAATCGCCCGAGGCGCGCCGCCCCGACCGCGCGCCTGCGGCCGCCGGTGCCGCGCGTGCCCGGGTGCTGGCGCGGCTGCTGTCGCAGGGCGCGCTGGATGCCGATCAGGTGGCTGCCGCGCTGCGCGAGGCCATCCCCACCGCCCGCCGCGCTTTCCCGGCGCTGGCGGCGCATCTGACCGAACGGCTGCACCGCGCCCAGCCCGGCGCCAGCCGCATCGCCACCACGATCGACGCGCCGCTGCAGCGCGCCGCCGAGGCGCTGGCGCGCCGCGCCGTGGCCGGGCAGGAAGGACGGCTGACCGCCGCGCTGATCCTGGCCGACCATCAAAACGGCGAAATCCTCGCCCATGTCGGCGCCGCGGAATGGAGCAGCGATGCCCGCGCCGGCTATGTCGATATGACCACCGCGCTGCGCTCGCCCGGATCGACGCTGAAACCCTTCGTCTATGCGCTGGCCTTCGATGACGGGCTGGCCCATCCCGAAACGCTGATCGACGACCGCCCCACCGCCTTCGGCGACTGGCGCCCGCAGAACTTCGACCGAACCTTTCGCGGCACGGTCACGGCGCGGGTGGCACTGCAGACCTCGCTGAACATTCCCGCGGTCAGCCTGGCCGAGGAAGTCGGCCCGGCGCGGCTGCTGGCGACGCTGCGGCGCGCCGGGGTGGTGGCGCAAGTCGAGGGCAGGCCGGGGCTCGCGGTGGCTCTGGGCGGGGTGGGCGTCAGCCTCGAAGGGCTGTTGCAAGCCTATGCCGCACTGGCCCGGCTTGGCGCGCCGATCACCCTTTCGCCGCTGCCGGGGCAGACGGCGGCGTTGCCGCAGCGCCTGTTCGGGTCGGTGGCCGGCTGGCAGGTGGCCGACATCCTTGTCGGGCTGCCGCCGCCGGCAGGCGCCGCGCCGGGGCGGCTGGCCTACAAGACCGGCACCAGCTACGGCCACCGCGACGCGCTGGCGCTGGGGTTCGACGGCCGCCATGTCGCAGCCGTCTGGCTTGGCCGCGCCGATGGCACGCCGGTGCCCGGCGCCTTCGGCGGCGATCTCGCGGCGCCGCTGCTGTTCGAACTGATTGGCCGCGCCAAGACCCGCCCCGACCCGCTGCCGCCGCCCCCGCCGGCGACGCTCTTGCTGCCAACCGAACGACTGCCGCAGCCCCTGCAGCGCTTTCGGGCGCGTGACGCCGCCTTTGCCCAGGCCAACCCTGCGGCGCCGCAGCTGCTGTTTCCCCCCGAGGGCGCGTTGATCGAGGCGCCTGGTGGCGCACTGGCGGTAAAAATCCTCGGCGGCACCGCGCCCTTCACCTGGCTGGCCAATGGCGTGCCGTTGGCGCTGGCGATCCGCGCGCGCGAAACCACGCTGCCGATGCCCGGCCCCGGCTTCGTCACGCTCAGCGTGATCGACGCCAAAGGCGATTCCGCCCGCGCCGAGATCACCCTTCGCTAAACCGCTTCTTCATTGCCCAAATATCCCCGCCGGAGGCCAGCGGCAGCGCCGTTCAGGCCCGTTCGATGGCCAGCGCGATGCCCTGGCCGCCGCCGATGCACATGGTGATCAGCGCGCGGTGGCCGCCGGTGCGCTGCAACGCGTGCAGTGCCTTGACCGTCAGCAGCGCACCGGTGGCGCCGACCGGATGGCCAAGCGCGATGGCGCCGCCCGCCGGGTTCACCCTGGCGGGGTCCAGCCCCAGCTCACGCGTCACCGCAATCGCCTGCGCGGCAAAGGCCTCGTTCGACTCGATCCAGTCGAACTCGTCGAGCCTCAGGCCGGTGCGGGCCAGCAGCGCGCGCACCGCGGGCACCGGGCCCAGCCCCATCACCTCGGGGCGCACTCCGGCATGGGCATAGCCCAGAATGCGCGCGCGCGGCTCCAGCCCGGCCCTGGCGGCGGCATCGGCGCGCGCCAGCACCAGTGCCGCGGCACCGTCGTTGATGCCGCTGGCGTTGCCCGCCGTCACGGTGCCGTCTTTCTGGAACACCGGCTTCAACGCGGCGAGCGCCTCGGCGCTGGTCGCCTTGGGGTGCTCGTCCGTGTCGAACACCACGCTGCCCTTGCGCCCGGCAATCTCGACCGGCACGATCTCCGCCGAAAAATGCCCCGCCGCCATCGCCGCGGCCGCACGAAGCTGACTTTGCAGCGCGAAAGCATCCTGATCGGCGCGCGAAATACCATGCTTGCGCGCCACGTTTTCCGCTGTCACCCCCATGTGCCCGGTGCCGAACGGGCAGGTCAGCGCCCCGGTCATCATGTCGAGCGCGCGCACGTCGCCCATCTTCTGGCCCCAGCGCGCGGCCGGCACGATGTAGGGCGAACGGCTCATGCATTCCGCGCCGCCGGCCAGCGCGAAATCGGCGTCGCCCAGCTGCAGCGCCTGGGTGGCCGACACAATCGCCTGCGCGCCCGAACCGCACAGTCGGTTCACGTTCATCGCCGGCGTGGTATCGGGCACGCCCGCCTGCATGGCGGCAACGCGGCTGACATACATGTCGCGCGGTTCGGTGTTGATGACATGACCCAGCATGACATGGCCGATCCGTTCGCCGCCGATTTCGGCGCGCTCCAGCGCCGCCCGAAAGGCGATGGTTGCCAGCTCGATCGGGCCAAGCCCCGCAAGGCTGCCGCCAAAGGCGCCGATGGCAGTGCGGGCGCCGGACAGAATGACGATCTCGGTCATGTTTGTTCCCCCCAACAGGTTTCGCGCAAGCCTATGCCCGCGCGCCCTGCCGCGCCAGCCGTTACGCGGCGTTCAGCCCAGGCCGGCCTGCCAGGCGCTGATCGCCTCGGTCGGCCAGACCCGCTGCAACACGATCAGCACCAGCCCGTCGCGCATCGCCCATGCTGCCAGCAGTTCCAGCGCCAGTGCCAGCGCCACCACGGAACGCACCGGCAGCCGCTGCGCCAGCGCGAATCCGGCGATCGTGGTGACGATGTCGGCCAGCGAATTCACCACGGAATCGCCTTGCGCGCCCAACATCACCTCGGCGGCGCGGTAATGGTCGATCACCACGCCGCTGTTCTCGAACAGCTCCCACGCCGCCTCGATCGTCGCGGCGATCACCATGCGCCAGTGCAGCGCGATGCCCCCGGCCCAAAGCCACAGCGCGCCATAAAGCAAGAACCCGTGGATCAGATGCGAAAGCGTATACCAGTCGGTCAGCTGTTGCGAATATTCGGCGCGGGCGCCGGCGGCAGGCCAAAGCCTGAATTCACCGCAACTGCACAGCGGCGTGCGCCCCATCCACCACAGCACGAGCGCGGTTGTGGCAAGAAGTGCAAGCATTGTCAGCCAGATCTGGCGGGTGTCGCGCATGGCGGCAGGCAAGCACGCCGGCGGCGCAAAGGCAATCCCGCAGGCCGGACTGCGGGCTCAGCGCCGCAGCGGCACCCGCCCCGCCGGGGTCAGGTGCCAGGCCTCGCGCCCCTCGATCACCACTGCCGACACCGGGCCGCCATAACCGGCGGAACTGTCGAGGTTCAGCCGGTTGCCGTAATGGTGCGGCGCGTCGATTGCGGTGTGGCCGTGCACCACAAGCGCACCATGGTCGCGCCGGTCTTCCAGAAAATCGGCGCGAATCCAGAGCAGGTCGTCTTCGCGCTGCGCCGCCAGGTCGATCCCCGGGCGGATGCCGGCGTGCACGAACAGCGCCTGGTCGCGCAAATAATGCAGCGGCAGCCCCGCCAGCCAGTCGCGATGCGCCTGTGGCACGGCCGCCAGTGCCTCGGCATGCACCTGCGCCAGCGGCCGGTCGGCGGGGTGGCGCAGCCCGTAGGAGGCCAGCGTCTGCGGCCCGCCAAGCCGCGGGTGGATCCAGCTTAGCTCGGCGCGCAGGCAGGGGTCGCGCATCCAGGGATCGGTCAGGAAATTGGCGAACAGGCGGTCGTGGTTGCCCTTCAGCACCAGCCACGGCGCCCCCGCCGCCTGTCCCTGCATCAAGAACGCGATGACGCCGCGGCTGTCGGGCCCGCGGTCCACCATGTCGCCGACATGCACCACCGGCGCATCCGCCTCGCCATGGGCGCCGCGGTCGGCCTCGATCAGCGCATGCGCGTCCTGCAGCAGCGCAAGCTGGCCGTGGATGTCACCGATCGCATAGGTCTGCATGAAGCCTCACAAGCAAAAGGCCCCCCGCAGTGGCGCGAGGGGCCAAAAAAGACTTAGCACGAATGCAAGGCAGCCTCAAACCTAGGCCAAGAGATCTTCCACGTCCGTGATCCTCAGTGACGACGGATACGCGAACTCGGCCTCTCGCGACCTCAGATAGTAGCCCTGCCCACGAAGGTTGCCTACATCCGACATACGCGTAAGCCGCGCTCCCAAGGTGTTCAGGGGGTCTTTCCCGCCCACTTCAACACCCGCGGCAACAACTTCTTCCAACAACCTCGTCCGATCCAAGGGCGTTTTAGCCTTAGTAAGTATGTCTCGGACCACGTTTTCGAAATGACGAACAGTATCGCGCTTCTTGCGAATCGGTGCTCCGAGATCGGGTGAACCTACGCCCGTTTTCGAGGCGGAGTGGATGCCGAAGTCGTCTATATCTTGCACTGCGACGCCAAGCACACGCGCTACCTTGCGTTGCCACGCCTGATGGTCGTTCAACACCGCCTCGATTTCGGCTAGCCTGGCCAGAAGCGTTTTTCTTTCGTTCTCAAGACGTTGCAGAATATCCATGATGCGCAGGCCTCCGATTCGTTTGCCACAAGATACACTGCGTAAGTCTAATTCACCAACGAAATACGCTGTCAAGCGGATTATTTTCGCCGCAACGTCAGGCGTCGCGTTGCCCGCCATCCAATGTGTGCTATGTTTTCGCGGGAACCAGTAACGGAGGACGCCATGACATCTGCACCACCCCGTCCGTGAGCCTGTGCGGGTAGCGGGGACAAAAAAGGAAAAGGCTGATCGTTTGCTGCGATCAGCCTTCCTAGCAGCACCAACGCGGGGCGGACCCCGGCAGTTCCCTCTCAAAGTGCGAGGATTCTGCCATAAAGCCCGCCCCGCTTCAACCTTCAATCTCAAAGGAGATTGCACGATGAAGACTGTTCGGGTGCGGAAGTATGTCCGCCGCCGTTTCGGTTCTATCGAGCGCGTCCGCACGCATATGCGTCGCTGGCCCCGGTAGGATGATCGGCCTCGCGCCCGGTCGCGCTCTGCGTTAGCGGCCCGACCGACGCCCCAGAAATAGCAAACGGCGGCAGTAGCGCCGCCGTTTGCGTATTGCGTTGTGGGGCTCGATCACGCGACCTCAAATTCCAGCGGCCGCACCTGCTGGAACAGGCCCGTGGCTTCCAGTTCGGCAATCACCTCGGGCCGCAGCGGCTCGTCAAGATACAGGATCGCAATGGCGTCGCCCCCCGCGTTCGTGCGCCCCAGCGTGAAGTTGGCAATGTTCACGCCGTGCTTGCCCATGGTGCCGCCAAGCGTGCCGATGATGCCGGGCACGTCGCGGTTGGTGGTGTAAAGCATATGCGCCCCCACCTCGGCGTCGATGTTGATGCCCTTGATCTGGATGAAGCGCGGTTTGCCATCGACAAAGCAGGTGCCGGCAATCGAACGCTCACGCGAGTCGGTGACGACCGTCAGCTTGATATAGGCGTCGAAAGCGCCCGATTTTTCCTGCCGCGTGGTGGCAATCTGCACACCGCGTTCGCGCGCGATGACCGGGGCCGAGACCAGGTTCACATCGGGGTTGGTGGCTTTCATGATGCCCGCGATCGCCGCGCAGTTCAGCGCCGCCAGGTTCATGTCGGCAACCGAACCGTCATAAAGGATGTTGATCGCCTTGATCGGCTCATCGGTCAGCTGCCCGACGAAGGCGCCCAGATGCGCCGCCATTTTCAGCCATGGGCCCATCACGGCCGCCTCTTCGGCCGTCACCGAGGGCATGTTCAGCGCGTTCTGCACGGCGCCGGTCAGCAGGTAATCCGACATCTGCTCGGCCACCTGCAACGCCACGTTTTCCTGCGCTTCGGTGGTCGAGGCACCCAGGTGCGGGGTGCAGACCACATTGGGCAGGCCGAACAGCGGGCTTTCGGTGGCCGGTTCGGTGGCGAACACATCCAGCGCCGCGCCGGCAACCTGGCCCGATTGCAGCGCATCGACCAGCGCCGCTTCATCAATCAGCCCGCCCCGCGCGCAGTTGATGATGCGCACGCCTTTCTTGGTTTTTGCCAAAGCCTCGCGCGACAGGATGTTGCGGGTCTTTTCGGTCAGCGGCACGTGCAGGGTGATGAAATCGGCGCGCGCCAGCAGTTCTTCCAGTTCGACCTTGGTCACGCCCATCTTGTGCGCGCGCTCGTCGCTGAGGAAGGGATCATACGCGACGACCTTCATCTTCAACCCCAGTGCGCGGTCGCAGACGATGCCGCCGATATTGCCCGCGCCGATCACGCCAAGCGTCTTGTTGAACAACTCCGCCCCCATGAAGCGGTTCTTTTCCCACTTCCCGGCGTGGGTGCTGGCCGAAGCCTCGGGCAGTTGCCGCGCCACCGCGAACATCATCGCAATCGCGTGCTCGGCGGTGGTGACCGAGTTGCCGAACGGCGTGTTCATCACGATCACCCCCTTTTTCGAGGCGGCGGGAATGTCGACGTTGTCAACGCCGATCCCGGCGCGGCCGATCACCTTGAGGTTGGTCGCGGCGGCGAGGATCTTTTCGGTGACCTTGGTCGCCGAGCGGATGGCGAGGCCGTCATACTGGCCGATCACCTGCAGCAGCTTTTCCTTGTCTTTGCCAAGGTCGGGCAGGTAATCCACCGCAACGCCGCGATCACGAAAGATCTGCACGGCGGTTTCGCTGAGTTTGTCGGATACGAGAACGCGGGGTGCCATTGTCAGGCTCCTTGAAATTTCGGGAATGGGGAAAGGCAGGCGGGCATCGCCCGTCCGCAAGGCATCAGGCCAGTGCCGCAAGCTCGGCGTTGAACGCCCATTCGACCCAGGGCATCAGCGCAACAACATCGGCGGTTTCCACGGTCGAGCCGCACCAGATGCGCAGGCCGGGCGGCGCATCGCGGTAAGCGCCCGCATCAAGCGCCGCGCCCTCTTTCTCCAGCCGCTTGGCCACCGCCTTGGCGAAGGCTGCGCCATCGGTGATGCGCGGGTCGGTGAACTTCAGGCAAACACTGGTGGTCGAGGCGGTGGCGGGGTCAATCGCCAGATTGGCGATCCAGTCCTTGCCGGCGATAAAATCGGCAATCGCACGCGCATTGGCGTCGGCCCGCGCGATCAGCGCCGGAAGGCCGCCAACCGCCTGCGCCCATTTCAGCGCCACTAGGTAATCTTCGACCGCCAGCATCGAGGGGGTGTTGATGGTTTCGCCCACGAAGATGCCTTCGATCAGCTTGCCGCCCTTGGTCATGCGGAAAATCTTGGGCAGCGGCCAGGCCGGGGTATAGCTTTCCAACCGTTCCACCGCGC
>Ga0326597_10005582_pt1 | contig 17420 bp, 10 predicted proteins | sample RVTome_12_FD_203789 | JGI IMG/M metagenome (GOLD analysis project Ga0326597, IMG submission 203789) | Soil microbial communities from uranium-contaminated site in the Upper Colorado River Basin, Wyoming, United States - RVT100D185 | ecosystem: Environmental > Terrestrial > Soil > Contaminated >... | reverse complement strand
GCCGCCCAAGGACAGCTACGTGACGGATGACACGTCCAGCGGAGTGGCCTCACAGGACAAGACGCTGCACATTCCGATTCCCGGTCTGGATATCGGCAGCACGCTGGAGGTCACCGTCAGCGAGAAACGCCTGGCGGCTCCGGACGAAATCCGGTTCGAGAACCGCCTGCTGAGCTCCTGGTATCCGGTGGAGCAAGACAGCGTCCTGATCCGGGGCGACACGCGCGAGCTGGTCGCGAGCGTCCGCGGGGACGTCCTGCGCAGGGAGGTCGATGATGCGATCGTCTGGTCAGTCGAAGAGCCGGAACGATTCTCGGACGAACCGCTGCGGCCGTATGCGTCGGAGTACCTCCCCTCGGTTGCCTTCTGCCAGGGAAACAAAACCTGGAAGCAGGTGGTCGATGAGTACCAGACGTCGATCGCGAACCGACTCGAGCCCGATGCAAAACTCTCGGAACTTGCTCTGCCGCTCATGCCGGGGATGTCGGAATCGGTGCGGTTGGAGGCGCTGACCGCGTTCGTCCAGGACAAGATCTCCTACCGGGCGCTCGAGTTCGGCCGGCGGGGCACGATCCCGGAGCGTCCCTCCGTGGTGCTCGCGAACCGATACGGCGACTGCAAGGACCACTCCGTGCTGCTGCATCAGCTTCTGAACCGAGCGGGAGTCTCCTCGCAGCTCGCCCTGGTGGACGTCGGCCGGTCGACCTACCGGGATCTGCCGTCGCTCGACCAGTTCGATCACATGATCGTCTTCTGTCCGACGTTGGAAGGAGGGCGGTTCATCGACTGCACCGACAAGTACGTGCACCCCGGAATCCCGGTGCCGCTCGGGCTGTCCGGTTGCGAGGCGCTGATCCTCGCGGAGAGCGGTCCGGAGTGGCGGACGATCGGACCGTACCCGCTGGAGTCGTGTCTACTCCAGTTCGAACGCGAGGTGCGGTTCACCGCCGACGGAGACGCCCTGGTCGAGGACCTCGCGACGTTCGAGGGATATGACGCCTCATCGATGCGCTCGCGTCTATTGGCTGCGGATCCGACTCAGCGCAAGGACAGAGTCCGGAGTCTGCTCGCGAGCTTCGTCGCGGAACCCGAACTGGGTGAGGTCGAGCTGACCGGACTCGAAGACCGGACACGTCCGCTCGTGATCCGCTCGAGCTACGCGATCCCCAAGCAACTCCATCGCCTCGACGAGCGGCTCGTCGGGTCCATTCCCGCAGGCTGGGAGCGGTACTACCTCCAGGTCGCCCGCACCGAGCGACGCCGGGCGCCGCTCTCGATCGACTACCCTCAGCGAATCATGACCCGACTGCGCGTGCTTCCTCCCGACGGCTGGCAGCTCCGGCCGGACCGGGAAGCAGACGAGGCGGAAATCGAATCCGACTTCGGTCACGTTCAGCACTCGGTGCAGAAGTATGAGGCGGGCCTGGAGATCGAGTACGAGATGCTCGTGCGCTCCGGCCGGTTCGACGCGAGCCGGGACGGGGAGTGCGCCACGTTCCGGGCGCAGGCGATGGCGCCGATCGAGGCGCGGGTCGTGGTCATGCCCGGGACGGACTGACAGGCCACGGCGGCCCGTCCGCCAGCGGGGCAGTCCGCCCGAGCTGGTCGTCTCCACCGCACCGCAGACTCACCCACTTGTTCCTTGATCGGGAATTTGACCGCCCGCGTCGGAAACGACGAACCTCCAAGGATTCTCGGGGATTCCCGTTCGCCCGATCGACGTGGTGCCGGCCGCGTCGGCGCTCGAGTAATGCCCCGAGCCGCTCGAGCCCTCAGCGCCTCGTCACGGTCGCGGTCATCGACATCGACAGGGACAGGTCTTCCGCGCTCATCTTCTGGGTGATCGTCGCGGTGCCCGAATCACCCTTCACCGTGAAGCGGAACCGGATGTCCAGCTGCATCTCGGCGTGGCGGTTGCCCTCGGTGTCCACCGCGGCGCCCCGGTAATTGGCGATGATGCTGTCTCCGTCCACGCTGAGCGGCATGTACTCGGGCCAGCTCATGCTTCCGTCCTCGATGTCCGAGACCAGCACTTGATAGCGACCGTCGCGCTTCACGATGCGGATCGTGGCGGGGAAGCTCCGTCCAATCGCCTGGCGGTAGTCATCGTCGGGATCGCTGCTGCGGAGACTGTCGATGCGAACACGGCCCGACCACTCGCCGGCGAAACGGTCCATTGGATCGCGCGGCGGAGGAGCAGGCGGCGGAGGGTCGCGCGGCGGCGGGTCGCGCGGCGGAGGATCGCGCGGCGGAGGATCGCGCGGCGGAGGCGGCGGCCTGGGCGGATCGCCGCCGCCCGCGCCACCGGTTCCCGGGTCCAGGTCGGATCCGAGATCGTCCCCGCCGAAGCTGACCAGTGCACCGAAATCTCCTTCGCGCTCGGGAGGCGGCTGCTTGATCTCGCGCGGTTTCCCGTCGCGCGTGTACTGGGCCAGGACCTGCGAGGTGCCCCAGGACATGCTGAAGGCGATCCGCACGATGGCGACCGGGTCGTCGCGCCCGCCGATCATGACGGAGTCCACGCGATCCTGGAATTGTCCTGCCGCCGACGGCTGTCCGCGTTCCAGCACGAGATCCCGATTGTCCACGAGGCCGAACGTGGCCAGGTCGCCTCCGTAGCACTTCGCCCGGGCGCCCGTGCCGCGCACGAGAGCAGTGAGAGCAGCCGGGATCGGCGTGTCCACGTCGAAGACCAGCCGCGCGGGAAAGTCGACCTGCAACCCCGCGCCCAGGTCATTCGCGGTGATGCCCCCGTCGCCCTGGACGCGCTGTTCGACCGTCACCCGCCGGCCGTCCACGCTTTGCGAGACTCTCACCGATCTCGACGCGGTCGGTTCCACCCAGGCACGGGCGAACTGCAGCCCGTCGAGCGACTTCACGCGGAAGCGGATCACCGAGGGTGCATATCGGACCCACTCGTCTGCCCCGGCAGGCTGCCACAGCGCGGCCAGGTCGAACTCGTAATCGCCCGCCTCGAGGCCGTTCTTGAAGACCGTGTAGAGGCGGTAGCGCGCGGGCGGGATGATCTTCTGTCCCTTCTCGAGCACGAACCTCCGGCCCTGCGGCGTCGCGAGGGAGAAGGACTTCGGCGCCTCGACCGGCTTTCCTCCCCGCAGCATCCGGCCGATGTCGAGGTTGACCTTGGCGGCGCCTTCGCCGCCGATCTCGATCGGATAGACGATGCAGAAGGGCTGGCCCATGAAGGGTTCCTCCAGCGCATCTCCGGGGACGTCGTCCGGGTGATCGTAGCGGGTGCGCGCGAGCGACATGGGGACCGGCGGCAGTTCGCTCGGAGCCGGCGGCTTCCATTCCAGCGTGTCGCGGCCGATGATCTCTCCGCGCTCGCCCGGCTCGCCCGCACGGCTGGCGTAGACGATGACCTCGACCTTCACCGCGCCCTGCGCCGCGGGAAACGAGACATCCTTCCGCGGGCCAAAACCGGCGGAGTAGACGAGAGCTTCGACCGGCGCGCCGGAGTCCTCTCCGGGAGGATCGAGGCGCTCGAGCACCGGTCCGTTCTTTCGCGCGTGGACCGTCTCGAGCGACTTGCCGCCCGCCGTGACGCGCCATTCGTGGATCCAGGGCAGCGGGTACAGGTCGTCCTGCGCATCGACGCGCACCTGCACGTCGAGATCCGACAGGAGGCGCACCGCGTCCTGGCTGCCGTAGCGGCTGTCCTCTTCCGGAAGCAGCGCGACGCCGCTCAGTCGGACGCGCGGCTTGGGGCGGGTCACGCCGTGCTCAGCGACGACGCGCGCGAGCGGAGCCATCGCAAAGCCGGCGCCGAAGATGGCGCCGTTCCAGTCCTCGTCGAGAGCGGCCAGCCAGCGCTGTGCGTCGAGGGCGTCCACGAGGTCGCTGATCTGCGCGGCCTGGTCCCAGGCCGCCTCGTCGGCCACCCACGCGCCGTAGCCGTCCTGGTAGTCCCGCATGAGCCGCATCGCCAGCCGCTCCGCCATCTCCTCGCGCGTGACGTTGCCCGTGCGCGTGGGCACGATCGCCTTGAAGAAGGCGCCCGCGCCGTTCATGTACTGCCTCGCGTAGACCTGGAAGAACGCGTTCTCCGGGGCGATCCGTTTCGCGCCCAGGTCATACTCGCCGCCTTGAAGGAGGGCCGAGCGCGCGCTTTCGAACCACTCGGGATATTCGCCGGCGGCCTCGGCCGGGTCGCAGCCGGTGAGGTCGGCGGTCATCTGCGCCGCGCGCCGCCTCAGCTCGCTCTCGAAGTAGGCCCACATCGCCGCGCGCTTGCGCTCGAACCGCTGCTTCGCGGCGCGCACGTCGGGCGGCAGGTCCAGACGGTCGTCCGAGGCCAGGTTCTCGTTCAGCTTGCGCTTCACGAACGCGCGCAGCTCGCCGTAGGGATCGACAGTGACCTCCTCGCCGGCCAGCTCGACGGTCCGCTCCTCGCGCGAGATGATCTCCTCGTCCGCCGCGCGCTCGAGCAGGGCGGGAAGCTCCAGCAGGAGCTGCTCGCGGGACTCGAGTTCCTCGAGCGACACGAATCCCGGAGAGCCCGCGGGGATGGTCTCGGGGACGAATAGCAGGATGTCGTCGAACCGGCGCTCGGTCTCGGGGCCGGCGCGCGTGCGAAGGCCGAGGTCGAACCAGGAGGATTCGTCGAGGTCGAAGCCCTGGTAGATGCGATCCTCGATCGAGTCGCCGAGCGGATCGAGGGCCCAGTGCCCGGTGATCTGGACGCCGAGATGGACGACTGCGGCGAGCGCCACCGGCGCGCCGAAGGCCTTGCGGGCGATCTCCTTCGCGACGCCCCGTTCGAACACCGTGCGCAGCATCCACTCGGAGATCTTCGGCGCGATTTCCGGAACCAGCGGCTTCCAGTCGCCCTCGGTGAGGAGTCTCGAGCCGGCGTACAGCCGGTAGAGGAAGCGCGAGCGCAGGGCCACCTCCAGCAGTCCCGCCTTGGCGATCTCGAAGGCGCGTTCGTCCGCGGGCAGGCGGCGGCACTGCTGCCAGGTGCGGGCCAGCATCAAGACCGACTGCGTGTTGTTCAGCAGCACCTCGGCGTTCAGCCCCGCGGCGGGCTGCGCCTTGGCGGCCTCGATCGCGGCGGGATCGCCGGAGACGCGGGCTAGCGCGCCCGCGGCGTCGAGACCGAACGAGTGGCCGATCTCCACGACGGCGTCGCGCGTGAGCCTCGAGGCGAGCTTGCGGTAGGAATACTCGCCGGAGTGGACCTTCGCGTCGAGGTCCTGGGCGCGGTTGGCCAGGCGGCGTGCGCCCTCCTCGATGCCTTCCGCGGCCCGGCGGTAGAGCGATCGATCCGAAAGCTTGGCCTCGCGCGAAAGCCGCAGTCCGCGCTCGCGCGCGGCCACGTGCAGAAGGTCCTGCACCTGCTGGCTCTCCTGCGTCATCAGCCCGCGCCGCACCACCTCGACCATCTGGAGGTAGCGGTTCTCGGGTAAGTGGACGAGCGCTTCCTTCAGCGACCAGAACGCGGAGGCTTTTCGCGCGGACTGAAGCTCACGGAGATCGAGACGGTCGACCTCCGCCGCCCGCGACGGGTTCTCCCGCTTCATCTGTCGCCGCACGGCCTCGAGCTCCGAGGGCGTCGCGGGCCGGAGCCACTCGATCATCCGCTCGGGGGCGGTGGCGACCGCCTGGGCGGCCATCATCTCGCGGCACGAGTTCTCCCACGAGCGCCGCGCCGTCTCGACGTAGTCGCCGCGCCGCGCGGGCGACTTCGAGAGATCCACGCCGTCGGCCTCGGCGAAGCGGGCGGCGAGTTCGCCGAAGATCTCCGCGCGCACCTGCGGGCTGCCGAGGTCGGCCTTGCGCCGCCGGATCAGGACGGCGGTGTCGAGCAGCGAGGCGTAGGCGTCGACGCGATGCTTCACGTACAATTCGCGGGCGATGCCGGCTCGGTCGGCCTCGCCGATCAGGAGCGGCTGGAAGATGCGCTCGACGATGCGCCGGCGCGCGGCGGGGGACAGTTGCTCGAGATCGGGCAGGGCGATGCGGCCGTCCTTTTCCGGGGCGTGCTGTAGCCACGCGCCGCGCGTGGATCGGTGCACATACTTCGCCAGCGCGACGAGGAAGTCCTCCTGGCCGAGGTGATGGTCGGACATGAGGATGTTGGAGACCACGACGTCGAACGCGTAGCCGCGGGCCTGGGCGGGGGCGAAGCCGCGGAAGATGTGTTCGCGCGCGTCGACGTGCTCGACGGTGACTTTCCCGCCGGGGCCGGCCGCGAACCTGCGAAGCGACTTCTTCGTGGACTCCCAGGTGGCGAGTTCGACCTCGGTGCGCAGGCCTCCCTCGAGCAGGTACGCCTCGGGATTGGAGCCGATCTCCGCGTACTTGCGCTTGAGCTGCAGCTTGAACGACACGATGTCGCGCGAGAAGCGCCAGTCCGGATGGGTGGCCCGGCCGGAGAACAGCGTCATCTCCGCTTGCGCGGGGGTCAGGCCGGTGCGCCGCTGGAACCGCTCCTCGAACTCCTTGATGAACTCGACTTCGTCCGCGCCGCCTTCGACGTAGACGGTCCGGTCCTCGTCGCTCAGGGCGGAGCTACCGTCGCTGAAGTTGTTGGCCAGGACCGCGAAGTCCGCTCCCCGGGCGCGGCGCTCGGCGACGATCTCGCGGATGACGTCGTCGGCAATCCGAGCGCGCAGCGCACCGGCCGACGCGCAGACGCGCTGGACGGCCGCGCGCGCGGCCTCGCCGTCGGCGTTGTCCATCAGGTCCTTGAACAGCCAGTGAACGCCGCCGGGCCCGGCGATCTCGTACAGGTGCGCCCAGGCCTTCTGTCGTGCCGCCACCTCGGCGGAAGGGGTCTCGGGCCCGATCGGGCCGAGTTCGCGGAGCTGCTCCTGGTAGTGCGCATGCAGCGCGCCGCGTTGCTCGGCGGTGAGCTCCGACAGCTCCCCCCCCCGCGCCGTCAAGACCACGGCCAGCGGGAGCAGCAGGGCGATCGAGCAGAATGAAACGAGACGCGAACGGACCATGGGATACCTCTCCACGAGGCGGGCGCAAGACTCGCCGTCCCTCCCTTTCGGACCTTCCTGCCGATGGACTGAAGGAACGAGGCGGATCGCTCCGAGGCCGCTCCAGCGAGGTCGTGGCTCGAAGGGGTGGAGGCGATCAGATCCGCGATCGAGGAACCAGGGGTCGACCGATCGACACCCATGGGAGCCCCGACGTCGAAGCCGTCGTTTTTCGCGATCCCGCCCAAGCCTCGGGTTGGTCAGGCACCGAGAATGCGCACGATCTGTTCGCGCAGTGCCGGTACGCGATTCCGCACGACATCCCAGACCAGCTCGTAGTCGACGCCAAAGTAGTCGTGTATGAGTCGGTCACGCATGCCTGCCATGGCTCGCCACTCGAGGGACGCCTGAGCGGACCGAAAGTCCTCGGGGACTTACTTTGCCGCTTCGCCGATGATCTCCAGGCTGCGGACGAACGCTCGGCGCATGGTCTCGACCGCCAGGAAAGCCTCGCGCGACAATCCACGTGCCTGCCCGATCAGGAAGTCGACCTCGATCAGGATATGGCGAAGGTAGTCACGCGGCTCGAAGGACATCCTGAGCTTCCGCGAGAATCCTGGGACCGATGAATGGAGAGAGCGCCTCGATGGTGATCAGCTCGACCGGTCGTCCAAGCTGCGATTCAAGCAGGTCGCACAGCGCGAGAAACCTGTCGTAGGTCTTGGCGCCGGGGGCAAACTCCACGAGCAGGTCGATGTCGCTGTCCGCGCCCGCCTCTCCACGAAGCACCGAGCCGAACAGTGCCAAGCGAACCACGCCGAGCGCCCGGATGTCGCGCTCGCACGCTCCCACGCGCTCCGCTGTCTGTGCCTTGTTCATGACCTGCCTGGACATGCCAGGAGACTACCCTGAACCAGCGACGAGATCCAGTCGATCTGCCCCGTCGAAGACCCGAGGCTCCTGCGGGCGTCGCCGATCACGACGAAGGACGGCCCCCTGCGAAGGGTCAGACCGCGCCGGTTGATCTGGTATCCCCTGCACCAGCGCAGCACTTGCTCGGCGCGCCCTGCCGCTTTGCTCCCACCCCGCACTGCGATTCCTGGAACCCGGCCACGGGCCGGCCCGGGATGCCCAGCCGAATCTTCGCGCTGGCGATCCACGGCGACGCGCGCCCCGGCGGTTCGCGCGTGGAGACGACGCGCCGTTCTGGGCGCGCAGCCCCCTTGAGGCACTACTCTGCGACCTGTCCCAGGGCCATGCCCCGCTTCGCGCTCGTCGAAGACGAGAGCTGATCGGTTCATGGCAGTTCCACCACCGTCTCGACGCCGTCCTTGTCTGCCAGGGGGACCTCGACGTCCGGGCGGCCCTGCACGCTCACCACGACGCGCAGCGGGATGCGCGGCAGCTTCAGCGTGACCACAGGGCCCTCGGCGGGGCCAGAGGAGTCGCCCATCGTCCACAGATAACCGTCGCCGTCGCGCCGCAGGCCGATCGAGCGGACGGTGGACTCGCCGTTCTTGACACGAATCCAGACGCTCTCGATCCGGCCGTCCGTGCCGAGAACACGGATCGTTCGCTCCATCCATTCGACCGGTTCGACGATGACTTCCTGAACTCCGGAGGGGGTCGCCGTGAAGTCGAACGAATACCGCCGCTCCGGTCCCCACAAGTACGGCATGACCACGATCGAGCAGGGACCGCCTGGGAAACCGCGTGCCTCGACGAGGCCCTCCGCATTCGCGTGGAGCACATCACTACCTGATGCCGCACCGGTCCGCATGATGACCGGGTGGTCGTCGATGTCGATGCACTGCAACGCAGCGTCCGGCGCGGGCGCGCCGTCCGGCGTCACCAGCCGGAACGTCACCGCCCGCTGCGGGTACAGCCGCACGTCGAAGCGGTGGTCGCCGATCGGGTACACGGCCTCGTCGATGGAGCGCTCCGTGTACCCGTCCGCGTTGAACGTCAGTGCCAGCCGGCGATTCGGTGAGAATCCGGCTCGGTCGTACACACCGCCGTAGAACTCGACCTGCCGGCCGCCTCCGTCGATGAGCACGGTCACCGAGAAGCGCTCGAGCCCCGCGCCGGTGACCGCGTCCGACACCGTCCCCACGAACGCGACGCCGCGGAACGACACATCGTCGAGACGCAGCGTGACGTCTTCCCCGGCACGAACCTGCACTGCGGCGGAGCGGCACCACGCCCGCTCCCAATGATAGGCGACGACGAACCTCGGCTCGTACAATGGAACCCGCGTGAACCGGAACCGACCCTGCTCGTCGACCCAGACTTCGTCCTCCTCCCAGTCATAGGCATCCACGGCGGCACCCTTGCCGATCATGACGGAGGCTTCGGTCACGACCGAGCCGTCGGTGCCGAGCACCGTGCCCGTGACCTCGCCGGCCCGCTCGAGCACGATGTCGCGGCGGTTCTCACCGGGCGCGAACCTGAAGTCCTCGGTGAGGTACTCGACGAATCCATCCGCGCGCACGAACAACGCGGCAGGCGCGCCCGCGTCCAGTCCTGCGAACCGGAATGCGCCGTCGGCTCCCGTCGAGACGTCGTCGATGTACGGGCGACCCTGCGCCCACGGGCGGACGCGCGCCCCGGCGATCGGCGTGCCGGCTGCGTCGCGCACGACGCCTGCCAGGCTCGCGCCGCGATTCAGCGTCACCACCAGCTCTCCGTCCGCTGGATCGTGCTCACCCCGCCACCACAGGTACTCCTCGTGCTGAACCTCGAACTCGTACGCGACGCCGGCGGTGTCCAGCGTGAAGCGCCCGTCAGCGCCGGTCGTTGCGCTCAGCTCCATCGGACCGCCTTGCCGGGTGCCTTTCTCGAGCGGCCGCCTTTCACGTCTCCGCACCTCGACCGTCGCGCCCGCGACGGGGCCTTCGGCATCGATCACCGTGCCGCGCAGCACGACGGAGGGCACCATCGAGATCACGAGGTCGTCCTTCACCGCCACGGTCGGGTCGACCTGGAGCGTGTGGCGCGTGACCAGGCCGGGCGCGACGGCACCGAGCAAGACGCGGTCATCGAACGGGCCGATGCGAAAGCGGCCGGTGGAATCGGCCGTGGCCTCGCGCACGGGCTTGCTTCTCGGCCAGGCGGCATGCCACGCAGACACGCTCGCGCCAGGTACGGGCTCGCCGGTGATCCGCTCCACGCGGCCGCCGACGAACACGCCGGCGTCGACCTCGACCGCGAGCCGCAGCTCCCGCCCCGCTGCGAGCTCTTTGAGTACCGGTAGATGACCCGATACGGAGCGGTCCGTCGCACCGACCCAGACGTCGGTGAGGATGCCCTCCGGCACCTCGAGCTCAGCCACGCCGCCTGCGTCCGTGTGGGCCTCGGTGCGTCGTCCATCCTTCAACGCCACGGTGACCCGCGCGCTGGGAATCGGCGTCTGGCTGCCGGCGAGCGTCACCGTCACGGCGAGCTGCGCGGGAATCTCGGCGGCCGGTCCATCCGGTTCGACCGCGGATACGCCGGCCTCATCCCGGACAACCACGGATCGTTGGACATCTGCTTTCACCGGGTCGGCGACGGCGCTCTCCGGTGATCCGGAAGCCCCATCCAGGTCGCGCCCCGGCGGCGGGGCCGGCGCTTCGCTCTCGCTCCGATTCAGGATGCCGAAGACTGCTGCGCCGAGCAGCGCGAGCAGCAACAACGCTGGCCGGCGGCGCATCAAGGCGTCACTCCGCCATCCTACGCGGGAGCCGTGGTGTCAAGAACGCCGCGGGCCGCCGAAGTCGTCGACCTCGGCCAGGGATCGAGTGGTCCACGAGGGAGATCATACTCATGGAGTCGGTACCTCCGCCACCCGGCATCGGTGCTGGCGCCATGATACACGGTCGTTCACCGATCCGGACTCGGGGACGGCCACAACGCTCGTGGATCCGGCCGGGGTGGAGGGGCTCCGCGAGCCGAGGTGCGACGCCATCAAAGGGGGCCGAGGACGCGAAGGAGGGCGGGAACCGGGAGGATCCGGGCCACGAGTGCGGCGTGCGGCCGAGCATGGACAGGTGCCGCGCGGAACCGGGCGTCCCTGGTGAGGTGTTTTGGAACGTCTGTCCTTCGCGGCGCGCCGAACCCGGATCAACTGCGCCATCAGTCCCACAGCGTCACGCGTCCCGAGCTTTCGTCGTAGAACGGAGGAAGGTCCTCTCGCCGCAGCCCGAAGTCGTGATAGAGGCGCGCAAGTATCCGGACCCCCACTCGATCCGGCGACTCTGCGAACACGGACCACGCCTCCCGGATCTCCTCGCTTGGCTGGTAGTCGGTCAGCTCGACCGGCGCGGCCATCTGGTTCCGCGGCGGCACACCCGGGCGGAGCAGCCACCGCGAGTCGAGCGTGAGCGCCAGGCCGATCAAAACCTCGTCGTCCTCCGCCGCCGCCGCCAGCTCGAAGATGCCCCTCGTGAATCGCGCGAACGAAGCGGACATCCCCATCAGGACCACAGGATCGACCTCATGGGGCTCGATCCGTGAACCAGGCACTCGAGGGGCCGCGAGCGCGCTGAGCTGACAGGTGAAGATGGTGGTCCCGGTGGCGATGACCTCGAGGGCACGGCGCTCGATGTTCCCCATCCGACGGGTGTGGGGTGGCCTCTTCGACCGCTGCGTTTCCTCGATTCTCGAGCTGACGACCGACGCATACTCTTGGCCCGATACGCCAATGCGTTGCGGATCCCGCAGCAGAAGATCCACCTCACTGCCGTAGACGTCGATCGACTTTGCAACCGTCGAAACGAGCCGGGCGCCAAGCCAGAACCTCGAGCCTCCCGGTTGATTGGCGTCTTTGAGGCGTTCGCGAAGCTCGTCTCGGCCCTTGCTCACCGGATCGCTCCAGGCACCCGATCCACTGGCCTCCCTCACGAAGAAACCGGACAGTTCTTCCCTCGACAAGTTCCGGACGCGAGCGCCGGTGCGGATCAGATAGAGGCGCGCCTGTTTCTGCAGGACCGCGACTGGACCCGAGGATGTCTGAGGCCGGCACGTCATCCGAAGGACCACGCCACGCTCCCACGGCACGGCTTCGATTCGAAGAGCATCAGACGCTGGCTTCGGTTCGAGCACGTCGATCAGGTGATCCCAGAGCCGGCGAACTGCTGCCTCGGGCTCGGGGATCGACTGCAGCGCGGTGGCCGTCTCCCGCTCCTCCTGGACTCCGATCCAGATCTCTCCGCCTTCAGCGTTCAACATCGCGGCGACGCTGCGAGCGATGGTGAGGCCGGCCAGGTTCTCGATGGCTTGAGCGCTCTTGAACTCGAGCCGCTGCCCCTCCAGCTTGCCCAGCGGCAGCCCGCTCATGACCCTGCTCCGCCTTCCAGCACGATCGATGGGCGGAGGAGGAACCGATGAATCGGCAGGTGGAAGATGGAGTTCGATTCGCTCGACTGATGGCCTCCGTGGACCACGAAGACGCTGGCAAGCCGTGCCTCCTCCTTCACGTCGCGCAACCTCTTCGTCTTCCTTGCCGGGTTCCTCGAGGCGGTGACTTCGATCCCGATCGGATCGTCCGGCCGCCGAAGCACGAAGTCGACCTCCTCAGGCGAGCGAATGAACCCGAGCCCGGACCTTCCACTTCGGGCGAGGTCTCTCAGGTGACGAAACACGACGGCTTCGAACACGCGGCCACGCACCTCTTCGTCCGAGAGGCGTTGAACGGATTCGAAAGCGGAGATGAGTCCGTGATCGGTGGCGTAGACCTTTGAATGCTGGAGTCGCGGCTTGTACGCCTTGGACGAGGTCCAGAACGGTTTCAGCTCGTGCAGCATTCGGGTCGATCGCAGGAACGAGAGCCAGTCTCGAATCGAGTTCTCACTGCACTCGAGGTCACCGGCGAGATTCTTCACCCGGACGGCGTCCCCAGATCGCCTCGCCAGCCGCTGGAAGAGGTCGAAGACCCTCGAGTCGAGCCCGGCGCGGAGCACTTCCTTGTTGATCGTGTCCTGCGCCATCTTGCGGACGCATTCCCGGGCCAACTCATGGGTGGGGTCTGGATGGGTGCGAAGCGCTGCCTCCGGGAAACCGCCGATGCTCAGATAGCGCTCCAGCTCGTCGGGCCGCTGCGCCAGCACTTCGGCGGGATCGAGGTCGCTGGCCGACCTGAGGGCGAGGTACTCGGAGAAGTCCAGCGGCTCGATCTCGATCAGCTCGAACCGTCCGATGCGCGCCTCGAGCGACTCCACGTCGAGGGCGCGAGCCGACGAACCCGTCGCGACGATTCTCGTGCCGGCCAAGCCACCAAGGCCCTCACGAGTGCGGTCGACCAGCGTCCTGAGGACGGCCCACCACCGTTCCAGCTGAACGATCTCGTCGATCAGCAGCAGACGAGGGGCCGACGGATCGTGGCCCGATGGCTTTGCATCGAGCAAGGAGAAGAGATCGGGATCGGATTCGAGCCGTGCGTCGGCTAGATCGACGTAGGTCACGTTTCCGTGCGGAAAGACCGTTCCGCCCGATCCAGGGAGCGGCTCGAAGCGGACAGCGTCCGCGATCTGACGCAAGAGGACCGTCTTGCCGACTCGCTGGGGGCCCACCAACAGAACTGCGCCTGTCCGCCCGTCGATCTTCTGAAGGACCTCGTCGTAGAGCTTCCGGCGATACGGAAACGCGGATGAAGGCCGTTTCTCCGGCGAACGCCACCAAGGACTCAGCTCCTCGACCAGCTCTAGAACATTCATTCGAATGAGTATAAAGTCCGATGAATACGCATCTCAATGATGTTTTTGATGGACAGGCTCTCTAATCCTGAGCCGTGTTGAATTCCAGAATTCATGCCATGACAATCGTTTAAGTCATTGTTACAGACTCGATGCCCGGGTCTGCCCGGCCGCGGGCGGCAGCTGGAGGCCGAGTGCCTCGCCCGGGCGAAGCGAGATGACGTACGACTGGAGCGCTGACGGGAAGGCAGGGCCAGAGCCCTCCGTCACAGGGCGAGCGGCAGGAGATGCAGCAGCTCCTTGGAGGAGACCTGGCTATTGCCCGTCACCAGTCGCATCGCACGAATCGCGTCGTGAGACCCGATCTGCCGGCAGATGTCCGCGAGCGAAGCTGCCGTTCGCCTCGCCGGAAACAGCGTGGCGCCGCCCGGCCTCGGGGGGAACACGACGTTGACGTGGTTCTCCGCGAAGAACCGCATCCCGTCCGGAACCACCGCCGAACGGATCGTCGCCCGCGACGACGCGCCGGTGATGCGATTCACGAGAATCGCCGGGCCGACGTCCGGATCGTGCGCCTTCACGTACTGGGGTTTCTTCGGATGCTCGAAGGGGAAGCGCAGCCCACGGTCATCGATGTTGTGCGCCCACAGCAGCGGTTCGCCCTCGGCCGCGTCGCGGGTCAGCGCTTCCTTCCATTGATTCCAGACGATCCGGCCGGTCCTCACCGTGCATCCGAGGTCGGCCAGGGTGACCTTCCCCTCGAATGCCAGCTCCAGCGACCGCGTGTCGGGCGAGAAGATCTCGAGGCCGGAGCGCCGGAAGATGAAGTCGTCCGAGCGAGGTCCTTTTTCGAGCACGAGCAGCATGACCGTCTGCTGGGCATCGAAGAACACGCCGGTGTCCTCGATCGGGTGCAGCGCGACGATTTTCGCCTGGCTCCGGATCGACCGGCGCAGCGCCTTGAAGTACGCGCCGTTGTTCATCGATTGAGGGACCACGAACGCCAGGACGCCCCGCTCCCGCAGGAGAGCGAGGCCCGCCCGCAGGAAGCACGAGAAGATGTTCGGGCGGCCGGAGATGACGTCGGCGAAGCGCCGGCGTGTCGCAGGGTCGGGCTGGAACTCGAAATAGGGCGGGTTCCCGATGACGAGATCGTAGGTGCCCGGCGCGCCCGGGATATCGGGCGCCTGCAGTCCGTCGCGAAGCAGCACCTGCGCGCCCGGGGCGACCTCTTGCGCGACATCGATCAGGGCGCGATCGAGTTCCCAGCCGGCGACCGTCGCGGAGGGGTAGCGCTCGCGCGCCGACAGAAGGAACTCGCCGCTGCCGCAGGCCGGGTCCAGGATCCGAAGGTAGCGCCGTTTCGGAAGCAGGTCCAGGAGCTTCGAGCGGACCGAACGCGGAGTGAAGTACTGGCCCAGACCCTTGCGATGATCGAGCGCCGCGCGGGCGAGGTACTCGAGGGTCTTGGGGTGGTACTCTGCGGACGCGTCTCGAGCCGCCCGGGCGGAGGAGGCGCGGCTCGCCTGCCCGGCGCGGGATGCGATCCGATCCGCGCGAGCCCGCAGCCGCCCATTCTCTGGTTCACCCAATGGTCTCGTCCCGTCTATCTTCACCGGTCTTCAGGAAGACCTGGCGAACCGGACTCTACGGGCAATAAGGAGGTCAGACCAGTCTCTTCGTCCGCCCGTCGTGTTCGGGTAGGATGTCCGGCCGGCGGTGATCATGGAGGACCCATCATGAACATGGAAGAGAGGCCGGAGAGCGGCGGAGCGGAGCCTCAGGCCGGGGCGGCGGGCAACCTCGCGCCCGAGGCGTTCTTCAGGAAGGTGGCGATCCGCACCTGGGACGCGTTCGTGCAGGATGCCCTGCTGCACGTCCTGGCGGCGCTGCTCGTGCTGGTCGGCAGCGCTCTCACCGTCGGCATCCTGAGCGGCCCGTTGATCGTGGGATACATCGGCACGATCCGGAAGCGCCTGCGCGGCGAGCCGGCCGAGCTGACCAACGTCCTGGACGGGTTGAAACGGTTCTTGGTGTCGTTCCTCACCGCGCTCATCATCGCGGTGGCGGTCGCCGTCGGGTCGTTCCTGCTGGTCGTGCCCGGAGTGCTGGCCGCGCTCTTCTGCATGTTCGCGCTGCACCGCGTGGCCTACGAGGATGCGAGCGTGGCGGAGGCGCTGGCGGACAGCTTCGGCCTGGTCAAGGACCACTTCCTGAACGCTCTGCTGCTGTACGTATCGCTGGCGATCCTGAGCTTGGCCGGCGCCGCGATCGTGGTCGGGTTCCTGCTGACCCTGCCGCTGACCTTCATCGCGCTGACCGTGGCCTACGAGGAGTTCACCGGAGCGAGATCGGGCGGCTGATCGCGCCGGCTTCGCGCCGGCTCACTCGGGAACGAAGGCCAGCAGGGAGAACGCTCCGAACTGATCGTAGCCGTGCAGCGGCTCCGAGCAGGAAGTGTGAAATCCGACGCGGTGCAGGAGCTGGTCGTTCAGATCCAGCGCCAGGATCCAGGTCTCACCCTTCAGGCGATTGCGTCCGATGGCATGGGCATCGATGTCGAAGATTCCGTCGAGACCCACGATCCCGTCGAAGTAGACCCGCCGGTGTCCGTCCGTCAGATTCGGCTTGTCCTGAACGACCACGCGCACGCTCGGCGCAAACGCCGGATCGCCCTCGCAGGTGACCGCCGAAGCACTCTGCGAGTGATGGCTGGCGCTGCAGTCGTGTCCGGTGTAGCGCATGCGCAGCATTCGTCCCTTGGTGTTCTTGACGCAGAAGTTGCAGCCGTTGTCGTCATCCTGCCCGGTCACCGTGGCCAGATTGGAGCGACCCGCGCGCCCCGAGCCGTCCGTGGCAAAGCTCACGAATTGCATGTAGAAAGTGACGCCGTCCAGGGCCGGGACGCAGTGCATGTAGGTCGGCAGGCAAAGCTGTCCGGTATCCGGCAAGGCGGTGGAATAGGCCAGCATCAGCGGAACGTCGAGGCAGATCGACCCGACTGGCGTGTCGACCGGCCCCGGTCCGCCGGAGAGCATGAACAGGACCGTGTCGTTCGGCGGGCCGCTCAGGCAGACGTCGACCGGATCGCCGAGTCGGGCCACGGGCGGCGAGGCGGTCAGGAGATAGCCGGCGTCCCCGTCGCAGTCCTCCGCGAACGATTGGGTGGAAGCAGAAAGCGAGACGAGCAGCAGTGCGAGAAAACTGGGCCTCAGCATGGCAGCATTCCTTGTGTAGGGGGCGATAGAACTCCGGTGATCAGGAGTACTCTGCATTCCCGTCACGGGCAAGCTGGAGCGCCCGGAAATTCTCTGTCCAGCGCCCAGAAGTCGTTCCAATTTCAGGACTTGAGTAACGAGCGCGTCCAAAAGAACCCACTCGATCAGCCACGGCGATGCGCGAACAACCAGTCGAGCACCTGGTCGTCGGCATAGGTCCGGGTCCAGGCGTCGTGTCCGACACCCGGATACTCGGTGTAGAGCGGATCGCCTCCGGCCGCCCTCAGTGCTGCGACCATCTCGCGGGAGTGCGCAACCGGAACGACCGGGTCCGCCGCTCCGTGGAAGACCCAGATCGGAAGGTCCGCGAAAAGCGCCGCGCTATTGGGATCGCCCGCGCCGCAGATCGGGATCGCGGCCGCGAACAGGTCGGGCCGCAGAGCCAACGCGGACCAGGTGCCATAGCCGCCCATCGAGATGCCGGTGATGTAGATGCGGTCGCGATCCACCGGATACCGATCCGCGAGCGACTCCACCAGTTCGATCACCAGCTTCATGTTGTCGTCCGCCGGCCACCATACTCC